>Ga0315277_10002716_pt1 | contig 24448 bp, 18 predicted proteins | sample YL17G05_15_MG_FD_203695 | JGI IMG/M metagenome (GOLD analysis project Ga0315277, IMG submission 203695) | Sediment microbial communities from Yellowstone Lake, YNP, Wyoming, USA - YL17G05_15 | ecosystem: Environmental > Aquatic > Freshwater > Lake > Sediment | place: USA: Wyoming | collected... | reverse complement strand
TACGATTTTTCGTCATTTTCCTGAGAGTAAACTGAATCGTTGAGTCCTGCTGCAGAAAAGATTAAAAGCAGGGCTATCAAACCGATATTAAAGCGTAATGATTTCATGGCTATTGCTCCATTATTAAATGTTTTGTTCCTTAGTCTTATTCTGTTCGGTTGGCTTGTTAGCCATCGCGCGAAGTCCTTCAATATTGATTTTGAGAAGTATCGACTTTCGGTCGACGCTCTTACGAACAAGTTCAACTGCCGGTACTCCGGGTTTTATTTCAATATTCGCAAGCTGGAGAAGAATAATCCTCAAATCGTCGATAAGCTGACGCATCTGCTGCTGCTCGGGTCGATTCAGAGATGCGTAGAGAACAGCTGCTTGATCAACGAGCTGACGCGAAAAGTTTTGCTGACGGCGTGAATCCAGTACTGGTTCTTCATCAGCGGGGTTGTTGACGACGCCGAGTAGAAAGTTTTTCGATCGCTCGAGGTATGCGAGAGCCTGTGCTGACGTGGTATCATTCCCGATCAATGCTGTTTGTAGTTCGGCCGACTGGATCGGTGAAGATGCCGGCCTGGAAGCGAAGTAAGTCCGGCCGACGTAAATTCCCACGACGATAAGAAACAGAGCCGCAAGACCATATGCCCAAGAGGGTAGAGCGGAGGGTCGCCACGCAAATACTGTACGCATCCGATGGGGCTTCTCCGACGATAAAGATGGTTCGATCCTGTTCCACAGCTCTGTAGAGAAAGAAGGGTTAATCTCGGGATTTTTTCGCCGTTCCATAATGTGTACCGTCGCCTTCATACCTTGGAAGAGCGAAGCACACATGCTGCAGCTGCCAAGGTGACGTGAGAACTCCTCCAACTCTTCACCGCTCAGCTCATTGTACAACGCTTCAACAATGCGATTTTTGAAATCTTCACAGTTCATCGTAATTATCCTTCTAAACCAATTTCAGTTTTATAGAAAGCAAGTTTCTGCTGTAATTTCCGGATACTCCTGAAGAGAAGAGTTTTCACCGTTCCCTCCGTAACCTCCAGAATGTCGGCAATCTGCTTCAACTGCAGATCGTAATACTGTCGTAATATAAAAACAGAGCGCTCTGGTGTAGTTAGCTGATGCAGAGCGCTTTCAATATGCGCCTGAATTAACGACGATTCGGCAAGACTGTCCGTTGCTTTCGGACTCTGTAATGATGTTTCGTTCTCCATAATTTCTTCGTTTCCAATCTCGTCGCGGTATTCGATTCTCTTTCTTGACTGCGATGAATTATGATCGTAACAGGTGTTGACCGTTATGCGGTACAACCAGGAGCTCCATCGTGCCTCGCACCGGAACTGCGGCAGAGCGCGGTATGCCTTGATGAACACTTCCTGTGATACATCCTCGGCATCGTGACGGTTTCCGGTGAGATCATATGCCAGCCGGAAAACATTTTCTTTTGCACTCTCAACGAGTTCCCGAAATGCATACCTGTCACCTTTCTGAGCGCGTTCGATAAGCAAACGCTCTTCTGTCATAAGCGCTCCTTCATCAACCTTTAAGACGGTGGCCAGTCTGTAATAGTTGACATGAATTCATACTGCCTCAGAATCCTCGAAATTGAGTAAGTTAAATACTAAAGATGAAATCTGAGTCACGAAATTCATTGACCTCACCCCCACACCTCCTGTCCCCGGGGCTGTCTAAAAAGACCCAGACTGTCACTCCCGAACGTTTCTGTCGGGAGTCCAGTGCTCAGATTTTACCAGATTTCTGGATTCCCCGCCCGACCGAACAAGCCTGTGCAATTACATCGGTCGTTCGGGCGGGCCGATAGGAGCATTCGGGAATGACATAGTCCTTTTTTACTTTTTGGACAGCCCCATAGATTCAGTGGGAGAGGTAAACATTTACTATTCGCCCACAATGCTGATACAAATTTTTCTGGTTCGCGGACGGTTATCAAAATCGATAACGACAATCTGCTGCCAGGTCCCCAGCCGGAGGTTCCCATTCACAACAGGAATGGTGACGGAAGGACCGATGAGAGAAGCGCGGACATGTGCAAAGCCGTTTCCGTCGCCCCACCGCGCGTCATGGCTATAGTGCATATTTTGCGGTACCAGCCGGTTGATTGCGCTCTTCAGGTCTTCAACTACTCCCTGCTCATACTCGATTGTCGTAATACCCGCCGTCGAGCCCGGGACAAAAACAGTAGCGATACCGTTCTGAATATTTGCCGAAGAGAGAACAGCGGCCACTTTCGGCGTAACATCATGCACATCGTTCCACCCCTGAGTTGACAGTTGAAATTCGGATGAGTAAACTGCCATTGTTGATTCCTTTGAAATATTTTTTATATTCTACTTTCCCATGATGAGAAGGTACTTTATTTACGGTAAAATAACAATCCCATGAAAATACTTGCAGTAACGGATATTCACGGCGCCAATCACAAAGTTGTTGAGATGTTAAATAGAGAAAATCCGGATATACTTATCATCGGAGGCGACCTGACCACATACGGATCGGTACAGGATGTGCGAAATGCCGTAGATTCATTCAGGTCCGTTTGTGGTGGACTGCTTTGCATCTCAGGGAACATGGATTCAAGAGAACACGATTCATTTTTTACGGAAGCCGGTATTTCAATAAACGGAAAAGGGCATATGGTGGAGAATATCGGTATCTTCGGAGTGTCTGCTGCACCATTCTCTCCTCTTCGGACACCGTATGAGATTTCAGAAGAGGAAATCGGTTCTGTCATACAAGCGGGATACAGAGATGTTCTAGGTGCACGCCAGAAGATTCTCGTATCGCATGCTCCGCCTTACGGGACAACTGTTGACGTACTCCGTTCCGGTAAACATGTTGGAAGTACAGCCGTGCGGAAATTTGTGGAGAGCGAACAGCCGGCTGTCGTGATCTGCGGCCATATTCATGAAGCACGTGGTATGGATACGATCGGATCTAGTACGATCGTAAATTGCGGTGAGGGATTTCAGGGTTACTATGCAGTTCTATCAGTAGAAAGTGGGAACATCAGCGTTCAAAACCGGCGATTACAGTTAGTTTAATCACGATTACTCAACCGGATTAATATTACTACCCTCGAAACCGTCAAGCGATGTAATACAATTGTTTTTTTTGCGCTAACGTTGCAGTCGGGTTTATGGTGATACAGTTGTGGAAGAGAGCAGGGATTTTTTCAAAGTGACAATGCCGTTATCAGACACAGCATCGGTATAATGCGGGGTTATGTGTTTTCCATGTCGAGTACTTTTCTAGCGCTCCGCAGGATCTGGTTCGGATCGTAGGGTTTCTGGATAAATTCTTTTATACCTGCAAGGATTTTTTCAGACTTTATTGCCGGGTCGAGGTAACCACTGGAAATGATCACCTTTATGTTATCCTTCTCCTTCTTCATTTCGCGGAATACATCCCATCCGCTCATCTTCGGGAGTCCGACGTCCATGATAACGAGGTCGATCTTGTCTTTCATTTTCCTGAATATTTCCACAGCCTCAAAACCGTCTACTGCAGTTAAGACGGTATATCCCTGAGTGGTAATCATTGCCGAAATTGCCTGTGATATAATTTTTTCATCCTCCACGAAAAGAATAGTCTCCGTGCCTCTCGGGAGGTCGATGAGCAGCTCCGTTGGTACGTCGAGTGTTTTTTGGGAATCGACTGCAACAGGGAAATAAATATAGAATGTTGTTCCCAGTCCGATATCGCTCTTGACGTCTATGAATCCCTTGTGATTCGTTATGATGCCGTGAACAACGGCGAGACCCAGTCCCGTTCCTTTACCCAGTTCCTTCGTGGTAAAAAACGGTTCGAAGATGCGGCGGCGTGTCTGTTCATCCATACCGTGACCGGTATCCGTTACACTGATACAGATGTACCGCTCCTCTTTTGCTGCCGAGAATCGTTTCTGCAGTTCCCATCCCATCAGGGTTGTTCCCTTGAACGAGAGAGCCCCGTTGCCGTCCATCGCATCGCGCGCGTTCACGCAGAGATTCATGAACACCTGATTGATGTGGTTGGCGTCTCCGAGTATGTGAGGTAACTGCTGATCCATTCCCACGGCGAACCTTATATTCTTCGAAAACGTCCCTGAGAGAAATTTTATAATGTCTTCGATGATGACGGTCATATCGAGCGGTGTGAACTGCGGTTCGCTCTTCCTTGCGAACATCAGGATTTGCTGGACAAGTTTCGATCCGCGTTTGATCGCGCTTGTGTTGATGTCAATAATCTGCGTTACTTTCTCGTCGTTCGGTGCCAGGCGCTTCATACTTGACGTATTAACCAGCATGATCTGGAGTATATTGTTGAAATCGTGTGCAATGCCTCCCGCGAGCGTTCCGAGGCTTTCCATCTTCTGTGCCTGGCGCAGTTCTTCCTCCAGTTGTTTGCGTTCCGTCATATCGCGCCCGATGGTGATAAACCCGGCGAGTTCGTCCTGGACAATGAGGGGAGTAAAGGAAAAATTAATGGGGAAGTTTTTACCGTCCCGGCAGATGAAATCTGCATCGAAGCTCGTCTCCTGCATCTTTTTCCGTTTCACGAGGTTCTTGTACTCGTCGAGGTATTCTTTTTGTACGATGAATTTCTGAAGCGGTTCACCGATGAGTTCCTGTTCCTTATACCCCAGTGTCGCACTGACGGTTTTCCCGCGGATCACTTCTATCCTGAAGGCATCATCCATCATGATGAAAATATCATTCATGACGTTGAGTGCGGTTTTGAACGAATCGTAGAGAGGATTACTGCTTATCTTGTGCCGGAAGATGAAGTAAACGGCCAGAAGCAGAGCAAAGGTGCAGAGATAAAAATACCACTCGGCGCTAAAGTTAAAGACGCCGAAGAATATCGATTCGGTAAACGGGCCGGGAAGGATGAGAAGTAAAACTATAAAGGAACCCAGTATAAAATCAGCTTTCCAGAGCCTTTGGCGAAAATTCCGTGAGATATCGAAAAGAAGTGCAATGCCGATGCTGAAAAGAACGGACATCCACGTCACGTAGAAAATATAACCGCTCTGTGAGATCGTTTTTTCAAATGTAATCGGTTTAGGGATAAATCCCATGAGCAGTACGGCATACGAGAAGAGGCCGACAACGTAGATGGCGTAGTGTATCTTTTTTGATTTAAGGATTTCCTTGCTGCGAACAAAGAGAGTGATAAAGTGGATGAAGAAAAACGGAAACAGAGCGTAGAGAAAAAGGCTGATACTTTCCAACGTATGGGCAAATTTGGAATCAGGCGTTTTTGTCATCAGGAAAAGAATAGCGCCGAAAACGATCAGACAGTTCACCAGAAAGAAGTAAAAGTGAGCGATCTGGTATTTCCGCGTTTTTAAAATAATGACGAGCGCGAGAAGAAAATTTGCGATTGAGTATGCGACAGAAACGGAGAAATATGAAATACTGAATATCATTTATTCATGTGTGAGGTTGCGATACCGTTTCAGTTTTCCCTCAACAACGGCAAGCAGTAAATCCGCATCGAGGGGTTTAGTGAGGTAATCGTCGACGCCGAGCTGAACGCCCGATCTGACGATAACTCCGTCTGATAGAGAGCTCATGAAAATGAACGGGATATTTTTCAACCGGAGCTGATCCTGAACAATACTGAAAAACTTAAATCCGTCGAGTTCCCCCACGGGGAATTTGATGTCGCTGAGAATGAGATCGACGGGCGTGGTTTTTAATTTCTCGACGGATGATTCGATATCGAGGGCCGTATATACCTGGTATCCTCCATCCGTTAGGATTTTTTTAAGGGTTTTCAGAAGAACCTCATCGTCATCAACGACGAATATCCGGCCCTTTGTGGCTATCCGCTGGTAGCACGAGAGGATGTATGGCTCGAGCATCTGTGCTTCCTCGGCCGTGATGTTGAATTTTTGCTTGATCTTATTCAGTTCCTCGCGGTTTTGAACGTTAATGTCTCCCGAGATGATTTTCTTCTCAACAGCTTTGGCGTAGAGTTCCAGCCGTACGTCTGTTTCCACTATGAGGTGTTCGTCGAACGTAAGTTCGAGCAGTTCCTTCAACTGCATCAGCATTCGGGCGTCTTCAACTGTGGGTTGTCCGCTCTCGTAGCACGGTATCATTTTTGTCTTGTAGAAATCCCTTCGCCCCTCAGTAGTGTTTGGTATCTTTGCGCCGAGAAGCTCCATCTTGTGATCGAACTCGTGCGCGATCTTCTCGAGCCGACGGAGGAGAGCCTGCTCCATTTCGCTGCGGAGGTCGGTGCGGATTTTCTGTATTTTGGCGTTTTGTTTCTGCATCAGCTGTGCGTGCTCTTCCTCCAGTTTCTTTCGCTCAGCTTCAATCGTGAATTCCGCCTCCTCCTGAATACGCCGACGCTCTGCCGCGGTTTGTTCCTCAAGCGCCTTTCGGTATTCCCGCTCCAGATCCTGACGGATAGCAACCCGCTTTTGTTCAAGCTTTTCTTCCTCTGTCTTCTTTAGTGCTTCTGCCTCTTCGAGCTTGTGGCGTTCGACTTCCGTGTTCATTTCATTTCGTCTTTGGGTGTACGCCTTTTCAAGTTCTGCCCGCTGGCTGTCGTACTGCTTCGTCAGTTGTTCACGCTCGTGCGCCAGCCGCTTATCATGCTCTTTCGTGAGCTCCTCAATGATTCTCTCGCGCTCCATTTTCTGTTCCTTGAGGCTCTGCTCACGAATTACCGACTCCGTCTTCCGGATTCCCTCAAGGAGTTTCCGGTTGAACTGCTCCTTGAGTTTGCTTTCCCGCTCCTCAAAGGATTTTCTTTCTGCAGCAAGGATGGAATCGCGTTCCTTTTCCGCCGCTTCCTGCAGTTTATTCATCTCTATTTCATACTGCTTGCGCAGCTGAGCCTTGATCTTGTCCTCTGTTGTTGCAAGTTCAGCCCGGTGCTGTTTTGCCAGGCGTTCCTCCGCGTTGGCGATTTCCACTTCCAGTCGCTTTTTCTGAGCTTCCGAAGTATTGCCGGCTTCCGACTCAAGACGGTGACGTTCCTTGGAAAGTTCCTTCTCAAATTTCTTTGCGTATTCTACTTCCAGCTCCTGCCTAAGCGCTGAGCGTTTTTGTTCGTACTTCTCAGTTTCAGTTTTGCGAATATCCTCGAGTTGTTTCTGCAGTCGCCGCTCTACCTCTTCGTTCAGTTGCTGTTCTTTCTGGTTCTGCATCTGGTCGACTTGCGTGCGGAGCTCGTCATACTTGGCTCTCAGAGCGTCACGCTCCTGCGCAATCTTTTCATCATGCTCTTTGGTCAATTCTTCAACCAGACGTTCCTGCTCTGCCTGTTTTGATTGCGGGCCCTGCTCGCGCATGACGGATTCGGTCTTACGTACCGCACTCAGAAGTTTTTCATTGAATTGCGATTTGAGTATCTGCTCACGCTCGTCGAATGTTGCGCGCTCCCGCTCCAGAAGTTCCTGCTGCTCCTTCTTTAATCGCTCCCGCATATTCGCCATTTCTTCTTCGTACTGCTGGGTAAGCTGGGACTTCATTTCCGTTTCGAGGAATGCAAGCTCAGAACGATGCTGATTATCAAGTCGATCCTCAGCTTTCAGGATTTCTTCGTCAAGTTTCTTCTGAAATTCGATTTCTGCCTGACTGCGCACATCGGTAATTTGCTGTTCGTACTTTCCGCGCAGTACTTCATGCTGTTTTTCAAATTTTTCCCGTTCATCCTGGAGAATCTTTGTGGCACGCTCTTCAGCTTTGTGAAGTTCCTGCGTGAAGCGGGTACGGTATTCGCTCTCGATCTGCTGGCGGAGGGCTTGCTCCAGCATCTCCCGCGAGACATCCTCCTCCATAGGTTTTACTTCAGCCTGAATTTCCTCCTCGATGGTTTCGTCAGACGGCTTTTCTCCAGAAGCAGGCTTCTTTGCAGGTGATGTTTTATTCTCAAAAAGCGATATTCGCTCCTCGAATGCGATAATGAATGGATTCCGGGAATCTAATTTTTTCGCCTCTATCAGCTGCGCCTTCGCAAGATCAAATTTTCCCTCAAGGATAAGTTTATCTGCCTCCCGCAGACAATGCCGAAAAGCTTCACGGATAGAATCAGGATTTAACGGTTGTGTTTCTTTCGCCACAAATGCCTCGAATTACACAAAGAAATGATAGATTTGTCTTAATGAATTTGTCATTAGCCCGCTTCTATATGATTTAAACGAATATCCACTGGCACTAATATATAAAAATGACACAAAATGTCAAATAGTATGTGATTGTAGCTAAGTCTTGAGAATTTAATTGATAAAAATTTGACAATTGCGAAAAAAAACAGTAACTTCCCCCGAATAAAGGTACAAGTTCTAATTGAGGAAGAGGAGATGGAACGTATACCGCGAGGGGTACTTTGTGTGCTTTTTTTTACTTTTTTTTTCGGAGGGTCTGTTTATCCGCAATTATATGAACGAAAAATTGTGGAATACGTCCGGATGATATCCGAAGGGAAGAGCGAGGAGGTTCTCTCAAAACTACCCAACCTGAAGACAAAGTTCCCGCACGCAGCGGGGATGATTTATATAGAAGGACTTGTCGCCATAAAAGGGGAGGAATCGGTAAAATGCTTTCATGTTATAGCCGACAGCTTCCCGCGGAGCGAATGGGCCGATGATGCCCTTGCGAGATTATTTGAGTACCATATGCGTGTTGGCGATCCCCGTGAAGCGGAAGCGAGCCTCCAGCGTCTTCAGCAGGATTTTCCTCAGTCACCCTACATCACAACCGGCTATCTTCAGCAGGAGCGATTGTCATCGGATAGCTTTACTTACAAAGCTATCCCCCCAAAAAACCAGGGGCAAATTTGGGCGATTCAAATCGGCGCTTTCGCCGTAAAAAAGAATGCAGAAAACCTAAGGGGGAAAGTTTCAGCAGACGGATATCTCGTAAATGTCTATGAAAATCTACTCGATGGTAAAAATCTTCTCTACCTTGTGTGGGTGGGAATGTTTGCAACCCCGGAGGAGGCAAAGACGCTCCTAAAGGAAATCAAAGATCGTTACAACATCGATGGTGTTCTCCGGGTGCGCCAATCATGGAAGAAATGGTGATATAAACCCGGCGAGCTCAGAGAATACCCGAAACAGACCAATCAGCTGAGAGTTATTCTAACTCTCGGTAATCAGAAAATATTTTTTACCAGATAATCTGGTCAGCAAGAGAAAAATCCGTTGGTCAGGAACGCTTTTTTACCCCGTTGTAAAGAAGAGCACAACCACTTCGCGGCGGATAAAGGGGGCAATATGAATAATTTTAACCTCCACATTAATCTATGAGGAATCTATGAATAATCGATTATTAAGATGTTTTCTCCTTTTCGCGGCTTGCAGTATCATTGTTGCACTGAATAATCCTGGCATCAGTGCGCAGGGCAAACGGTCGCTGGAAATTGACGACCTGTTTCGTATCAGGCGGGTGAGCGATGTACAGCTTTCACCGGACGGGAAATGGATCGCTTTCGTCATAACTGATGTAAAGAAGGAAACCAATGCGATGAGCAGGGACATCTATCTCCTCCCGACGGCAGGCGGAGAACCGCGTAGACTGACTACAAACCCGGCCAGTGATGTCCATCCCCAATGGTCGCCGAACAGTAAAACAGTCGCTTTTGAATCAAATCGCTCGGGTGAATCACAGATCTGGCTCATTGATATTGACGGCAGCGAAGCAAGACAGCTTACTTATATCTCGACAGGCGCCTCGGCTCCAGTGTGGTCACCTTCAGGTAAATCCATCGCTTTCGTGTCATCGGTCTATCCGGAGTTCTCGGACAAGCCTTACTCAGAAAGCAACGAGCTGAACAGAAAAAAAGATGAAGAGAAGTCGAAAAGCAGGATCCAGGCACGAGTTATGACGAAACTGCTCTACCGCCACTGGAACACATGGGTCGATGAAAAACGTCAGCATATATTTGTCATTTCTATCGACGGAAGCGATCCGCGTGATTATACGCCCGGCGGCCGGGATGCTGTTCCGACCTCATCAACTTTTTCGGCCGGAGACGATTTCGCGTTTTCACCGGACGGTAAAGAAATTGCCTACACAACACCCCCTTCAGAGAATGAAGCGTGGAATACCAATCACGATATATTCACAGTTTCCCTCGACGGGACAGTATCTCAGCTCACCGTTAATCCTGCCGCAGACGGATTTCCCCGCTACTCGAATGACGGGCGCTACATTGCCTATCGCGCTCAGAGGCGTCCGGGATTTGAAGCCGACAAGTGGGAATTAATGCTCTATGATCGTAAGCTGAAAACGCATGTGAGTCTTAGCGAACATTTCGATGCCTCGGTCGGACCATTCCTGTGGGATGCCCGCAGTATGCAGATCTACCTCACATCGGAAGAAAATGCCCAGCAGCAAATTTTTTCTGTCAGGGTGAAGGACAAAAAGATTACGAAAATAATCGAAGGGGGCATGAACAGCGATGTAAATGTATCGGCAGACGGGAGAATAATATGCTTCAGCAGACACACACTCTCTCGACCCGTTGAAATATTTTCAGCATCTTCGGATGGCAAAAACGTTAAAGCCCTCACGCATATCAATGACCAGCTCTTTCAGAACATCAGTATGAATGAGGCGGTAAGTATTACTTATAAAGGGGCTGGAGAAACTCCCGTCCAGGCATGGCTCATTACGCCACCCGGCTTTTCACCGGATAAAAAATATCCTCTCGTCCTTCTCGTACACGGTGGTCCGCAGGGTGCATGGGAAAACGGCTGGCACTATCGATGGAATGCCCAGCTATGGGCTGCGCAGGGATACGTTATTCTTGCGCCGAATCCCCGCGGATCTTCCGGATTCGGACAAAAGTTTCTCGCTGAAATAAGCGGCGATTGGGGCGGAAAAGTATACCAGGATCTGATGAACGGTGTCGAGTATGCCGAGAACCTTCCTTACGTCGATACCAAACGGATGGCTGCTGCCGGCGCCTCTTACGGTGGTTATATGATGAACTGGTTTGCGACTCACACCGACAAGTTCCGGACGATCATCACGCATGCGGGAGTCTACAATTTCTATTCCATGTACGGAACAACGGATGAAGTCTGGTTTGATGAATGGGAACATGGCGGAACTCCGTGGGACGCAAAAGAGGAATACGATAAATATTCTCCCCACGCGTATGCGAAAAATCTTATAAAGTATCGGACACCGATGCTCATCATCCATAATGAACTCGACTACAGAGTGCCCGTATCTGAAGCAATGCAGCTGTTCACGACGCTTCAGCGCATGGGCATCCCGTCGAAGTTTGTATATTTCCCCGATGAAGGGCACGGAGTTCTAAAACCACTAAACAGCGAATTCTGGCATAAGACTGTCTTTGATTGGTTAAAGGAATACACAGGTTCATAATGAACGACGGTATTTACAAATCGCCGGCGGGCAGACGCGTTGCCGCGGTGGCTGAAAATAATCGCTTTTAAGAAAGAGAAGATCTATGAAGTTCATTCAAAAACTTGCAGCCATACAAAAGAAAAATAATTCGCTCCTCTGTATCGGTCTTGATACGGATACTGCAAAAATCCCTGCCCGCCTCAGAGGCGCCAGTAATCCCCAGCTTGAATTCAACAGACACATTATCGAATCAACAAGCGATCTCGTCTGCGCCTATAAGCTAAACCTTGCATTTTACGAATCTGCGGGGACACAGTGCTACGAGACGGTCCGCAGAACGCTCGAACTCATTCCACCTGAGATTGTGACCATCGGCGACGGTAAGCGGGGTGATATCGGTAATACGGCTGAGCACTACGTAAAAATACTCTTCGGAGATTGGAAATTTGATGCTGCAACAGTAAACCCGTACATGGGAAAAGATTCCGTCGATCCGTTTCTGCAAAGCGATGAGCATGGTATATTCCTTCTCGCCCTCACATCAAATCAGGGCGCAAAGGATTTCCAGTACCTGCCGTGCGGAGGGAAGCCGCTCTACGAGCACGTCGTTAGGCGTGCGAAAAAATGGAATACGAAAAACAATATCGGTCTCGTCGTGGGGGCAACACACCCCCGCGAATTACAACGGATTCGTTCCATCGCGAGGGAGATGCCGTTACTTATACCGGGCGTCGGCGCCCAGCAGGGTGATCTGGAAAAGACTGTCCGGTACGGATGCACAAAACGGGGAGACCTGGCGATTGTCAATGTCAGCCGTGGTATCATCTATGCCTCCGGCGAGAATGATTTCGGCAGGGTCAGCCGCACCGCGGCTCAAACGTATCGTGATCAGATGAACGTGATCCGGGGAAAATACTTTATGAAATAAACCTTTTCACAGGGAGGCAGTACGATAAATCGCCCTGTGATTAATGGCGGAGGTCAGTTTCATCAATATCAATGGGAGGAACAATGGGGAGGAAACAAGTAGAGCGTTTAGTGCCGGAGAGTACCCTGCGCCTGATCTGGAGGAGCAGAGAACTGAGGGAGGTCAGACTTCTGACGAATGAAAACCAACCGATGGAAATAATAACCCCCGGAGAACCAAATACAGACAGCGGACCGGACTTCCGCAATGCGGTTATCCGTATCGGCGGCATGCTTTACAGGGGGGATGTTGAGATTCACCGTCGGAATAAAGAATGGTTCGTGCATAAGCATCATCATGATGCCGCGTACAATTCAGTCATTCTCCACGTCATCTGGCAGAATGATCTAAAGAATTCTTTCCCTGCAACGCAGAGCGGCAGGGTAATTCCTCTCCTGATTCTCGATCGCTACTTTGAGCCGACCCATCCGCTTCTCCGGCGCCGGGCTGCTGAGTATGATAGTCATGAGCCGTCGTGCGCCGGGCTGTCCTTCTCTCCGCAGCTGCGGGAGAATTCTTCGCTCATAAGAGCATGGATTTGCAAGCTCGGAATGAGACGGATTGAGTTGAAGGTCAGGAGATTTGACGAGAGACTGCATGAATTGATTGAGAACCAGCGCCGGAGTTTCAAAGAGCCGCGACAGAGATACGGCATAATTCCGTTCGGTGTCGATCTGGAAGAGTTGCACCCGCCAAAACTTCACTACTCACCGTACGAAGCGCGTGAAAAGCGTCTCTGGGAACAGTTGCTCTATGAGGGTTGCATGGAAGCGCTCGGATACAGTAAGAATCAGGAACCTTTCCTTCAGCTTGCACGAAATCTGCCGCTCAACTTTGTCATGGAAAGTTGTTCTGAAACTCCGGAAGCGGATCGAGTGGAATCCGTTGAATCGCTTTTCTTTGGAAGCGCACGACTTTTAGCAGTCCCGAGGAAAGAAATGGATCATGAGAGCAAAAAAAAGCTCCGTCGGCTCCGGGTAATTTACAGGAAGCTTAAGAGGAACCACCCTCATGGCGCTATTCAGAAATCCGCATGGCGCTTTTTCCGCCTTCGTCCTGAAAACTTTCCGACCATCCGTCTGGCAGGGGCTTCATATTTGTGTGTCGCGATCGCCGGGCGCAATATTTTCAGAGAAATCATCCAATGCATCAAGGAGCAGGACGTGCCGTCCGCTAAAAAATTCAGAATGCTCTCTTCGATGTTACTTGTTCCTGCCGTTGGATTCTGGAAGAATCACTACCGCTTCGGTGAATGCTCAAGCAGATCAGGTAAAATGCTTGTAGGGTGCAGTCGTTCAAAAGAAATGGTCGTGAATGTCGTGATTCCACTTGCCCTTCTCTATGCACGGATCTTTAAAGATCGGTGTGTCAGAGAGTCGTGTGTAGCATTGCTCCAGACTGAAGTTGCTCTGCCCATGAATTCGGTAGTTTGTCGTATCAAAGAAACTCTTTTCCTGGGGAAAAATATACAAACGTCAGTACAATTGTATCAGGGCATTCTTCATCTCCACAAGTCCTATTGCGTAAGCAGGCGATGCGCACTCTGTGAAATTCCCATAATGCGGCGATGAAATTTTCATATTTGAAAGACAGAGTTGCAGGGATGAGAAAAGGACGCAATTGCAGCTTGTTTTTCGATAAGAAAAGCGGTACTTTTTGGCACGTAATAGGTTCTCAATTCTATACTAGTCCAATCCTGATCATCGTTCATCTTTAAGAAAAGGAATATCACATGGCGCTTATCGATTCAAAATCCGGGAAGGTAATCAAAGACTATACCATCGATGAGTTAAGAGAACAGGCAAATCTCATGCGGGGGTATAACCTCGTCGCACTCTGTGCCGCAGGTTCCGGTCATGCAGGCGGGACGCTCTCAATTATGGATATTACTGCGGCGCTGTATCTTAAGGTCGCCGACCTCGCTCCCGATAATCCGAACTGGGATAAGAGAGATCGTATTATCTGGTCGACCGGTCACAAGGCGCCGAGTCTGTACCTCGGACTTGCTTTTGCGGGATTTTGCAAGAAGGAGGATGTCATGTATCTCCGAAAATTGTATTCCCCATTCCAGGGACACCCTCACTGGCTGAAGCTCCCGGCCGTCGAGGTGTCGAGCGGTTCTCTCGGTCAGGGATTAAGTGTTGCGGTAGGGATTGCGCTTGCAGGAAAGCTGGATGATAAAAACTATACAACATTTTGCATTATGGGGGACGGCGAACAGCAGGAAGGCAACATATGGGAAGCCGCCATGGAAGCCGGGCATTATAAGCTTGACAATCTTATCGGAATTATTGACTACAACCGTTTGCAGATTGACGGATGGGTCAAGGACGTGATGAGTGTCGATCCGCTTGAAGATAAATACAGGAGCTTTGGGTGGGAAGTTATGCGCATCAATGGCCACGATATGAAACAGGTTACTGAAGCGCTGATGCGCGGGAAAAAAAATGTAGGCAAACCACTTGTTATCATTGCCGATACAGTCAAAGGTAAAGGCGTGAGTTTTATGGAAGATATTGCCGGCTGGCACGGCAAAACGCCAAACTACGATGAAATGCTGAAAGGACTTGATGAGCTTGGACTTAAAAATACGATACCTTATGAATCACTTTTGGCTCATGCGAAAGCGTATCAGCAGGAGGTAGAAAAGAAACTCGATGCGAAAGTGCCGAAGTTCAGGAAAAATTATTGGTGGAACGCAGGCACGACGATGCAGGTGAAAATGGAGCCGACGAGAAAAGGATTCGGCCAGTCGCTTGCGGCGAACGGAGACGATCCGCGCATAGTAGCGATCGGGCTTGATATCTCCGGATCCATAACGATTAGCGACTTCTACCAGGGAAAGCCCGAGAGGAAGAAACGGTGGATCAGCATGGGAATTGCAGAACAATCTGCGACCGCCGCCGCCGCCGGCCTTGCTAAAGAGGGAAAAATCCCTGTCCTCGGAACATACGGAACCTTCGCAGCTGCCCGTAATCTGGACCAGATACGCGTCTCTGTGTGCTACGGAAATTTCAATGTTTTCATAGCCGGAGCGCATGGCGGTGTTTCGGTAGGACCGGATGGAGCAACGCATCAGGCGCTCGAGGATCTCTTTGCAATGTGCGGACTGCCGAACATGTCGGTTGTCGTTCCATGCGATGTCATCGAAACTAAAAAGGCGAGTGATTATCTCCTCCTTAAACACGCCGGTCCGAAATTCATCCGTTTTGCTCGTGAAGCAACTCCCGTCATAACAACAGACGCAACACCGTTCATTTTCGGTAAAGCAAATGTTATCCGTTTCAGAAAAGAATCTCAGAACTTTATCGATGCCTTTGAGACTGTCATTGCGGATCGTTATGTTAATGAAAATGAACACTTGTCCATCGTTGCGTGCGGACCAATGGTGCCCGAGGCAATGCGCGCGGCATACATCCTGAAAAAAGAGTTCGGATGGGAAACAAGAATCGTCAACATTCATACAATGAAACCCATGGATAAGGAATCGGTTATCCGGGCGGCGGGGGAGACCAATGTTGTTATTACGGCAGAAGAGCACCAGATCGGCGCCCTTGCATGGCCGGTGAGCAGTATTATTACCGGGTGCCCGGACCTCTACGGCAATCCCATTATCACGGGTGCAATCGGTGTAAAAGATCGCTTTGGTGATTCCGGCGCTCCGTGGGAATTAGTTAAGGAATTTGAAGTCAGCGCAGAACATATCGCCCAAAAAGCAGTTGAGTTGATGAAAATCAAGGGAAAAGGTGAATTGTTAAGCCACTGACGCTGTCAGATGAAATATCTGCTCCTACGGAATGCATGCCAGTTCTTGTTTTCGTAGGAGTTTTTTTCTACTGGTTGCATTCATACCGCATTTGTCAGGTCGTTTTTACGGGATTAAACTCGATATAATTGATTTTTCCAACATTTCTTTGTAAGATTGACTGTTAAAAAATCAGCTGAAATAGATTCTCTGAAAATAGAGGAATCGAAAGCGGGAAAGTTTATCGGTATATCACTCTTGACGCACGGAATCATATTTTATAAAGACCTTGGAGAGAGATTACAGAGAGAAACTGCAAAGGTCGGTGAGACAACGATCGGAGCAATCCGCGACTACTTTGCCGGGGCAGAAGCGCCGAAGGTCATCCCCGTGGCTGTCGGGATTGTTGACAGAGAAAGTCTCGAGAAGGGAAAACAGGATTAAATATGCACCCTCTTCTTGAGATGCGCGGCATCAGGAAGGAATATCCGGGTGTTCTGGCGCTCTCGGAAGTGAATTTTACGCTTCAGACCGGCGAAGTTCACTGCCTCCTCGGAGAAAATGGCGCCGGCAAGTCGACGCTCATGAAAGTTCTCTCCGGAGCCACGACGAAAAACGGCGGATCAATTTTCATTGATGGCAAAGAGGTTACTTTTCATTCCCCCGCCGATTCGCAGAAGCACGCCATCGGCATGATCTACCAGGAGTTTAAGTTGGTCCCGGAATTAACTGTTGCCGAAAATATCCTTCTCGGCAGCGAACCGACGAAAGCAAAGACACCGTTCGTTAACTACCCGGCAATGCATGAAATTGCCCGTACGGCGCTTGCCCAGCTTGGCGAGGAGATACCGACGGACATCCCCGTCCACTCCCTTAGTGTTGCCCAGCGGCAGATGGTAGAGATTGCTAAAGCCATATCGAAGAAGGTCAGAATTCTTGCGATGGATGAGCCATCGGCCGCCCTGACGGAGAACGAACTGAAGAATCTTTTTGCGGTTATCAGAAGGCTCAAAGCGGAGGGAGTTGGCATAATATATATCTCTCACAGGCTGGAGGAAATTTTTGAGATTGGTGACAGGCTTACCGTCCTGCGAGACGGGAAGTATATACACAGCTGCCTGGTGAGTGAAGCTGATCGGAGAAGTTTGGTTAGGTGGATGGTAGGCCGCGAACTCGAACAGGAATATCCGAAAATCGAACTCCAGCGCGGTTCCGAGGTTCTGCGGCTGGAAGGGATAAGCGGCGGTATCCTGAAAGATATATCCCTGAGTATATACCGCGGTGAGATTTTCGGATTGGCCGGTCTTGTAGGAGCAGGCAGGAGTGAAATCGCCCGGATAATTTTCGGCGCCGATAAAAAAGAACGGGGGAACATCAAACTAGATGGCAGTGAAATTTCTCCGCGTTCCCCGCGCGAAGCGATTCGTCTGGGGATCGGTTTACTGACTGAGGACCGCAACAGGTACGGACTGATCATGCAGATGAATGTACGGGAGAACATTTCGCTCTCTAATTTACATGATGTTGTAAAAGGGATATTCATTGACAGGAACCGGGAAAATTCTATCGCTAAGAAGTTTACCGAAGACCTGAGAATTAAAACACCCTCGCTTGAACAGGAGGTTGAGAATTTAAGCGGCGGCAATCGGCAGAAAGTCGTACTGGCACGATGGCTCTTTACGAAGTCGAAGCTCCTCATTTTTGATGAGCCCACGGTTGGCATCGATGTCGGAGTTAAATTTGAAATCTATAATCTCATCAACAAACTCGCTCAGGAAGGTATCGGCGTAATAATGATCTCTTCCGATTTACCGGAACTCCTCGGTATCAGCGACAGGATCGGAGTGATGTGGGAAGGCAGAATTACTGGAATTCTGTCGCGGAAAGATGCAACTCAGGAGAAGATCATGACTCTTGCCACGGGTGGCACGCTGGAAGCGGACCATGGCTAAGTCGAAGCGGATACGGTCCATCATTGGCGAATTCGGAATTATCATCGCTCTCCTCCGAGAGATCGTTCTCTTTTCATGGCTATCACCGTTTTTTTTCACATCCGATAACATTCTCAACGTAACACTTCAGACATCAATCACGGCTATCATTGCCGCCGGTATGACATTTTATCAATATCTAATTTGGTTACGTTTTTACATAATTACCCTTCTTAATAAAGGGGAAATTAGTCTTCATGCGATCTGAAATTTTAAGGAGTCCCTTCCGCATCCTCCCGTGGATTGTTACCCTGTGGGGGATGATCCTGGTCGGAATCCATCTTTATGGTGCGTTCTTTCCCAATTCACTGAATTGGGGATTTCATCAGTTTGGCTACTACCCGAAGATTTTGAAGATCATTCTTCCAATCCTCATGATTCTCACTCTCATTCCGGTAGTTCAAAAAAGGCTCCTTGAGTATATCGAAAGACTCATAAGCCGTTTTAAAGGTTTGCCTCAGAGAGGAAGAACTCAGTTATCGGTTGGCCTCCTTCTTCTCTCAATCCTTGTTTTATGGGTTGGTAGACAATGTTTTTTTCTCTTAGGCGATGGAACACTGATGCCCCGGACCTTGCCATTCATCCGTAAACTCTCTGAGGCGGTTGCATATTTTCACTATGAACCGCTGGCCGGAATTTTAAATTGGGAAATAACCAGGCTCTTCGCTGCGTGGGGTTTCGCCGGTAGTCCGGAGCTCCCCATACAGTTGTTGAACATCCTTTTCGGGGCCGGTTGCATTGCACTTATGGCGTTGCTGGCCCGTCGTTTAGCCGATGATGCGATCGATCGAATTTTGTTGTTTGGTCTATTTGTCGCTGCGGGGAGCTCTGCCCTTTTTTTTGGTTATGTAGAAAATTATACCTCGCTCTGTCTTGGTTTTCTCCTCTACATATGGCTGTCGGTAGGTTACTTTAAAGGGAGAGTTCATCCATCTGCCGCATCAGTTGCCTTTGGAGGAATATGCACTCTTCATTTTGGAATGCTATGCATGATTCCGTCGTTTCTTTTGTTAATCTTTCATGATGTGCGCCGAAAATTGTGGCAAAGAGGCATTCTCTCACTTCTCATTGCAGTCACAACATGGATCGGACTTCTGCTCCTGTTGGGGTATTCTCTCGATCAGATATGGAATACCTTGACCATGAGTCGGAAACATGCGCTTGGCATGGGGGAGGTAAGGAATGAATTTCAGGGTTATACACTCTTTTCAATTATGCACCTGAACGACATTCTGAACATTCAAATCCTGATTGCTCCATTTGCCCTCATCATGCTCTTCTCGGTAGTCATCCTCGGGCCGAAGAATATATCAAGTCGAAACTTCATCTGGCTGTTTCTCATCCTTACTGCCCTTTCTGGTTTGGCTTTCTCTCTATTTTTTAATTTTGACTTCGGAATGAGCCGGGACTGGGATCTACTGGCCCCTTTCACGCTCGGTCTATTAGTTGCATCGGGATATGCCTGGGTGCGATTCGTTGATCAATCTGTGAGGCGTCTATCGTTCATTCCTATTATTATCCTGACGTGCATACCAACCATCGCCTATACAGTGATCAATGCCAGTGAGAAACGCGGAATGATGAGATTTCAAACATTGGCCGATCAGCAGTTTTGGGGAAGAAAAACCCTGATGGCATCCTATGAGGAAATTGCGGTTTTTTTTCGGGACAGGCAGAAGTATCAGGAGGCAAAGACTTATTACCGTAATTTCCTCGAATTGGATTCAACCAATGCACGGATATGGGGGAAACTGTCTGAAGTGTATCGCACCGTAGGAGATGAAAGCAATGAGGCAGATTGTTACCGACACGCCATTTCATATGGTAGCCGCAGTTGGATGGTCTACGTTAATCTGGGGATGATCTATGCGAAGCAGGGGAGGTTCGCGGACGCTATTGAAACCACAAAGAAGAGCCTTGATCTGCACCCAACCTCAGCCGTTCCCTTCCATGCTCTGGGCGAGTACCACACGGCTTACAACAATGGATATCGGGATGCCCTCCAGTTTTATCTCCGTGCCATAGAGGTAGATCCCCTGCATGCCGATTCATACCTCAAAGCAGGTTACTGTTACTTAAAAATGAATAATCCTGAAGATGCAAAACCACTCATGGAGAAGTATGCCGCAATGAGACCAGACGATCCTAGGGTTCAGCGTATTGAGGAGTTCTTGCGTGCATATCGATCTTCCATAACAGATAGTGTATCGGGTAATGTACGACAATGAAAAATGGTAATCGCGTAGTTCAACTCCTGGAATTCTGCGGTCTGGTCGTTGTCGGAGGTACAAGCCTCTTCGGTGGCAGAGGATCGATAATCGGAACATTTCTCGGTGCGATGCTAATCGGGGTTCTGAGAAATGGATTGAATCTCCTTAATGTAGGCTCATATGTTCAGATGGTAGTTCTCGGCGTAGTTATTCTGCTCGCTGTACTGATTGATCAGATGAGAATCAAATAACCACAATCGTGGGAGAATATTATGAAGAAACATCGTGTACTCTGTTCCATCATCATTACTGTCATACTCGGCACGGTCGTCAGGGCTCAGGAACCACCTTTCGTTTTCACTGCCTACGGAGGTCTCTTTTTTCCGTCAAATCTCAGGTTCACGCAAATCTCGGAATCTAAATCCGACCTCATCTGGGGAGGAGGAATATCTCTCCCGATTGCACCATCTCTCTTTGCGACCGGCGAATGGTCTGGCTTCAGGTCTAAAGCTCTCGTGGATCCTGCAATCGATAGTACCGTTACTCTGGACGAACAATTCATACACATCGGTATAACAAACAAACAACGAATCGTCTCATATATTCTTCTCCGCCTCTCGGGAGGATTAAGTTATTCCATCGTTCGGGAAAAGTATTCAAGCGCGTTGTCCGAAGGGCATCATGTCGAGGCCGAAAAGAAACTGGGTTACTACGGTGGAATCGGCATTGAGCAGCCCCTGGATGTGGAGAATCACCTTTCGATTTTTACCGATGTAATCTATGATTACCGCCGTTCAGAAAAGAAAGAGCTGTTCGGGGATTTTGGGGGCTTACGCATCATAGTGGGATTTCACCTCTTTGTCTTCTGAATATTCCTATGAATGTTGTCGGGACAGATAGGCAAGACAGGACCGGCGCTCTCCTCTTTACTTTTATTGGCGCCCTTACCGCGCTTATTTATCTGATCGGCGGATTCCTCCAGCTCCCTTCTACCTGGGGTTTTCACCATCTTGCATTTCTCCCGGCCGCGATCAGAATTGCAATTGCACTCTTCATGGCCGCTCTTACTCTTCCGGTGTGTCAGTCGCTCATCCTGCGATGGATACAAAAAGCCACCGGCTACTTCAGCAGCAAATCGAAAACATCGAAACGTGTATTTCTATTTGCGTTATTTCTGTTCGCGGTATTCATTTTGTGGATGTTAAGAGAGAAATTCTTTCTGCTTGGGGACGGCAGTTTGGTCATAAGAATAATCACCGGTCAACAACCGAACACCGCCGATGCATCTGTTTTTCGAAATGAACCGCTTGCCGGCTATTTGATGATTTCGATATCAAAGCTCTTTTCGGGAGCGTTCCCCGGCATACCCGATGAGTATCCGATTCAGATGACGGTGATTGCTTTTGCACTGGTCTGCCTATTCTTCGCGTGGAAGCTGGCATGTGCTCTTGTGGAAGATCATACAGAGAGAATTCTGTCGTACGGTTGCATCGTATCATCGGGGACCTTACCGCTCCTTTTCGGTTATGTTGAGATCTACATGCCGGTCTACTGCGGCATTCTCATTTTTATTACCTTCTCGCTGCGATACCTTAACGGCACATCACCCCTCATTCTGCCTGCCGCTGCATACGGTATTCTCTTCTGTCTGCATTTTGGATCGCTGGTATTTCTACCCATAATCGGTATTCTGATTTTTCACAATGCACGGATGTCGAAAGGGAGAGACATACCGCTTGCGGTTTTCGTCGTGCTCGCTCTTTCCGTGTTAATCTTATGGTATCTGGAATACCCGCTTCAAAAATTTATTGCATTATTTTCAGGAAGCGGCAAGCATGTGCTCTTCATGAAATCCTCCGCTTTTCCGGCACAGGGCTATGGATTTCTCTCCGTTCCTCATATTATCAATATTATAAATTTCCTCATCCAGATGGGTATATTTTCCGTCGGGAGTGTTTTCCTTCTTCGGAGAGACGGCTTCAAGGAGAGATCGGACGGCTTCAGATTTTTACTTCTCACGCTCCTGGTTACAGCGGGGATACTGTTCGTCTTGTTTTTCCGGAGCGAAATCGGCATGAGCCGCGACTGGGATATCCTTGCAGTATTTTACTCCGGATGTATCGTGACAGCAGTGTGGTACGTAACAAGATCGATTGTAGATTATGCCGGGCGCTGTCGACTTTTAGTGATGATGGGCGGCATCATACTCCTTCAGAGTTCTTCGCTTGTTATTGTAAATTCGCGGGAGGAGTGGGCAAAAACAAGATTTGAAGTCCTGCCCGATGAGACTTTGTGGCCCAGGAGCGGCATGCTTTCTGCCTATGAAGAATTATCGATATACTACAGGGGCCGCCATGAGCCTCAAAATGCGCTCATGTATCTTTTTCATTACCGTGACCTTGATTCTACAAATCCCCGTATCTTCAGAAGCATCGCACATCTCTATTCACTGTTGAATGACCGCTTGAGCGAGATAAACTATCTCCGTCAAGCGCTCGAGCTAATTCCCTATGATTGGGCTCTATGCGTAAAATTGGGATCGGCGTACGGAACAGTTGGAAATCATGATAAATCTCTGCTGTACCTGCAAAGGGCATATGCCCTGCAGCCGATGTCACCTCTTGTAAACTTTTCACTCGGGATGGCGATTGTAAATTCCAGCAATGACTGCATCAACGGGTCGAAATATTTCCACCGTGCTCTCGCATTGGATTCATCGTATTTGGAGGCGTACGTCGGGCTTGCCGATTGTGCTGTTCGAACGAACGACACGGCCTCTGCCCGCGCGTATAAAGCTAAATATCTGAAGTTAAAGCCTGCGGGTACCCCCTCACCTGAGATCCGGAGAATGCTCAATGGTGTTCCGTAGGAAACGATATCGTATACTGCGGGATCCGACGCCGTACCCATCACAGGGGGTTCATTTGATAGTTTATTGCCAAGATTGTATTTTGTTCTCAACTACGAAAGGTACCTCTATGAAATCACTCGTTGTGTTCTTGTGCCTGTTTATTGCAGCGACTTCGGTTTATGCTCAGACGGATGTCGACCGGCTTGCAACAGAACTCGTTAGTCAAAGTACCGCTGCATTTGATGGCTGGAAAGTAAGTCCCGACCTGAAACAAACTGCGGCGATAAAGGGTGATCCCACCGCGGCAGATTTTGATGATTCGCGATGGGATGTTCTGAATCTTGATCAGCGTATCTACCTCGATTCCTGCTGGCTGAGGAAGGAGATCGTCCTTCCGGAAAAATTTATGGGACAGAACGTCAGTGGTACAGTCAGGCTCCTGGTCTCGGTTGATGACTACGGATACATGTGGATTGACGGACGGAGTCAAGGTTACTTCCCTTGGGACGGGGCATTTATTCTGACGAAAGATGCGAAACCGGGCCAGAAATTTTTCATCGCAATAAAAGCGATAAACACAGGTGGCCCGCTCCGTTTAATCCGAGCGGAGATAGAAATGGAAGCGATGCGAACAGCAATTTCCGCCGTTCGGGACTTTGCGCTGAGTCTCAGGGTTGCGCAAAAGCTCCTTAGTTTTGATACGTATCAGACAAACGCACGACAGAAAACCGATCCGGGTATCGATAAGTCAAAAGTAAACAGAGATGAAAAATCCAGACTCAATACGCTTCTCCAAACGCTTGCCCGGGATGTCGACGTCAATTCGCTGAAGGAAGGGCAGCTAGACCGTTTTACGAAATCCATTGATGGAGTCCGGACACGTCTTCAGCCCGTCCGCGAATTTGTAAGGAGATATACGCTAGTCTTTAATGCAAATGCGCACATAGATGCTGCGTGGCTGTGGCGAGAGCGTGAGACAGTTGAAGTATGCAAGAATACATTCACGTCGGTTCTTGCCATGATGGATTCACGACCTGATTTCACATACACACAGAGTTCGGCTCTCTATTACGACTGGATGGAGAAGCTCTACCCGGAGATTTTAACGAAGATCAAGGACCGTGTGAAAGAGGGGCGGTGGGAAATCAGCGGCGGCATGTGGATTGAGCCCGACTGCAATCTCATAAGCGGCGAATCGTGGATGCGGCAACTCCTCTATGCAAAGAAGTACTTTCGGGAAAAGTTCGGTATCGACGTCAAGATCGGATGGAATCCGGATTCGTTCGGATACAATTGGAATATGCCGCAGTTTTACTCAAGGGCTGGCATCGATGCGTTTATCACGCAGAAA
>Ga0315277_10002715_pt1 | contig 24451 bp, 14 predicted proteins | sample YL17G05_15_MG_FD_203695 | JGI IMG/M metagenome (GOLD analysis project Ga0315277, IMG submission 203695) | Sediment microbial communities from Yellowstone Lake, YNP, Wyoming, USA - YL17G05_15 | ecosystem: Environmental > Aquatic > Freshwater > Lake > Sediment | place: USA: Wyoming | collected... | reverse complement strand
AAAGCCAAAAGGTATAATTGATTTTGATCAACTATTTGTAAACGGAAAGCGAATGACGCGCGCAAGATTTCCGAATTATGATATGTCTGCCCCGGGCAAATCCGGTTATACAACTGTGTTGAATGAAATTCCGATGGATTCAAATGTACCGTATGAAGATTTGAACTCAGATATGATTTACTCCGGAGCTTCATCAAAAGGAGTGATATTTAATCCGGAATCATTTACAAAAAAGAAATGGCAAAATCCCGGTGAAGCAATTGTTCACATCTTTCAAGAGGGATATTGGGGAAATTTGCAGTGGCGCCTAAAACAAATTGATTGGGGAAGAAATGAAATTTGGTTTGGCGAAGGTGGTTGGCAAATCGGTGCGAAATGGTATAAGCGTCCAACCTCGGTAAATAAAAGGTCCATGTTTTTTATTGAGAATGTTTTTGAAGAATTGGATACACCGGGAGAATGGTACTTGGATAAGAAGAATGGTGTTCTCTATTTTTATCCTGCTGAAGGATTGGATATAAAAACTGCTCTTGTAGAATGCCCGGTATTAAAACAAATTATACAATTCCAAGGAACACAAAATAATCCGGTTCAATATATTACTCTTAACGGATTCAGATTTACACATACGCTTTCAACTTTTCTTGATGAGTATGAAATACCTTCGCTCAGCGACTGGGCAATTCATCGAGGCGGATCTGTTTTTTTTGAAGGGGCACATAATTGCAATATTAAAAATAGTTGGTTCGATGCAGTGGGCGGAACAGGCGTTTTCATCAATAAGCATAACCGAGATGTCAACATTTACGGATCGAAATTTACGGAGACAGGAGAAAGTGGAGTTTGTTTAGTCGGTGCACTTGAAACAACAAACGGAACGCGCAAAGATTTTCCATATGAATGCAAGATCGAAAATAATTTAATGCACAATTTAGGTTACTACGGTAAACAGGTTGCAGGCGTTTACATTTCAAGAACAAAACGAATTACAGTAGGCCACAATTTAATTTATGAAATGCCGCGTGCAGCCATTTGTATCGGCGATGGAACATGGGGCGGTCACATTGTAGAATTCAATCACACTTATAGTACATGCCGGGAAACTGGTGATCACGGTCCGTTCAATGCATGGGGAAGAGAAAGATATTGGAGCCTGTTGCAATCGCATCCTTATATAAAAAATGCGAATGGTGTTTTTGAATACAAAGCCGATCAAAGCATTGAAGCCGGTGATGTTTTATTTGATGCAATGGAACCTGTAATTATACGTAATAATTTCTTTGAAGATAAAAAAGGTTGGGGATTGGATATGGATGACGGTGCATCCAATTATGAAATTTATAATAACATTTGCGTCGGCGTCAGTATGAAGCTTCGCGAAGGCGCTTACAGGAATGTTTATAATAATATCTGGGTCAATGGCGCCGAATCTCCTTGTTTTCATGTCGGCAATGAATTTAACCATGACCGTTATCATCATAACATTACATTCAGGTCAATGTCAAATAGGACTCCCGAAAAGGATCCAAATTTTGATATGGATAATTCAATAGGAGAAATCTATACATTGATTGCGCCTCCGGCAAAAGGTCCATGGCTTGAATATATCGATTGCAACTCGTTCTATAGCAACGTTGGAAAATTTATTGTGCGTGTTAAAGAATTGCGTACTGATCCTGATGCGAATCTAAAATTATCTTTGCCGGAATGGCAGAAGATGGGCTTTGATATGAATTCAATTTTCGCAGATCCAATGTTCGTTGATCCTTCAAAAAACAATTATAATGTAAAACCCGAATCACCAGCATTGAAAGTGGGATTCAAAAATTTTGAAATGGGGAAGTGGGGACTCAATAATGATTTCCCGAAAATTTGGAAGGATTAGTTTGCCTATGATTGATAAGCTTGCTGAATATTGATCAGGACGTAAAATAAAATAATAAGAAGGCAACAATGCGAAATATATTTTTAATGATTCTTTGGATTAAAAAAGAATCAAATATAAATACGGATATTGGAAAAAAAGTCTTGAACCAATACGTGATCATGTTTAGCAAAATAATTATAACAGAATTCATAGGAGGAGCCAAATGAAAACATTAAAGCACTTGTTTTTATTATTATTGGTTTTTTGTTTCACGCTTCAAATAAGCGGTCAAGAAAAGCAATTTAAAATTAATGTGAAGCTAAACGGATTTGGCGCATTCTATACAAAAATCAATTCAGGCGCTGAATTTGAAAAGTATGCTCGCACCGGAGATTATCCGGATATTGTCGTTGATCTTGGAAATACTGATTCAAAATTTGTTTTTTGGAGCGGCTCAAGTTACTTGCCATTTCTTGATACAAAAAACGGCCGCTGGTTTGTTGATGAGCTGATCAAACGTAAAGGTGATGGCGACGAGAAAATGCCTGATAGAACGAACGCATTTTCAGTCGTGAAAATTATTGAGACATCGAAAGATCAGGTTGTGGTCCATTGGAGATATTCCCCCGAATTTACCAGATCCAATCCACAGTTGGGAGTTTCACCTTATACATTTGTCGACGAATATTTTTATATCAAACCGGATGGTGCCGTAATAAGAACAGAAAAAAAAGGCACCGAAAAAACCGATGACTGGCTTGATCCTAAAAATATTGTTGTTCAAACTTTCAAACTGACCTTAACAGGAATTACAGATAAAAATCTGGTCCCTGCTGGTAAATCAGAACCTCTTCCTGCAATACAAGGTTCGGACATAATTTATAATTATATCTTAAAACCCGCCGCCTGGTGGAAATTTGATGAAGCAAAAGGTGATAATGCAATTGAGACTATTGGCAATACAAATTCAACTGTCGAAGGGAATAAAAGTTTGTGGCGGAAAGGAATCTCGGGTACGGCTTTACAATTTGACGGATACTTTTCTAAGATAGAAATACCTGTCGAAAAAGTTACCATGATTTCCGATCAAATAACTCTTGAAGCATGGATCGCTATTGGCGCTTATCCATGGAGTTACGTCCCTGTTATACAACAGTGCGATGATGTTCCTGAGGAGATACAGGCATATGTTGGAGAGAGGGCTCTGCTGGCAGGTGAAACAATGAGTTCTGAGGAAAAGAGAGACTTTAGAGTGGGATTAAAAAAAGAAAATGACAAGGGATTTTTCTTCGGCATTGATGGTCATGGCTTCCCATCATTTAAAATCAGAGTCGGTAATCAATGGGAGGAACTCACCTCCGGCATTCACATGGAAAGAAGAAAATGGTATCAGTTGGTGGCCACATACAGTAAAGCATCAGGCGAAATGAATATTTATATAGATGGACAAATTGCCGGTACCAAAAAGGTTGCACAATCCAGCATAGAACTTTCAAAAAAAAATATACTAATTGGAAAAGGAAAAAAACGGCGTCCGGTTGACCCTGTAAGAAAAAATTCTTTTGAAAGAGTGCAACGGTCTCCCCTCCCGCATTCTTATTCATTTGATGGTTTGTTAGACGAAATAAAAATTTATGATGTTGCTTTAACCCCAACACAAATTGAACACACTTTTAAACTTTACAATCCGATTCCAGCAAAATTGTCTAATGTGAACATGGATAAAAGAGTTTTACCCGACGGAAGACAGTTGCGTTCTTTCGGCGGATATTATACAAAATTAACATTTTATGATATCTGGGATAACTTGTGGCGCTTCAGTGATCACCCCGATGTTGTTGTTGAGTTCGATAAACTGCCGACAAAATTTATATTCTGGAGAGGCGTTGGTTACATTCCGATGATTGTGAATGAGAAGAATCAATGGTACAGTAATGAGTTTAATGAGACCTGGTATAAATCCGGCGGACAGGGATGCCAGGAACCAATGTCAGACAAAAAAAACTATTATAACCATGTAAGAATAATTGAGAATACACCAGCCCGGGTAGTCGTTCACTGGCGGTTTCCATTGATGGATGTCAATCATGTTATGGCAAATTATAATGATTCAACAGGATGGGCTGATTGGAGTGATTGGTATTACTACATATACCCCGATGGATTGGCTGTAAAAAAAATGCATTTATGGACCGACGGAGAAAGAAATCATGAGTGGCAGGAATCGATGGTGATCATGGGACCGGATCAACATCCGGAACAAATTGTCAACACAAAAGATGCCTTGACGATGCTCAATATAAAAGGTGAATCGAAAACTTATGATTGGGTAACCGGTCCTCCTAAAGATGTTAAAGAACCGAAAGAAAAAAATATTCAATACATAAATTATGCCGGAGAATATAAACCGGTTACAATCGGTGAATTTATAAATTCAAATGTTGTTGAGAACGGACAACTTACTCCTTACGCTGTTTTCCCAACGTGGAATCATTGGCCGGTTTCTCAAATGCCTTCCGATGGCAGGTACGCGAGCTTTACCGATAGGACTGCTCATTCTTCACTTACTCATGTGATGATGCCTGTGGACAGCGAAGTACTCACAGGTGATAAACCATTTTATGAAAAATTGATCATGGAAGGAATGTTAAATAAAAAACCGGAAGAGTTGATCCCGATTGCAAAATCATGGTTGAACGCTCCTCAATTGATAAATGCAAAAGGATGTACGGGTTCATTCGATAAAAGCCAGAGAGCATACATAATAAATATAAAAACTACTCCTCTTGCTTTTGGATTGAATTGTAATTCTGATCAACCAATGTTCAATGCATGTTTCGTAATAAAGAATTGGGGAAAGAATGGCGACGCAAAAATATTGATTGATGGTAAAAAGATCGGGAATGAATCATCCACCAGACAAGGTTTAATCAGAGATACGGATGGGGCTTATACGAAAATAATCTGGGTGGAAATAGAATCAAGTAAACCGGTTGAGTTTAAAATAACGATGTAACGAGCACCAAAGCTACAACAGCAACCCGAAAGGTCAAGTTAATAAATGTATTGGTTGCCGAAGATATCAGATGCAGTGATTGGGAAGAAAAGAATATTAATTTAATAAAATATTTAAGGAGTGTAAAAAAAACAGCTCGAATTATTTGTCGGTCAAGTCCTTTTTTGTATGTAAAATTTCATAGGAGTCATGCTGCCATCCTGTAAGAGATTCGACTGTTTTCATGATCACCTGGACAAATCAGGCTACGAATCAACTTGAGTTGTGTAAGTTCTAAAACGCTCATTGAAACACGATGCCAGCGAAGGGAAGCACGGTAAAGGACCGAAAAAACCAAACCCAGCATAGAGCACTCATGCTGATGTTGCGGAAAAACCTTTGTACGACGTTTCTCCTCCTCATACGCCCGTTCCAGAAGGTTAGTCGTACGAATGAACCTTCGGTGTCCCAAAGGGTATTTCAGTTGCGTCAAGCATGCATCCAAACCGACAGGTCGATGTTGCTGATCGTCACTGAAACACTTCATCGCCGTCGGGTATTCACGGCTATAACGCTCAATAAACTGCGACGCAAGAACGTCGGCCGTCTTACGGTCAGGCGCATAATACACTGCTTTCACTTCAGACAGGATGTAATCGGCAATGGCCTTCGGAAGCTTTGCATGGATGTTCCTCAGTTTGTGCGCAAGGCAACGCTGGCGATCGGTCTTCGAAAAAGCACGTGCGATGGCCGCTTGAATCATCGTCTCCCGACAATGTCGATGCCAGACTTCAAGAATCGTTTCTCCTTCAACGTGAAGGGCTTCCTCAAAAAGCTTGCGTTTTCGCTCGGAAGGTCGTACTTTCTTCATGGTGCTGTCTCCTTTTATAGGTTGTGTTTTTGGTGGATACTTAAATATAACTTACAGGAGCGGCACCTCCTAATTTTTACACAAAGATAGGGACTTCACCTCAGAGAACGCGGAGGAAAAGAAGGATTCGAAAAATTGCTCCATGCGTTACTCCGGACTGCTCAATAGATGAAGGTGTTAACGAAGAGCGATCAGAAAAAAGTCAACATCGACACCACGGTTCAGGAAAAAGCGATCGCTTTTCCAACGGACTCACGGCTTTATTACAAGCTCCTCAGGTGATTGGTGAGATCTGCCATTGAAAGAGAAATAGAACTACGTCAGAGTTATGTTCGCAAAAGCAAAGAAGCGTTGATCAAGCAATCCAGATACGCCCATGCAAAACAGTACAAACGCGCATACAGAGAAACAAGGCGATTGAAGATCTATTTGGGCCGTGTTTATAGGGATGTCAACCGTAAAGCCACAGAATTTGATCCTGACTTGAGACATTACCTTCATTTGACGGACCGACTTCTGAGACAGGAGAAAGAATCGAAAAACAAGATTTACAGCATTCATGCACCTGAAGTGGAATGCATCTCGAATGGCAAAGCACACAAGCGATACGAGTTCGGTGTCAAGGTAGGCATGGCCACGACGAGCAAAGGGAATTGGGTCGTTGGGATACAATCATTTCCGGGTAATCCTTATGATGGACATACATTAGAAGAAACACTGAACCAAGTTGAACGGCTAACTTGATACAACGTAAAAGAAGCATACGTTGACAAGGGTTATCGCGGACATGGTTACGAAGGAGAGACAGAAGTCCATATCGTAGGCACTCGGAAGATGAATCGCATGACACGATCCGTGAGAAAGTGGCTCAAACGACGGAATGCCATTGAACCTATATGGGTGATTCAATATGAGAAAACTTTTAGCAGTTTTCTCTTTGCCCAATTTTATTTATCAAAAAATCGTTCAGATTTTGTTGGGTTGTTACCGTCGACAATTTAATGAATTACTTTCTTTTGTTTAAAACAGACTTTTTCAGGGACGACTAATTATGGGTAAAAGAAAATGCAAGATCGTCGATTCCCGGTGTTTTGAGAATGCAGCTAAGAATTTTTTACTTTATGGTTTAGCGGTTATTTTTTTTACCGTAAAGCTGTATTCCCAAAGTCAGTCAGACCCCATTGTAATTGAAAATTTCGATGGATCATTGTATGGCGATTGGAAAGTGGAAGGAAACGCATTTGGGGAAAAACCGGCTGGGGGCCAAGGTTCGCATCAAATGCTTGGATTTCTGGGCACCGGATTTGCCTCAAGTGCTGGAAGTGGAAGGCGAGATACTTCTGCAGGTAACCTTACTTCGCCTCCTTTTGTCATTAAACGGAAAAGCATACATTTCCTGATCGGCGCCGATGAACTCTTTTTTCTTCCGGGGTCGCAGCAATACGGAAATTTAGCCGTACAACTTCTTGTTAACGATGAAGTTGTCAGAATGACTATCCCGCGCAAATTTCATGCAATGTTTTGGGAATCATGGGATGTTTCGGAATTCATGGGCAAGTCTGTACAGATTAAAATAATTGACAACGACAAAAGGACAGGGGCACACATTGATGTTGACCAAATTGTTCAAAGCGATATTCCTCCCGGTGGCGCCCTGCTTAGCCGCAGAATAAAAATTACAAAGCCGGTTCTCAATTTTCCTGTTGAAGAAAAAGGTATGAGACAATTTATCGAATGCATTGTTGACGGCAAGCCGGTGCGCTCAATGGATGTTGCTCTGGCTGCCGATGAGATAGAGTATTGGGCATTTACGGACGTAAGCCCCTGGCTGGGTAAAGAGATGACTATCCGCACTCGTCAATTTTTCGGGAGTCCGAACATATTGGATAAAATTTCGGCAGAAAATGGTTTACTTGATGCTGACAATCTCTACCACGAACCTCTCCGGTCTCAGTTTCACTTTTCTCCGAAACGCGGATGGCTGGGCGATGCCAACGGTCTTGTTTTTTACGATGGTGAGTATCATCTCTTCTATCAGCACAATCCATACAGTGGAGACCACAGCCGGAATGATTACAATAAATCATGGGGTCATGCCGTTAGCACCGACCTTGTTCACTGGACTGAACTGCCTGACGCTGTTTATGCGGATTCGCTCGGTTCGATCTATTCCGGTTCGTCTGTTGTTGATGAATTTAACACTGCAGGATTCAAGACCGGAAAAGAAAAATCCATCGTTGCAATGTTTACTTACGCCGGAAATCGTAACCCTTGGTCAGAAGGGAAACCGGAAGGGAAACCGTTCACGCAAGCCATTGCATACAGCAACGACAGGGGAAGGACATTTACAAAATACAAGGGTAATCCCGTTCTTGAAAATATGGAATATGTCAACCGCGATCCGAAAGTATTTTGGTACGAACCCGGAAAAAAATGGGTGATGGTTATGCATTTCGACGGACGCACAATGGCTTTTTTTAATTCGAAAGATCTAAAAACTTGGGAGTTTAGAAGCCAATTCGAAACAAAACTCCGTGATTGTCCGGAATTATTCTCCCTGCCTGTCGACGGAGACGAAACCAACCGTAAATGGATTCTTTATGGCGGAAGCGGTAACTATTATATAGGTGCGTTTGATGGGAAAGAATACAAATCGGAAACAGGCGTAATAAAGTACAGTTACGGTAATTGTTTTTATGCATCGCAGACATTCAACAATATGCCGCAAAAAGACGGACGCCGTATTCAAATCGCTTGGGGTAGAATCCCAACCCCGGGTATGCCGTTTAGTCAAATTATGCTGTTCCCGGTAGAATTAACCTTGAAATCAACGACCGACGGCCTGCGCATGTTTGCTAATCCAATTAAAGAGATTGAAAATATCCATGCTGAAAAACACGAATGGACAAACGTTCGACCGATGCCGGGAGAAAATATTCTTTCAGATATTCAAGGTGAACTTTTTGATATTGTAGCAGAGTTTGTCACTGCTGGAGCAGGTGAATTTGGTTTTGCAATCAATGGAATTCCGATTGTTTATAACATAGATAAATGCACGCTTGCATGCGGCGAATCGAAAGCAAATCTCAAGCCTGATAATGGAAAAATTCGGCTGCGTATTCTGGTTGACCGTGTTTCTATGGAAATTTTTGCCAACGACGGTAAAATGTATATGCCAATTAGAGCAAACGCCGTGGATGGCAAGAAGGGGCTCGCGCTTTTCACAAAAGGGGGTAACACCACAATCGGTTTGTTAAAAGTTTATCAATTGAAATCCATCTGGAATTGACAGGCGCTTGGCGGTTTTATATTCGGTTTTGATACCGCCCAAATTTCGGGAACGAACGAGAGGCTGAAAAATGTTGATGGTGGATCATCGTTTTGGATCGGATTTGCCGTTGCAAGCGGAGGCCTTCCTCCGGATCCGATCCGCATGAAAAAAGTGGTCATACGCGGAAAGCGGCAGGCCGAACTGATCGAAGTTCCCACGCCCAAAGCCCTCGGGGATTGGGCCTTGGTGAAAATCGAAGTTGCCCCCATGTGCACGGAATACAAGAAGTACGACGCCGGAGAAATCCACGGGCACCTCGGCCACGAAGCCGCGGGTGTCGTCGTGGAGGTCTACCGGCCGGGACGGGTGAAAACGGGGGACCGCGTCGTCGTGATGCCGCAGTATCCCTGCGGCCGGTGTGCGCTGTGCCTGAGCGGGGAATACATACACTGCCTGAACAACCACGATGTAGCAACGGTGACGGGATCGCCCGAGGGGGGCGCTGCGTACGCCCAGTATCTGTTGAAACCGTCCTGGCTTCTTCCCGGGATTCCCGATCACGTGACGTACGAGCATGCCGGCATGCTGTGCTGCGGCCTGGGTCCGACCTTCGGAGCCATGGAACGGATGCGCGTCGGGGCGTTTGACACGGTCCTGATCGTTGGAACGGGACCGGTGGGATTGGGCGGAATCGTGAACGGGATCTTCCGAGGGGCCCGCGTCATTGCGGCATCGCACAATCCGTACCGTGCCAAACTCGCCGGAGAACTGGGCGCCGAGTCGGTAATCGATTCCCGCGACCCGGAGGTGCTCGCGCGCATTCTCGACCTGACGGAAGGCCGCGGGGCGGACATGGCCATGGATTGCGCCGGCGACGCTTCCGCCCAGAGGCTTGCAGTCGATGCCGTGCGCCGAAACGGAAAGGTCGCTTTCGTCGGCGAATCGGGCGGATTCAACGTCCACGTCAGCAATGACCTGCTGCGCAAAGGCCTGACATTTTACGGAATCTGGCATTACAACCTGAACGGCGTTCCCAGGCTTTTTCAGGTCATCGACCGGTGCGGGAAACTTCTGGACAGGATGATCACGCACACCTTCCCCATGGACAAGGTCAAAGACGCCTGGGAACTGCAAATCACGCGGCAGTGCGGCAAGGTGCTTCTGTATCCCTGGGCATGAGTCGCCCGTTCGGCCCGCGGAACCTTTACCGGAGAAATCCGAACGCCCGCATTCCCCGGTTTTCGGAAACACGGACGGGAAACCGGCCGGCATTTCGAGGGACAGATCATGAAAAGACGAGACCTTTTAAAAACCCTGGGCATGGGAGCTCTTGCAGCGCCTTTGGCATCGAAGCTGTCGGCGGCTCAAGCGCCGCTGCAAAGGCCAAACGTGATCCTGCTGATCACCGACGATCAGGGTTACGGAGACTTGAGCTGTCACGGAAACCCGGTCCTCAAAACACCCAACCTGGACCGGTTGCACGATGAAAGCGTGCGGCTGACCGATTTCCACGTCAGCCCGACATGCTCCCCCACACGTGCTTCACTCTTGACGGGACGGTACTGCAACCGGACCGGAGTGTGGCACACCATCATGGGCCGTTCCCTGCTGCGAAGGGACGAAGTCACCATGGCGGACGTGTTCGCCGCCAACGGATACCGCACCGGAATTTTCGGCAAGTGGCATCTCGGCGACAACTTCCCGTTCCGCCCCCAGGACAGGGGTTTCCAGGAGGTTTTGGTGCATCGCGGCGGAGGAATCGGGCAGGGATCGGATTGGTGGGGCAACGATTATTTTGACGACACGTACTTTCGCAACGGGAGGCCGGAAAAATTCGAGGGGTATTGCACGGATGTCTGGTTTCGGGAAGCCGCCAAATTTATCGAAACCCGTCGCGAACAGCCGTTCTTCTGTTATCTGGCGACCAACGCTCCGCATGCACCGCACCGCATCGACCGAAGGTACAGCGAGCCGTTCAGGGGGCAGGCGGAAGAAGAACTGTCCAGGTTTTACGGGATGGTCGCGAACATCGATGAAAACACGGGACGGCTCATGGGAATGCTGGATGAACGGGGCCTCCGCGGAAACACGATCGTCGTCTTCATGACCGACAACGGAAGCGAATACGGCGAGGGACGAACGCGGAACGCCGCAGGCATGCGGTCCAACAAAGGCAGCCCGTACGAAGGCGGCCATCGTGTGCCGTTTTTCATCCGCTGGCCCGACGGCGGGCTTCACGGCGGACGCGACATCGGCCGGTTGACCGCGCACATCGATGTGCTGCCGACGCTCATCGACCTCTGTGGGTTGATACCCCCTCCAGGCGTGGTGTTTGACGGGAAAAGTCTAAAACCGCTGCTGGCGGGAAGCGCTGCGGACTGGCCGGATCGCATCCTGGTCACGGATTCGCAGCGTGTCGATCACCCCGTTCCGTGGCGCAGGAGCGCGGTGATGGGTGAAACTTGGCGCCTGGTCAACCGCGATGAACTCTACGACATCCAGGCGGATCCGCACCAGGACCGCAACGTCGCCATGGCCAATCCCGACGTGGTCGGGAACATGCGCAAGGCCTACGAAAGCTGGTGGAAAGATGTTTCAAAACGTTTCAACGAATACTGCGAGATTGTCATCGGCGCCCGGGAGGAAAATCCCACCTGTCTAATGAGCCACGACGTGCACGGCCAGGTGGTGTGGAACCACGGGCAAGTCAGCAGAGGGGCAAGGTCGGACGGATTCTGGGCGGTCGAAGCAGCGCAGGACGGCCTGTATGAATTCGCCCTGCGGCGTTGGCCCCCGGAACTCGACCAACCGATTACGGCTGCGGTCCCCGTGGATCAGGATGAACCGGCCGGATCGGGCATCACCGCGACCGAAGCGAGGCTGAAAATTGCCGGTTTTGACGAAACCAAACCCGTCCCTGCAGGAGCTGCAGAGGTGAAGTTCACGCTGCCGCTGAAATCCGGCAAAACCCGTCTGCAGGCCTGGTTCGTCAACGGTCTGGGAAATGGGATCACCCATGGTGTTTATTATGTATGCGTCAAACGGTTGTCATAGAAAAGGGAAGGTCTCATGAACGATGGTGTAGACCGGCGTGCGTTTTAAAAACCGCAGGTCCTGCAGCGGGATGTTGAAAAAAGACCGAACGCGTTGGGTCGTAGTCTTGCACCCGTGATGGTTCCAAACATCAATGGCAACGACGGCATTTTCCTGTCGTTTTTTCGTTCTCCCGTTTGTCCGATGTTATTACTCGGAGCGCGTTATGAGTTGACTCCAGAAGGCCATTTCAAGTCTATTTTCCAGGGAAAAGGTCAACTTGGTTTGCGCTCCGAGTAATTATATCAACTGGATCATGGCAGGCAGGTTATGGAAAATAGTCACTTCAAAGAATCATTCTGTGCGAAACGCATCATGACTGAGCAACGCTGAAGGGAGGTTGAAATGACGACCCATGGAGCGGGAATGAATCGGAGGTGTCTTATCAAGAACATCGCGGGCGTCGGATTCTTATCGATGGCCGCCAAGGCCACAGCGGCGGCGGACCCGATTGTTCAGGCCCCTCGGCCACCCATCGGGGAACAGAAGGGGCCGCGCATGAAGATCAAGAGCGTGGAAACGATCATGACGGGTTCGGATATTTACGTCAGAATCGAAACCGACGCGGGAATTGTGGGGTACGGCGATGCGACAAACCATTACCTGCCCTACGGCGTGGAGGGGACGATCAAGGACCTGAGTCCCTTTCTCATCGGCGAGGATCCGGAACGGATCGAGTATCTCTGGCAATCCTGCTTCCGTCGGCGCTTCATGCGCGGCGGCCCCGCCACCGGCACCGCGATCAGCGGAATCGACCAGGCCTTATGGGACATCAAGGGCAAAGCCTACGGCGTGCCGGTTTACCAGTTGCTTGGCGGCCTGGCCCGCACCAAAGTGCGCGTTTATGGGGCCGTGGCAGGAAACACGGCTGAGGAGGCCGCACGGCAGGCCAGGCAGCGCGTCGCCAAGGGGATCACCGTCATCCGCTTCCGCGCGTTCCACAGTTACGACGCCATCGATCTGCACGACCACAAGATTGCCGTCCAGCAACAGATCGAATACCTGGCGGCGATTCGGAAGGCCGTGGGTGAAGACATCGACCTCATCCTGGAGTGTCACGGCCGTTACGATCCGGATTGGGCGGTCGAGCTGGCGAAACGGGCAGAGCCGTACCACCCGTTCATGATCGAGGACCCGATTCGCCACGAAAATCCGGCGGCTATGGCGCAGGTTCGGGCAAAGACGGGCATCCCCCTGGCCACCGGCGAGCGCTACCACAACAAATGGGAATTTCGCGAAACGATCGAGAACCGTTACGTGGACTACCTGCGGCCGGACGTCTGTCACTGCGGCGGCATCAGCGAGATCAAGAAGATCGCCGGCTTTGCCGAGGTTTATAACCTGGATCTGATCCTGCACAACAACGCGGGTGCCCTGGGGACGGCGGCCACCTTGCACCTTGCACTCGCCATTTCCAATCTCGCCATGATCGAGGCGCCGTGGGTCAACGGTGACGCCAAAACCGACGTGGTCGCACCGTATCCGACGGTGGAAAAAGGTTTTGCCCTGCCGCTCGAGGCTCCGGGCCTCGGCGTCACCTTCGATGAAGCGCTTGCCCGGACCAGGCCTTTCCCGAAGCCCGGCCTCCAGCCGCGGCTGAACGCGCCGGATGGGTCGGTCCGTGATTTCTGACCCATGGGCAGGAAAACCAGAGGGAGACGCTGCGGCTCAGGACCGCTTTGGACTTGGGCCGGCACGGGCCGAAACCGGCAACCAACCGCATGGCGGCGTCCATGGTGTTTATTGTGTATGCATCAAACGGTTGTCCTAGAACAAGGAGGATCTCATGAATGACAGTGTCGACCGGCGAGCGTTTATAAAGACTGCAGGTCTTGCCGCAGGCGCCTTTTCCCTGGCGGCTGCCGCCCTATCCGGTTGCGGGATGTTGAAAAAAGGCCGGAAGCGTCCCAACATCCTGTTCATTCTATCCGACGACCATGCCGCACCGGCAATCGGCGCCTACGGCGGATTTCTGTCCGGGGTGGTCAAGACCCCCCATCTGGACCGGCTGGCGAAAGAAGGCATGCGCTTCACCGATTGTTTTTGCACCAATTCAATCTGCACGCCGAGCCGCGCCACGATCCTCACCGGGAAATACAGCCATCAGAACGGCGTGCGGACCCTGAACGACACGCTGGATCCCTCGCTGCAGACATTTCCAAAACTGCTGCAGGCAAGCGGGTACCACACCGGCGTGGTCGGGAAATGGCATCTCAACTCGGAGCCTGCCGGTTTTGATGATTACAATGTCCTGCCGGGGCAGGGCGACTATTTCAATCCCCGCTTCAAGGAAAAGGGAAAGCCCTGGGGAAACGGGAACATGGGGGGAGAGGTGCGTCAGGGTTATGTCACCGACATCATCACGGATCTCGCCCTCGAATTTTTGAAGAACAGGCCCAGGGAGAAACCGTTCTGCCTGCTGTACCATCACAAGGCGCCGCACGACATGTGGGAATACGATGAAAAACACGCGCATCTGTTCGAAGGCATGGACATCCCCGAACCGGTGAACCTGTTCGACGATTACCGGAACCGGGGGAACGCCATCAAGCGGGCCACCCAGAAAATCGGCATGAAAGAAACCCTGTTTTTACACGGTACGCAGGGCAAACAGTTTTCAGCAGTACAGTCCGAAATCTCGAGTCTGGATCCGGTCCAGCAGAAAAGAAAAGCCTACCGGTATTTCATCAAAGCGGTTCTCCGCTGCGTCGCTTCCCTCGACGAAAACGTCGGCAGGGTGCTGAATTGCCTCGACGAATCGGGCCTGGCCAAAAATACCGTCGTCGTTTACACGTCCGACCAGGGCGTGTTCCTGGGCGAACACGGCCTTTTCGACAAACGGTTCATGTATGAAGAATCGATCCGGATGCCGCTGCTGGTCCGCTATCCCAGGGAAATCAAGCCCGGCAGCATCAACCGCGACATCGTTTCCAACGTGGATTTCGCCAGAACGCTGCTGGATTATGCAGGTCTTCCTGCGCCGGCCGACATGGAGGGATCGAGTTTGCGACCGTTGTGCAAGGGTGTACCATCCACGGATTTGCGTCAAAGCCTGTATTACCGGTATTGGATGCATCTCGCGCATTTCAACGTGGCCGCCCATTACGGTCTCCGGACCCGTCGGTACAAGCTCATTTATTATTACGGGCTGCCGCTTGGAGCGTCCGGGGCGGTGCAGAAACCGACGCCTCCCGAATGGGAGCTGTTCGACCTGGAGGCGGATCCCCGGGAAATGCACAATGTTTATGACCACCCGACCTACGCGGACATTGCGAAAAAAATGAAGGCCGAACTTCTCCGGCGGAAAACCGAGCTGGGCGATTTGGACGACCGGTTTCCGGAAATGGTTGAACCAAACAAAAAATACTGGTAGATGCATGTCCGGCCGCCGGAAAATGAAATGGAGGAATGTTGTGCACGGAATCCCGTTCCTTTTGCATGGAGGCACGAAACCGCAATTCCTTCTGCTTCCGATGTTGTGCATGATCCCGCTGGGCATGGGGGCAGCTCCCGCCAAAACCCACCACGTCTGGGAAAAGGTGGAGATCGTCCTCCAGGCGGAGAAAACCTACGGCAATCCCTACACCGATGTACGGGTCTGGGTCAATCTCCGGGGTCCCGGATTCAAGAAACGCTGTTACGGGTTCTGGGACGGTGGAAAAACGTTCCGAGTCCGCATCCTTGCGGATTCGGCGGGCGAATGGAGCTGGACCAGCGGATCCGAGCCGCCGGATCGGGGATTGAACAGGCAGGAAGGCCGGTTTATCGCCGTTGCCTGGTCCCGGCAGGAAAAAGAAGAAAATCCCTGCAGGCGCGGCATGGTGAAGGTGTCCGCCAACGGCCACGCATTCGAATACGCGGACGGAACCCCCTATTTCCTTCTGGGGGACACCTGGTGGCCGACCGGAACGTTCCGTTTCCCGTGGTTCGAAGACGACCGCGAACGTCCCATCGGCCCGGAAGCGGGATTCAAGGATTACGTCCGGTATCGCCAAAAGCAGGGTTTTAACTGCATCGCCCTGATCGCGGCCTTTCCGAACTGGGCCAACGACGGCAAGCCGGCCGGCATGAAAACCGGCGATGGAACCGAATTGCGGGGCGCCTGGAGACAGGCCGGCACGAACAGCGCCAAGGACATGCGGGACGAACACGGGAACCTGCCCTTTGCCTATCCAGGGAAGGTGCCCGGTTACGAATCGGTTTTCCCGGACTTGGACCGGATCCATCCAGCGTTTTTCCAAACGCTCGACAGGAAAATCGATTATTTGAACGCCCATGGATTCGTTCCGTTCATCGAGGTTGCCCGGCGCGACATCGGCCCCCAGTGGAAAAAATACTACGCGTGGCCCGATTCGTACGCGAGGTACATCCAATACGTCTGGAGCCGATACCAGGCAAACAGTTGTTTCTTCAGCCCGATTCATTTCGATTGGGACGGTTCCCTGCCCGCCGGCGATTTCAACGCGGCGGCCAACCGGGCGATCGAGGCGTTCGGCCACCCGCCGTTCGGCACCCTGGCGAGTTGCAATCCCTGCGGTTCCTCCCTCGAAAACTTTGGACACGTCGACAAGGCCACCTGGATCGGTTTTCATCAAATCGGGAATTTCCACCCTGATTTGGGGCACGGGCACCGGAGTTACCGCCTTCTGACCGATATGTTCCGTGCGGTTCCTCCAATTCCCGGCATCAACGGCGAACCCTACTACGACGGCCAGCACGAAACCGATCCCGGTTCGGAAACCGCCGCGCGTTACAGCCGCTCGGCCATGTACGGGAGCGTGCTGTCCGGCGGATTGGGCGGCCACATTTATGGAGCGGGCAAGGAAGGATCAAAGGGGGGAACGGTTTGGGGCGGGAACGTGGAAAAGGACGCGATTTCGAAGATCTGGGACGGCATGGCATGGCCGTCCGGCAGCCAGGTGCAGCACCTGCGCACGTTCGTGCTTTCCGAAGGACGAAAATACATGGACCTGATCCCTCGTCCGGATTTGCTTTCGCCGACCCGATCGAACAGCTCGGACGATTGGACCGGATGGGCGACCTGTGCCGGCACGGAAAACAAACTTTTTTTCTTACTCTATTTTGAGAAGGATTGCCGGGCGGCGGTCCTGTCCGGCGCTGAGCCGTCTGCGAATTATATCCTCCGCTGGTTTGATCCCAGGGACGGCCGGTGGGATCCGGTAAAACCCGTCCGTCTCCGGGCGGATGCACTCGGCCGGATTCGACTGCCCTCATTCCCGGATGGTTCGGGAGTGTCCCGGACCGACTGGGCATTGAAGCTCCTTCAAGACGGATCCGGGTGAAGCTCCGTTGCGCACTGCGGGGCACGAGAACCTCCGACCCTTGAATCGATGCGGCCCGTGTTCTTGCGATACAGGGGCTTCTCAAAAACCAGGGAAAGGACGTGTTATGGGGTATCCTCTGCGAATCACCGAACCAAAGCTGTTCTGGACGGGAACCATGGTTCTCTTTGCGACAGCTTTCTTGTGCATCGCAATTCCGGGTCCGGTCGCCGCGCAGAATCAGCCGGCCCAGGTCCTGGTTTCTGAATTCATATTCACCCAGGCCGGATTCGAACAATGCCATGCATCCACCATCGACGAATTGCCCGGCGGAGACCTGATGGCTGCCTGGTTCGGCGGGCGCCGCGAAGGAGACAAGAGCGTTGCGATCTGGGGATCGCGCCGGCATGAGGGAACCTGGTCCGATCCGGTCGTTCTGGCCCGTGAACCCGATGTCCCCTGCTGGAATCCGGTGCTTTTCCGGAACGACGACAAGCTCTGGCTGTTCTACAAGGTCGGACCTTCACCGCGGGAGTGGACAGGCGCCTTCGTGTTGTCCGATGGCCGCGCAGCGGCATGGGGCAGTCCGACGTATTTTCCGGCGGGGATCCTGGGTCCGATCAAGAACAAGCCGATTGTCTTGTCCAACGGGGACATCGTCTGCGGAACCTCGGTCGAAAGTTACAACGCCTGGTCCTGCTGGGTGGAAATCAGCACCGACCGCGGATCGAGCTGGAGAAAATTCGGTCCGATCGTCGTGCCCGGCCAGAACGACGGCATTATCCAGCCCACCGTGTGGGAAACGAAACCCGGGCATCTGAAAATGCTGGTCCGGGCCACGAAGGCGATCGGTTTCATTTGCGAGTCCGAGTCGGCGGACGGCGGCCGCACCTGGAGCCCTGCGAAGCCGACCGGTCTTCCCAATCCGAACAGCGGCATTGATGCGGTCAAAATGAAGGACGGCACAATCGCTCTGGTGTACAACCACACGCAGCAGGGCAGAACACCCCTCGACATCGCCTTTTCGAAAGACGACGGAAGGACGTGGAGTCCGCCCATGGTTTTGGAAGACGAACCCGGGGAGTACTCTTATCCTGCCGTGATCCAGGGGAGGGACGGGAAACTCCATGTCACCTACACGTGGAAGAGGAAATTGATCAAGCACGTGGTCGTGGCACGACCGTAACGGGTGAAAATAATTCCGCGCATGCATCCAGTCATCCCGGAATCCTTAACTGCAAAGAAGGACGGAACATTCGTGAACCGACGAATCCATCGGCGCACCCCAGTCGGCCTGATCGGCCTGATCGGCCTGACCGGCGGTCTCCTGACCATTTTTCTGCTTCATGCGCAGACGCTGGATCCAGCTCTGCAGCCGATCCAGGACATTCCGGGGCTGCCGCGCGTGCTGCTCATCGGCGATTCCATTTCCGAAGGGTACACACTGCCCGTGCGCGAAATGCTCAATGGTCTGGCCAACGTGCATCGCCCGCCTGTCAATTGCGGCGATACGGGACGGGGCCTCCTGCTTCTGGACGCCTGACTCGGTGAGGCAGGGTAAAGCGGTCGGAGGTGCAGTACAACCGCGCGGCGGAAACCGTCATGAACCAAGAGGGAATTGCCATCGACGACCTGCATGCCTATGCCGAGGCGCATCTGGAGGAAATTCAGCGTCCCGGAAACGTGCATTTCACGGAGAAGGGATCGCGGAAACTTGCCGAGCGGGTGGCCGCCAGCATCCGGCAGCAGCTGTCCAGGCGACTTCATTTTTTTACGGCGCGGCGGCAGCGGTTCCGGCTGGACGTCGCCGCGCATCAGACGTCCAAATGCCCTAACCACGAGGAGAAGATCCACATGAAAAAGGAATTTTTTGTTCGGAAAGCATGGAAGAAAGTACAGAATCCGATTCCCTTCCTATCCTGCCTCTTTGTATCGAATCTGATGTTTTTCGCTGGCAACGCAAGGGGTGCCTACCCGGATTTCTATGCGTACCACACGAAAGTATCGCATTCCGCGACGGATTATATGGGCAGGTACGCGGACCTCATCGTCGTGCTCGGGAAGGGAAAACAGCTCGAGTTCACGCGCCAGACCGGTTACCTGCCGAGGTGGAGGACGCCCGATTTTGTGGGCACCATCGACGACCTGTTCCCCGGAAGGGACCAGGATTTTGAATTCAATTACACCTATGTTCGGCTGGTCGAAACCGGCCCGGACAAGATCGTGGTGCACTGGCGGTATTATCCGGATATCAAAACGCTTCAGCGCGCCAATCAGGATCTGAATGCGCTCGCTCCCGAGGGATTTCTGGGAGTCGTTCACGAGGTGTTCACCGTTCGTCCCGACGGGGCTGTGGAAAGGGAAGTCCTGGAGGCCGCCGGCACCCGGAGCAACGACTGGGGCCGGCCCGAGCTGAAGACGACGCAAAGAATCCGCCTGACCGAAAAGGGCATCGAGCACGGCAGTGTGAACTGGGGCAGATCCGCGCCCTTTTTCCCCCGCGCGAAGGTGGAAGGAAATCCCGTGAAGGCGGTCGACGTTTTGCCGAAGCCCTCCTGCCGATGGACCTTTGACGAGGGGATGCAGTCCCACCGGGACCGGATCACCGAAAGCATCACGCAGACACGGTGCCCGGTCCAGGGGCTGATGACCGTGTTCAAGAAAGGCGTGTCCGGCACGGCACTGGCCTTGGACGGCTATACGAGCGGCGTGGTGATGAATGCCCGAAGAATTCCCATCACGGGTGATGCGCTCACCCTGGAAGCCTGGATCGCCCTGGACGTGCTTCCGTACAACACGGCCCCCGTCGTGCACCGGTCCAAAGGATTTGGCAGGGAAGGGTACTATTTCGGCGTCGACGCCTACGGCCACCTTCTTCTGACGGTCGCCGGAGAGACCGTGAAAACGTCCGCGACCCTGCCGCTGTACCAATGGACGCACGTGGCAGCCACCGTCGGCGGCGGGAAGATGATCCTGTACATCGACGGGGAAGAAAAAGAAACGGCCGCCTGCGGTGCGGGCATGACGAATCCGGAGACGGATCTCATGATCGGATTGAATTCGGAAACGGAACGGTGCACGGATTATGTGCGGGGCCTTGATGAAAACCTTCCGTTTGTCTACGGCATCCAGGGTCTGTTGGACGAAGTCAGGACGTACGACCGGGTACTGCTCCAGGCGGAGCTCAAACGATCGTTCCAGGCATGGATGCCTACCGATCGGACTTCCGCTCTTGCCAAAGGGGTGCTTCCCGGGGAAGTGGGCACGGGGAAACCGTTCGGCGCGAGGTACACGGAACTCCGTTTTCACGAATTGTGGGACAACCTGTGGCGCACGACCGGAGATCAGGACATCGTCGTGAAATTCGACACCAATCCGGGCAGCGTCGTGTACTGGCGCGGAACCAACGGCGCCGCCAGTTGGGTGACCGACAACAACCGGTGGATGGCCGACCAGAGTTCGGAGATCAGCACCAAGCACGGCTGTTCGGAGCACATGGCGGACAAGCAGAACCGGCACAGTGTCGCGCGCATCATCGAGAACACGCCCGCGCGGGTCGTTGTCCACTGGCGCTATCCCTGCGTGGACGTCAGCTATTTCTGCGCCAACCGGAGAAACTGGAGCGATGAATACCACACGATCTATCCGGACGGAATTGGCGTGCGGAAAGTCATTTGGGACAAAGGCTCCGATCCACCCGGATTCCAGGACATCCAGTTTTTTACCAACCCGGGCGAAAACGCCTTGGACGTGGTAGACCTTCAGGCCATGACGGTCGCCAACACGGACGGGGACGTGCGCGAATTGACCTGGGCCAAACCGAACCTCATTCCCGAGAACAACGTTCCGAACGCCTGCATCGAAGTGCTCAATTCCAAATCGACCTACAAAGTGTTCGCCGTCTTCCAGGGAGGCCATATCAATCCCTGGGGGGCTCGGGAACAATCGAAATACCTCGAAGATCCCTTCGCCGGACCCTGGAACCACTGGCCGGTCCATCTGGTTCCTTCCGATGGACGGTTTGCCGTGAGCACGGACCGTGTGACGCATTTTGCCCTGGGCGCCAACGACGCGGCTCCCGAATTCGGCAGCATGGTCCTGTACGGACTGACAGATCAACCGATCAAAACCTTGATCCCGCTGGCAAAATCGTGGAAGGATCCCGCCACGATCGGCAAAACCGACGGACTCGAAAGCCACGGCTACGACAAGGACCAGCGCGCCTTTGTGTTCACTTCAAGGGCCAAATCCATGTCTTTTTCAATCAGCGCTTCCGAAAAAAGTCCGCTGGTGAATCCCTGCTTTGTCATCAAGAATTGGGAGGGCACCGGCAAAGCGGAATTGAGGATCGACGGGCGGTCGAGGATGCCGGGATCCGATTTTCGCCAGGGTGTCGTCATCGATACGGAAGGAAAACCGGCCATGGTGGTCTGGATCAAACAGGAGTCCACGCGCCCCGTGGATTTTACCCTGAACAAAATGTAATGCCCGGTTTTATGGCGGCTTTTAACCGGACTGTTGACAACAGGAGAGGCTTTATGCAATCCATCCGACGGATGGCTTTGATCGTTACCGCATGCGTTTTGTCCGCCGGACTTTATGCGGTCGATGCCCCGCCAGCGGCCTGGTGGAGCTTCGACCGGATCAAGGATGGCGCCGTTCTGGATGCCATCGGCCGGCACGCGGATACCCTCAACGGTTTTTTCGACGTCGCCGAAGGCGTTTCGGGCAACTGCCTGCGTTTCGACGGTTACACCACCGGGGTCATTCGCAACTTCTCTGCCGCTCCCGTTTTGCCGGACGCTTTTACCGTCCAGGCCTGGGTGGCCCCGCAGACCTATGCGTGGGATTGGACCGCAATCGTCAATCAGAAAAAAGACCGTCGGTCCGGATTCTTTTTCGGCATTGATGTCACAGGGCATGCTGGCCTGCACCTGGCCGTCGGCGGCGCGTGGGTGGAGTGCAACTCCGCGAAGACCATCCCATTGCTGAAATGGACCCACCTTGCGGCCACGTTCGACAAGAACAACGGAGTTGCTCTTTATATCAACGGAGAACTTTCCGGTTCCATCATTATCAGGGGCAGCATGAACAGAGCCGATGGAACGGACATTCTCATCGGGAAAAACCAGACCAAGATGGCTCCGAGGTATTGCGAGGGCAATGGCGCCCGCAGCATACTTTCCGACATGGTTTTTGACGGACTCATCGATGAAGTTAAAATCCATGACACGGCATTGAACGCGGAACAGATACACCGTTCCTTCGCCGAGGCGACTCCCGTTCAGCCCCAGCCTCTCCGTTTTCAGGCTCTTCCCACGGGACCCGAGGGGGCCGGCCGGTTCGGCGCGTACCCCTGCCGACTCCGTTACTCCGAGCAGTGGGACCGCCTCTGGCGGATTGGCGACACCCCCGACATCCTGGTCCGTTTTGACGAACGACCCGTCAAGTACATGTTCTGGCACGGATCCTGTTACGGCGGCATCTGGATTACGGAAAACGGCCGGCTGATGGCCGACCAGAGTCTGGAGCGGGCGGGCAAGGGGAAATCCCCCTGGGGGTGTCCGGAGCACATGTCCGACAAGCAGTCCCGTTATTCCTCCGTCCGCATCCTCGAAAACAGCGATGCAAGGGTTGTCATCCACTGGCGGTATGCTTTAACCGACATCAAGTACCTCATCTTCGGGGAGGATCCCGAGACCGGCTGGGGGGAATGGGCCGAGGAGTATTATTTCATTTATCCCGATGCGGTTTCGACGCGGCACCAGATCCTCTGGAGCAAGCATCTGAGCCACGAATGGCAGGAAACCATCCTGCTCAATCAACCCGGAACCTATCCCGAAGACAACGTGGAGAACGAAGCCCTCACTCTGGCCAACCTCCAGGGCGAGACCCAGTCCTTTTCCTGGATCGAGAACCGGAAGGAGATGACCCTCAAGGATCCCATCCTCCAGATGAGCAACCTCAAATCCCGGTTCAGGCCGTTTCTGGTCCTCCAGCCCCGCGCCGGCGTCCGCGTCATGCCCGGCTCCGATTTTGCCAAACGCGGTACGCATTACCTCTGGTGGAACCACTGGCCGGTTGCCCAAATCCCCAGCGACGGCACAAAAGCGTACGCGCCCGACAAGCCCTCTCACACGTCCCTCAGCCAGACCATCGAGAATTCCCCTGTCGTATTGCATCAAAAAGGGAAAAGGGATTTCTCCGATGCGCAGAACACGGGCATTGTCCACGACCCGGAGAAAAATACCTTTTCCGCTGTCCACCTCACCGGTTTGACCGACAGTCCGATCACCGGATTGCTCCCGCTGTCGCGTTCCTGGAATTTTCCGGCGGAGATGAAGCTTGCCGCGGAGGCATTCACCAGCGAGGGATACGACAAGGTGCAGCGCGCATACGTGTTAAACTGCATCCGCTCCGGCAGGCCCTCCGAATTGCGGATGCAACTGGCTGCAAGCCCGGATTCTCTGCTGGTCAATCCGGCTTTTGTCATAAACGGTTGGGGCGAAGCGGATGTCCGTCTGGCGGTCGACGGCAGGGAAATCGAACGGGGCAAAGATTTTCGAATCGGCCGCCGCCTGCGCGTCGGGGCAACCGATCTGGTCGTCTGGATCAGGATGCATGCGACCAAGGCCGTAAACCTGTCCCTCATTCCATGACCGCAGCCCCGAAATCTCCCGGGTTGGGGGCCGGACATCCGCTTCACCGTCAAGGACAACAACCTGTACGCCGCGGTTCTCGACTGGCCGGCCGAGAAGGTCCTCATCAAGAGCCTAATCCCTGCGGGGAGAGCCGGGAGGACAACCTGGTATGGATTGTACCCGTCTGAAATTGTCTCCATTACCATGCTCGGCGATGGCAAATCCCTCAAGTGGGAGATGACGAAGGACGGTCTCAGCATCGAAACTCCGAAGACGAAACCGTGCGACTGTGCGTACGTTTTCAAGATCGTACGAAAGAGATCGTTCTAACAGCACTGCAGTCCTGTGAAAACGGAATCGGCGGTATTCTGAAATCGGTTGATCATGGGAATCAAACAGGTCATGGTAAAAATGGATTGTAATCAACTCAC
>Ga0315277_10002714_pt1 | contig 24455 bp, 19 predicted proteins | sample YL17G05_15_MG_FD_203695 | JGI IMG/M metagenome (GOLD analysis project Ga0315277, IMG submission 203695) | Sediment microbial communities from Yellowstone Lake, YNP, Wyoming, USA - YL17G05_15 | ecosystem: Environmental > Aquatic > Freshwater > Lake > Sediment | place: USA: Wyoming | collected... | reverse complement strand
CGCTGGCCAAGGATGATTTTTTGTTCCAGCTCGAAGTTCCTGCCGTCGTAAGTCGGTTCGAGATATAGCGCCAGACCGACCGCGTGCTCGGTCGGATTCATCACCATCAGTTTGTTCTCCAGCGAGAAGCCGGCTTGGCCGTAGTGCGACGTGCCCAAACCGGTCTCGTCGTTGAACTGCTCGTACTCGTGGTTGAAGTAAAGCGAAGCCTGGTAATTCCCGGTGACGCCGTATTCGACCTCCTCGCGGAATTGCAGCCGGTAGTAGTCACTCTGCCCGACGGCAGCATTGCGTCCGGCGCGCAGGGTGACGTGATGCTCGAATTCCAGCTCGCCTTTCGGCGGCGTCGCGGGTTCGTAAGAGTAGGCGAAAATGCGCTCGTGCGCGAAAGCTGGGGCCACCGCAACCCAGGCGCAGGCGACGCCGGCCAAAAATGTTTTCGGTTTCATGAATATTCCGTCGTTCAGCTTGGACGGGGAGAAGCATGAAGCGATTGCGGCTGCCTCGCTATCGGCGGCTTGCGAAAGATTGTCGCCGGCTTGCGGCGCTCAACGAGCCCGCTGTGTCGGTGTCTGGAGCGGGTACAAGCCCGGGCAGCACCCAAAGGCTTCGTGAAACGCCGCGCTGAAATGGCTGAGGCTGGAGTAACCGACTTCAAGTGCCGCCTCGGTCACGTTGTATTCACCGGAGCACAGCAACTCGGCGGCCTTCTCCAGGCGGAGCTGGCGCAAATGTTGCGTGATGGTCTGGCCGGTCTGCGCCGAGAAGACCCGGCTTAGGTAAAACGGACTGCACCCAATCTTGTGTCCGAGTTCCTCGAGCGACGGCGGTTCAGCAAGGTTTTGCTTCAGGAGAAAAACCACCTGCTCCACCCGCTCCTGCGCCAGTCGTTGTTGCCGCGTGCAGAAGAATTCCACCTCTGGCTGCATGAGGAATGTCACTGCCAGTTCGAGCGCCTTGCATTGATACCACACCCGCTGGGCCGCGGCATGCACCGGCGGCTGGCGCAGCGTGGCGATGGTTTGCAACTGGTGCGTCGTGAGCCGCACGGTCGCGCCGGTCACCGGTTCACACGGACAACCGTCCATAGCCGCGCGCACCACTGGATGCAGCGTCGCCTTCGTGCTCGCCAGATGTTTCGCCAGGAACGGGCAGGAGAATTCGACCGTGAGAAACTGGTGGCGCTCGCCCGCCTGACGCCTGGCGATGAGCGGTTCTCTCTGCCGGTAATAGAAGCCTGCCGTCTTCGGCGCCAACTCTGCGCGGCTGCCGTGACCCTCCACGAAACCGTGGCCCTCCAGATTCAAACACAACTCGACGCAGTCCGGATGAAAACTCGGCGCCCAGTCAAACTCGCGCTGCGCCAGGAAATCGTGCCACTCGATGCTGTAGCCTGTGCCGCGAAAACTTCCGAACACTCGTTGCCAGCCCGTGCCCACCTCCCGCCAGGCGCCGGCCTCGGAAAACTCTGGCTTCGCTTCAATGCCTCGCTGTGGGCGCGCCGGTTTTGAAGGGATGGGAGCAGCGCTCATCGGCGGCAGGCGTGAAATCGGACGGCTGGCTCCCACTGAAAACTCGGCGTCGTGCGGAGACGTTATTTGGATTCGGGTGCGCTCTCTTCCTTCACCGGCGGTGGGGCACCACCCGGGCGAAACTCCGGATGCCGGATGCGCCCGCCCGCCTCGGCGATCGCGGTCACTGCAATCAAGCTGGCGCAAGCCAGCAGCACCGCGAGCACTGCCGGCGGCCACATCCACTTCGGTTTTTTCCATGCGGCGAGCAAGGCCACAACCGCCACGCCCGCGGTCGTGTAGAAAACCATCACCCAGTCCTCCGCCAGGTCCATATGTCGGCGCAACGCGTGTTTGCTGTCGTCGTCGAGTATCGGACGTATGCGGTCGCGGGCGCCTTCGCCAGTCTTCATCACCGGCCACGCGCTGGCCGACAGCAACGCGAGCAGGACGAGGCCAAGTACGACGGCGCCGCGGTTGCGCAGCGCCAGCGCCGCAGCCGTCACGAGCGTGGCCACGGCGAGGCCGACGATGGGCAGGTGATTGAGCAGGATGTGCAAATACTCCGGCTGGCTGAGTTTGGCTGGCATAACGCCCGAAGTTTAGCGCGAATCGCCGCGCGGCGCGACTGGACATTTTGGCCCGACTGTTGCCCGGAGTTGGCAGCTTGCGCTGCTGGCGGCACAACTTAGAATCTTCGCATGGCGCACGCCCCGCTCTTTCCGTCCCCCGCGTCCATCGCGGAGGCCAGCGCGCCTTCCGCCGGTCTTCCGAAATCACCTGTAGGCAGTTCGCGCCTGCCACCGCCCCCGCGCACTGCCACCTTCGTGGATTTGCTCGGCGTGAGTTACATGCACCTGCCGACCCGCGACGGTGGCGATCTTTATCTCACGCGCTACGGCCAGCCGTTTTGGAAGCATCTCTTGCCGAGAAACTGGTACACGAAGGAATGGTTTGAAGCCAAGCGTCAGCGTCTCGTCGGCACGAGTCTGGTTTACCGCGTCCCGACGCGCCGCATCCGCGGCTTGAAGCTGGACCTCGTCGTGAAATGGTCGCGCGTGGGCGAAGAGGTGCCGCTGGACACGATGACCATCGCCAAGTTCATCAACGCGGAGTTTAACAGCCCGTTCGAGGAATTTTCGCTCGTGATGGAACTGCGCGCCGGCGGATTTGGTGCACCCCACCTCTACGTCAAAACGCAGAAACCGCTGGCCATCTTCGTGCCTTCGGAGCGCCTGCAACTCTGGCAGACGGGCCGTTCCGAAAGCCGCATCGCCGCCAAGCTCGCGCGCCATCCGGGCGTCGAGCTGGACATCCTCCGGCAGTACGTCGTGCTCTACCACTGGGTGAGGGGACTGGACGTGACCGAGCTGGCCACGGGGTGCGGCTTGACGCCAGAATCGCGCACCGAATTGTTCCAGCGCGCGACTGAGCGTGCGACTCGCGAGCTTGAACTCAAGGGGTACTTCGTCGCGGATATGAAGCCCGCCCACGTCATCGTGCGCCAGATGCCGGGTGGTGAGTTGCTGCGGCGGAAGGATGGCGAGCTGTTTTACGCGCTGGTGGATTACGAGTTGCTCGAGCGCACGCCGGAGCACGAGCGGGCCGTGCGCAGCGTGCATCGCAAGCACTACCTCGCACACATGGCCCGGCGCTTCGAGGTCACCACCGACAAACCACTACCGCCACACCTGCGCGCCACGAACGTGCTCGGCGTGGATTACATCTTCGGCCACGCGGAAAGCACGGGTGGCTTGCTGTGGGTCGTGGGGCACGATCCGGACCTGTTCAATTATTTCCTGCCCGAACGCTGGCGCCGCACGCCCAAGGTTTTGCTCTCCCGTGCCAACCAGGTCTTTCGCACGCGCACGAAGGACAACATCAATCTCGTCTGGCGCGTCTCGCGCGTGGGGGACCGGCCCCGGCGAACCGGCAGCGCCGCGCACGCTCACGCCATCCGCGAGCACGGTTTCAACAGTCCCTTCGAGGAATTCGCGCTGGCGCTGGAGCTCACCCGGGCGGGCGTGAGCACGATCTATCCGCGGGCCATTTACATGACCGGCCACAAGGCCAACGTCCCGCGCGTCATCGCCGATCGCCGCCGCTTCGATCAGCTTGCCGACCTGCGGACGCCCGACGGCGCGCCCGCGATGTCCCAGTCCCACGAATACATCACCATCTGGGGCTTCTGGAATGGCACGGACGAAATGCTGGCAGTGCAGGACGGCCAGTTCGTGCAGGGCGTGGACGCTGCGCGCGCCCGTACCGAGGGCCGTGTGACGCCCGATTTCGTGACGGCGCTGATGGAGCGTGCCGCCGAACGTCTGCGTAGCGTCGGCTTCGAGGACTTGAACCTCAAGCCCGACCATCTGCTGCTCTCCTTCGCATCGGATAACCAACTCGTGCCCACACCGCCGGATCGGACCGATTTCCGGCTGTGCAATTTCGAATTGGTCCGGCGGCTGGCGCTGGAGTAGCCGTAGTCCGGGGTTCAACCCTATGCGGCTTTGGTGTTCCTCGGTGCTAATTCTCCGCTGCCGTCGCTTTTTTGCTGGCTTACGGAGCATTGTTTCAGTTTTATCTTGCCGGCTCCCGCCGGCCCAGTGCGGTTGGCGGCGCACACTGAACCCGAAACCGAAGTGATTTGAGATGACGACCAACGCGAACGCTCCCACGCGCCACGCCAAACTCCTTGCCTGGGTTGAGGAGATTAAGCAGCTTTGCCAGCCCGCCCAAGTGCATTGGTGCGACAGCTCCGAGCAGGAGAACCAGCGGCTTTGCGATCTCATGGTGGCCGCCGGCACATTCACGAAGCTCGATCCCAAGCTCCGCCCGAACAGCTACCTCGCCCGCTCGCATCCCAGCGACGTGGCGCGCGTCGAGGACCGCACGTTCATTTGCGCGGACTCGAAGGAGCAGGTCGGACCGACGAACAACTGGGCAGACCCGAAGGAAATGCGGCAGAAATTGCTCGGGTTGTTCAAAGGCTCGATGGCAGGCCGCACGCTGTACGTCATCCCGTTCGCCATGGGGCCGCTGAATTCGCCGCTGTGCAAGGTCGGCATCGAAATCACGGATTCGCCCTACGTGGTCGTCAACATGCGCATCATGACGCGCATGGGGCGCGCGGTGCTCGACAAGCTCGGCGCGGACGGCGCGTTCATTCCGTGCCTGCACTCGGTGGGCGCGCCGCTGAAGCCCGGTCAGGCGGACGTGTCGTGGCCGTGCGAGCCGGACCCGCAAAAGAAATACATCGTCCACTTCCCCCAGGATTTTTCGATCTGGTCTTACGGCTCGGGTTACGGCGGCAACGCGTTGCTCGGCAAGAAATGCCTCGCGCTGCGCATCGCCTCCATCGTCGCGCGCAAGGAAGGCTGGCTCGCGGAGCACATGCTCATCCTTGCGCTGACTTCGCCGCAGGGAAAGAAGCATTACGTCGCGGCGGCGTTCCCGAGCGCCTGCGGCAAGACCAATCTCGCGATGATGATGCCGACGCTGCCAGGTTGGACGGTGCGTTGCCTCGGCGACGACATCGCGTGGCTACGCCTCGGCGCGGATGGCCGGCTTCACGCCATGAATCCGGAAACCGGCTTCTTTGGCGTGGCGCCCGGCACGTCGCAGAAATCAAACCCGAACGCGATGGCGACGATTGCGAAGAATTCCATCTTCACGAATGTCCTTCTCACACCGCAGCGCGATGTCTGGTGGGAAGACATGGGCGTTCCGGCGCCGGCGACGGGCATTGACTGGCAGGGCCAGGAATGGACTCCCGGCTGCGGCCGGAAGGGCGCGCATCCGAACGCCCGCTTCACCGCGCCCGCCTCGCAATGTCCGGTGATTGATCCCGACTGGGAAAAACCGGACGGCGTGCCGCTCTCGGCGATTCTCTTTGGCGGACGCCGGCCCTCGACGATTCCGCTCGTGAACGAGGCGTTCAACTGGGAGCACGGCGTGTTCATGGGCTCGGCCTGCGGTTCGGAAACCACCGCCGCGGCGCTGCATACCGCTGGCGTCATGCGGCGCGACCCGTTCGCCATGCTGCCGTTTTGCGGCTACCACATGGGCGATTACTTCGCGCACTGGCTTTCGTTCGCAGCGCGCACCGATCGCCAGAAGCTGCCAAAGATATTCTTTGTGAACTGGTTTCGGAAAAGCGCGGACGGTCGCTGGCTCTGGCCCGGCTTCGGTGAAAACAGTCGCGTGCTGAAATGGATTTGCGAGCGCGTGGACGGCACCGGCAAGGCCGTGAAAACGCCGATTGGCTGGCTGCCCACATCCGAGGCGCTGGATCTATCCGGCATAAACCTCCGCCCCGCGGACGTGGCGGAACTGCTGGCGGTGAACGTGGCGGGCTGGAAAAAGGAAACCGCGGACGTGGCAGAGAATTACAAGCGGTTCGATCACCATCTGCCGGCGGCGCTTCAACAGGAACTCACGAGCCTCAACCAGCGGCTGAACGCGGTGAGGTAACGCCTACCAAAACCTAGCTGAGATTCGCGCGGGTGGTGGCAGTTGCCGCCGCCCGTTTTTCTTCTGTGCCCGGCCTCGGGCGTGTGTTATTTCAATGCCACGCGCGAGATTTTCAATTGCCGCCTCCGCGCCAGGTTGGTGTATGAATTGCCCCGTGAACGGAATTCGGATCCAGCACTCGAAGCCGGGCGTGGCAAGCCACCGCCATCACCGCACCGCGCCTGCCAAATTCTTAAACACCTGAGACGCCTATGGAACAACTCATTGTCCTCCTCGTCATCGTGCTGATCGGATTGGTGTTTGGTCTCCCGATCGCGGCCCTCATTTCCGCCTCGTCCGTCCGCCGGCAAGCCAGGCAAGCCGACGAAAATCTCCTGCGTCTCTCCGGGCATGTCGCCGAGTTGCAGCAAGAGGTGCGGGAACTACAGGCACGCATACGGTCCGAGCCAACAAGTGCGGGCGAGACTGCGCCGGTAACTCCCGCACCTGCCGCGCCGGAGCCCAGGCCAGTTCCGACCGCCGCGCCAGCGCCCATGTCGGCTCCGAAGCCGGTAGCGCCACCTCTGGCCGCACCCGCGGTCGCGCCGCCTCCGCTCGTTGTGGCGCCAATACCCGCACCCAAGCCATCACCTGCCGCACCGCCTGCATTGCCAACGCAGCCGCCGTCGCCCAAGAAACCGAGGGAGCCGGCACTCGCCGGTTTCAATTGGGAACAATTCCTCGGCGTGAAACTTTTCGCGTGGGCCGCCGGGCTGGCCCTTTTTCTCGGCGTGGTGTTCTTCCTCAAGTGGTCGTTCGACCGTGGTTTAATCACGCCGCCCATCCGCGTGGCGATGGGCCTTGTCACGGGCATCGGCCTGCTGATCGGCGGACTGCGCATCCCGCGTCCTCGCTACGACGTGCTCGTGCAAGCGCTCACCGGAGCTGGCGTGCTCATTCTCTACGCCGACATTTTCGCGGCGTGCTCGTTCTACCATTTCATTCCAAACGGCGTCGCCTTCCTGTTCATGGTGCTGGTCACGGTCGTGGCGTTTCTGCTGGCCGTGCGGCTCAACGCGCCGGCGGTTGCGATTCTCGGTCTGCTCGGTGGCTTCCTCACGCCGCCCCTGCTCTCGACCGGCGAGGACCACCCGTTTGGCCTGTTCGGCTACATCGCGCTGTTGGACGTGGGACTGCTGGCCGTGGCGCTGCGCAAACGCTGGAACTACCTCACGCTGCTCGCGGCCATCGCCACGGTCGTCATGCAGTTCGGCTGGGTGGACAAGTTTTTCGAGGTGGCGAAAATGCCTGTGGCCATGGGCATCTTCCTGAGCTTCGCCGCGCTGTACTCCATCGCGCTTGCAGTCGCTCATCGCCGCGAACAGGTGGACCAGTTCCTCGCGGCGGCGTCCATCGTTCTACCGGTGTCGGCCTTCGTGTTTGCGTTCCATCTCCAAGTCCGCCCGTACTCGGACATCCTGTCGCAACCGGCACTGCCGTTCGCGCTGCTGTTCGGCGCGGACGCGGCGCTGCTGGTGGTTGCCGCGCTGCGACGCGAGTTGCGCCTGCTGCATTTGCTGGCAGGTGGCGTGGTGTTCTTCCAGCTCATGTTTTGGACAAGCAACTTCCTGAAACCCGAAACCTTGAACTGGGCTCTCGGCGTTTACCTGCTGTTCGGCGTCGTCCACGCGGTGTTCCCGGTGGTGCTGGAGCGGTTGCAGCCCTCGGGACGCACAGCGGGCTGGGCGCATCTGTTCGCGCCACTCGCTCTCGTGTTGATGATGCTGCCCATCTTCAAACTCGCGGAACTCACACTGCTGATCTGGCCGGCCATCCTGCTCGTGGACCTGCTGGCGATTATGTTGGCGTTTCTCACCGCGTCGGCGCTGGCCATCGTCGCCGTGCTGGTGCTCACGGCGCTGGCAACGGTTTTCTGGATCGTCAAGATGCCGGCGATGCTCGGCGGATTGCCCGAGGTGCTGGTCATCGTGGGCGCCTTCGCGGTGCTGTTTTTTATCGTCGGCATCTTGGTGGCGCGGCGACTGCCGGTGGTCGCAGGCGATGCCAAAACAACCTCCGGCAAGTCGTGGTTCGGCGACTTCCCGCAGCTTGACCTTGCGCCCGACGTGGGACGCGCGCTGATCCCGGCGATGTCCGCCGCGCTGCCGTTCCTGTTGCTGACGCTGATGACGACGCGCCTGCCCCTCGTAAATCCTTCACCGGTGTTCGGCCTTGCGGCGCTCATGGTTGTGCTGCTGCTTGCCGTGGTGCGGCTTTACCAAGCCGACTGGGTGGCGCTGGCCGCGTTGCTCGGCACGGTGCTGCTCGAAGGCGCATGGCACTCGCGCCACCTCGACCGGGACACCGCGTTGACACCGCTGACCTGGTACGTGGCGTTTTACCTCGTGTTAGGTCTTTTCCCGTTCGTGTTCCAGCAGCGCACGCGCGACCGCTTGGTGCCGTGGCTTGTGTCGTCGCTGGCTGGCCCTGCGCAGTTCTACCTCGTTTACCGGCTGATCAAGTTCGCCTTCCAGAACGAGTTCATGGGTTTGGTGCCCGCCGTGTTCGCGGTGCCGTCGTTATTGGCGCTCGTGCGGCTGGTCAAGACGCTCCCAGCCCAGTCACCGCAGCGCAACACGCAACTCGCGTTGTTCGGCGGCGTGGCGCTGTTCTTCATCACGCTGATCTTCCCGATCCAGTTCGAGAAACAGTGGATCACCATCGGCTGGGCGCTCGAAGGCGCGGCGTTGTTGTGGCTGCTGCATCGCGTGCCGCACAAGGGACTGAAATACGTCGGAGTGGCGCTGCTGGCTACGGCGTTCGTGCGGCTGGCGGTCAACCCGGCCGTGCTCGAATACCACGCGCGCACCGCCACTCCGATCTTCAACTGGTATCTCTACGCCTACGGCATCGTGACCGTGTGCCTCTTCGCCGGCGCATGCCTGCTTGCTCCACCGCGCAATCTCATCAGCGCTCTCAACGTGCCGCCCGTGCTGGTCAGCCTCGGCACCGTGCTCGCATTCCTGCTGCTGAATATCGAGATCGCCGACTATTTCAGCACGGGCACGACGATCACGTTCAAGTTCTCCGGCGACTTTGGTCGCGACATGACCTACTCCCTGGCGTGGGCTGTGTTCGCCTTCATCGTGTTGTTCATCGGCATCCTGCGAAACGTGCGCGGCGCGCGCTACGCCGGGTTGGGCCTGCTGGTGGTCACGCTGTTGAAGCTGTTCCTGCACGACTTGTGGAGCCTGGGCGGGTTTTACCGCATCGGGTCGCTCATCGGCCTGGCGCTCGTGCTCTTCCCGGTGACGTTCCTGTATCAACGCTTCCTCGCCACCAACGCCGAGAAAAAGGAAGCCGAGGGGAGGCAACCATGAGGAGGAAATCCGAAATTCGAAATCCGAAGTCCGAAAGAATTCAGAAACCCGAATTCCGAATCGGACTCCCGTTCGCGCCGGTGCTCGTTGTCCTCGCTGCCGTCTCGACTTTCGCCGAGCCGTTGCCGTCGGACTGGAAGAACATACAAACGGTGCAAGTGGATCAGACCGGCTTGATCAAGGTCAGCGTGCCCGTGGAAACCCTCGACGCCGCGCGACCGGACCTCGCGGACCTGCGCCTCTACGACGATGCGGGTCGCGAGGTGCCCTTCCGCATCGAGCGTCCGGTGCCTTCGCCTCGCGCCGTGCGCACCGCGCAGAACTTCCGCGTCACGCTGGCGAACAACACCACCGTGGCCACGTTCGACACCGAGCTCCGCCAACCCATTGACCGCGTCACATTCGAAACTCCCGCCCGTGATTTTATTAAGGGCGTCACGCTCGAAGGCTCGAACGACGGCCGAACCTGGCAGACCGTCGCTCGCGACCAACCCATCTTCCGCCGCGACGGCGCCAGCCGGTTGCACGTCGAATTTCCGCCAACCGCCTGGGCGCATTTGCGTGTGACGATTGACGACCGGCGCACGGAAGCAATCCCGCTGACGGGTGCGACGGTTCACGCGGTTGATCCTGCGCCCGTGCCCGCAGAGTCGCTCGATCTCCAAGTGGTGGATCGCGACGAGAGCGCCGGGCAAACGCGTCTCACGCTGCTCGCTGCCGGGGCGCGCGTGAGATTGACGGGCCTTCACATCGAAGCCACGGACCCGCTCTTCACGCGCGAAGTCACGCTCGCTTACCGCGATTACGTGGAGGGCGAAGTTCGCGAAAACGTGCTGGCCCGTGGCACGATCTACCGCGTTGCGCTGGAGGGACAGCCCGCGGCGTCCAACCTGACATTCGCCGCGGAGGTGACGCTCCCGGCGCGCGAATTGATTCTGACCATTCAAAACGGCGATTCGCCGCCGCTGAACGATGTCACCTTTCGCGCGACACGACGACCGCTCCATGCGGCGTGGCTGGCGGCGCAACCCGGCGCGTTTCATTGGCTGAGCGGCAACGCGAAGTGTGCCGCGCCGCGATACGACCTGGCAGCATTGGCGGCGAGCACGAGCGCCAAACTGGTGCAACCCGGCGGCCGCCCGGCGCTGACGGCCAATCCCGCGTACCGCGCCACCGAACCGCTGCCGGAAATCCAGGACGTGGGCACGGCCATTGACTTGGCGAAATGGAAATTTCGCAAGCGCGTCGAGTTGGCGAAGCCCGGCGTGCAGCAGTTGGAGTTGGATTTGGAAACGCTTTCACGCGCCGCCGCCGGTTTCGAGGACTTGCGGCTCGTGCGCGATGGGCGGCAGTTGCCATACCTGCTGGAGCGAACATCCATCTCGCGCCGCCTCACGCCGACCATCGAGAAGGCTGACGATCCGAAGCGCCCCACCTTGAGCCGCTGGCGACTCCGGCTGCCGTGCGCGAACCTGCCCGTAACACAGTTGATTTGCGACACCGACGCGCCGTTTTTCCAGCGCCAAGTCACCTTGACGGAGCAAGTGCCGGACGAACGCGGCAACGCCTACACCGTGACGCGCGCCAGCACGACATGGACGCGGACGCTGGAGCAGCGGAAGGAGAAGCTCGTGTTGTCGGTGTCGCCGCCGGCAGGCGACACGTTGATGCTGGAGATCGAGAATGGCGACAACCCGCCGCTGGCATTGAAGAGCGTGGAGTTTCGCCATCCGGTCACGCGCGTGATTTTCAAGACCGGCTCGGACGCGGCGCCGTTCCTCTACTACGGGAATCCGCATGCCGGCCGTCCGCGGTACGACATTGATCTGGTCGCGCGCCAGTTGCTCGCGGCCGAGAAAAGCAAGGCCGCGCTCGGCGGAGCCGAGACGTTGAAGAAGAGCCGTTGGTCGGACGCCGGCGAACTGAGCGGGAAGGCCGGCTGGGCTTTCTGGATCGTGCTCGGCGTCGTGGTGGTGGCGCTGCTGTTCGTGATCTCGCGGTTGCTACCGAAGAGCCAGGGATGAGTCGTCCGCCGCCGTTTGCTTCTCCATCGCCATAAACTCCGCGCTGAGTTCAGCCCAGCTTTTCTTCGGCGGACGCGGGCCTTTGACCCACTCGACCTGCCGACCACGCCAGAGCGAATAGATCGCCGGCACGATTTCCAACGTCAGGATTGTGCTGGTAATCAGGCCGCCGACCATCGGCGTGGCGATGCGTTGGATGGCTTCCGCGCCGGCGCCATGCGCCCACAACGCCGGCACGAGGCCGAGGGTGATCATCGAGACAGTCATCAACTTGGGCCGCACGCGCTGCACCGCGCCGTAGGTGATGGCCTCGAACAAATCGTGCTGCGTCTTCATCCGCCCGGCGCGCTGCCAGGCGTGAAAAGCTTCGTCGAGGTAGATGATCATCACCGTGCCCGTTTGTGCGGCGAGACCGGCGAGCGCAATGATCCCGACCCAGACGGCGATGCTCAGGTTGTAGCCGAGCAACCACAGCAGCCAGATACTGCCAGTCATGGCGAAGGGAATTGACAAGAGGATGATGAAGGTTTCGGCCACGCTCTTGAAGTTCATGTAGAGCAGCACGAAAATGAGCGCCAGTGTGATTGGTACCACCAGCTTGAGGCGTTCGCGCACACGGAGCATGTGCTCGTATTGCCCGGACCACTCGAAACGGTAGCCCGTGGGTAAAAGCCCGGCCTTCTCGATTTTCTCCGACACGGCCTTCTTGGCTTCAGTGACGTAGCCGCCGATGTCGCGACCGGCCATGTCCACATAGACCCAGCCGGTGAGCGCGCCGTTTTCATTGCGGATGACCGGCGGGCCGCTGGTAATGCGGATGTCCACCAGTTGGCCGAGGGGGATTTGTTGAAGCCCGCCCGCGCTGGCGGACGAACCACCGTTCCCCATCCCGCCGGCAGCGCTGGCCGCCCCGCCCTCGCCGAGTTGAGCAGACATGACCGGGACGAGCACTCGTTTGAGTTTGTCCACGTCGTCGCGCAGCTCGCGGCTGTAGCGGACGTTGATGGTGTAGCGCTCGCGGCCCTCAATGGTGCGGGCAATCGCCATGCCGCCAATCGAAATTTCGACCTGCATGAGCACATCCTCGACGTTCAAGCCGTAGCGGGCGATATCCGCGCGGTTGGGGGTGATGTCGAGGTAGTAGCCGCCGGTGGTGCGCTCGGCAAACACGCTGCGGGTGCCGGGAATCCCGCGCATGACGGATTCCAGGTGCTCGCCCAATTTGGCGATCTGGTCCAGGTCGGGGCCGAAAATCTTGATGCCAACGGGCGTGCGGATGCCGGTGGTGAGCATGTCAATGCGGCCTTTGATCGGCATGGTCCAGGCGTTGACCTGGCCGGGAATTTGCAGCGCCTCGTCCATTTCGGTGATCAACTCGTCCCATAGCATCGGGCGCGCGTCAGGCCAGATTTTGCGCAGGCCCTTCTGCATCCACTCCGGCGCCCAAGGGGAATACCAGCGCGGGTTGGGAACATGGCGCCATTCCTTTTCGGGCTTCAATTGCACGACGGTTTCGAACATTTCCATCGGCGCGGGATCCGTGGCGGTTTCGGAACGGCCCGCCTTGCCATGCACGGTGAGCACCTCGGGAAACTGTTTGAGGATGCGGTCCTGAATTTGCATCACGCGCACAGCCTCGGTGACGGACATCGTGGGCAACGTAGTCGGCATGTAGAGAATCGTGCCTTCGTTGAGCGGCGGCATGAATTCCGAGCCGAGCTTTTTGTAGATGGGGTAGGAAGAGGCCACCGCCAGCACGGCGATGACGATGGACAGGATGCGCCGGGTCATCAACATGCTGACCCACGGATAATACAGCCAGTGCAACAGGCGGCTGATGGGGTGCTTGTGCTCCGGGATGACCTTGGCGCCGGTCATCAGGACGATGAGCGCCGGGCCGATGGTGATCGAGAGAAACGCCGCCCAGCCCATCGTGAAGGTCTTGGTGAACGCCAGTGGCTTGAACAGCCGGCCTTCCTGCGATTCCAGGGTGAACACCGGCATGAAGCTGACGGTGATGACCAGTAGCGCGAAAAACAGCGGCTTCCCAAGCTGTTTGCACGCCTTGATGATGATCTCCTGCTTCTGTTTGCGGTTCAAGTCCGGCGGGGCGTGTTCCAAATGTTTGTGGACGTTCTCCACCATCACCACGGCTTCGTCGCAGAGCGCGCCGATGGCGATGGCGATGCCGGCCAGCGACATGATGTTCGCTGTCAGCCCCATGAAATACATCGGGATGAAGGCCAGCGCCACGGCGATGGGCAGGGTCACGATGGCCCGCGCCGCGCCGCCGAAATCCAGCAGGAACACGATGACGATGATCGAGACGATGATGGACTCCTCAATGATGGTGCGCGTGAGGGTCTTGATGGAGCGGTTGATGAGATCGGAGCGGTCGTAGGTGGTCACGATCTCCACGCCTTCCGGCAGCGACGGCTTGACCTCCGCTAGCTTGGCCTTGATGCGGTCAATGACTTGGAGGACGTTTTGCCCGAAGCGCACCACCACGATGCCGCCGGTGGTTTCCCCTTCGCCGTTGAAGTCACCCGCGCCGCGCCGCATCTCCGGGCCGAAGGCGACGTTGCGGGCCACGTCCTTCAACAGGACGGGCGTTCCCCGGGCATCGGCGCCCACCACCACGAGGCGCAAATCGTCCAGCGACGTGATGTAGCCTTTGCCGCGCACAAGGTAGGTGGTGCCGTTCTGTTCCAGTTCGCGTCCGCCCACGTCGTTGTTGGCGCTGCGGATGGCGGAGACGATCTTGCTGATCGGGATGTTGTAGGCAAGGAGTCGGTCGGGGTCTATCTCCACCTGGTATTGTTTCTCAAAGCCGCCGATGGTGGCCACTTCGGCGACGCCTTCGACGCTCTGAATCCAATAGCGCAAATGCCATTGCTGGAACGACCGCAAGTCCGCCAAATCGTGCTTGCCGCTCTTGTCCACGAGCGCGTATTGGAAACCCCAGCCGACGCCGGTGGCGTCCGGTCCGAGCGTGGGGGTGACGCCCGGGGGCAGGTTGCCGGCCAGACCTTGCATGTATTCCAGCACGCGTGACCGCGCCCAGTAGATGTCCGTGCCGTCCTTGAAAATCACGTACACGAACGAGTAACCGAAGAAGGAATAGCCCCGCACCGTGCGAACGTTGGGCGCGCTGATGAGTTTGGTGACGATGGGATAGGTGATTTGGTCTTCCACCAAGCTTGGGCTGCGACCCTCCCATTGGCTGAAGACGATCACCTGCACGTCGGTCAGGTCGGGAATGGCATCCAGCGGCGTGTTACGGAGGCAATAGATGCCGCCAAGGGTGAGCGCGCCCACCAACATAAAGACCATGAACTTGTTCCGCGCGCTCCACTCGATGACGCGCTCGATCACGGAGTCCTTGCGCGGCGCGGACGCCTGGGGTGCGGCTGTGTCAGACATGGCCGTGAAAGGGATTTAGTGTTTGTGTCCGCCGGCTTCGCCCATACCGGCAATCGCCGCTTTAAGCTGGCTTTCCGAATCCACGAGGAACAATGCACGGGTCACAACTTTCTCGCCTTCCCGCACGCCATCGAGCACTTCGTAATAGTCGTCGGTTTTTGCGCCGACTTTCACTTCGCGCGGTTCCAGATGCCCGGCTTCGCCATCAACGAAGGCGACGAACCGCTGGCCGGTGTCAATCACCGCGCTGGCCGGAATCAACACCTTTTCGCCGAGCGGGATTTGAATGCCGACGCTGGCCCACATGTCCGGGCGCAGCAGGTGCTCAGGATTGTCCAGTTCGAGGCGGACGCGTCCGCGCCGCGTCTGCGGGTCAATGTGGGGATAGAGAAACGTGATCGGCGCCGTGAAGCTCTTGTTGCCCAGATACGGGAACGTGATCGTGCCTTGCAGGCCCGGTTTCATTAGCAGCAGATCGGACTCGAAGACCCAGGCATCCAGCCAGAGATGGGAAAGATCGGCCACTTCGTAAAGCGACTCGCCCGCCATGAATGATTTGCCTTCGACCGCTATCTTGGCCACGACGTGGCCTGCAATTGGGGACCGGAAAAGCATTTCATCACTGGCAGTGCCCCGTTGTTCAAGGGCGCGGATTTCCTCGTCGCCAATCTCCCAGAGTTCGAGCCGGCGGCGCGCGGAACCCACGAGATTGGTGGCGGCTTTGTGCTGGTCGGCGGGCGCGTCCGTTTTCCACTGCTGGAGGCTGCGCCAAGCGATCAGGTACTCGTTCTCGGTGGAAAAGAGTTCCGGGCTATAGACGGTGAAGAGCGGCTGGCCTTTCTCGACCGGCGCGCCGGTGAAGTTGACGTGCAGCTTGCGCACCCAGCCGCTAAATCGCGGGGCGATCCGGGCGTAACGGGTTTCGTCGTGCTGCACCACGGCGGTCGTGCGCACGGTGTTTGTGAGTTCTCGCTTCTCAACCTTCGAGAAGGCCAGACCAATCATCTGTCGCTTGTCAGCCGAGAGGTTGATGCTGATGCGGCCAGGAATGCCAGGAGCAGGGGTCGCCGCCGCGCTGTGGCCTTCATGCCCGCTGCCTGCCGCCGGTTTGTCTTCCTTGATCGGGACGAGCTTCATGCCGCAGATGGGACAGTCGCCCGGCTTGTCGCTCACGTAAGTCGGGTGCATGGGGCAGTGATATTTCGCCGCCTTCGTCCCGTCAGCATGTCCGGCGTGAGCAGAATCGGATTTGCCGCAGCCAATGAGAAACCCCAGCGTGGCCAGGACAAGCACAGCGATGACAATCGGAGCAGTCCGTTTTGTTTTCGGAGTCATAGCGAAGTCAAGGATGTGGATGTTCCGGGCAGGACGGCGCATTGGTTGAAGCAGCCATGTGGGGACACATGGCGGCAACCGGAGAAACTGGCGTAGCCGCAGCGCGATTGCCGCAGCAACCACCCTCGTCTGGTCGAACCGGGTTTTCCACGTCCGGAGAAAGCGCGACCAGTTGCATTCCACATTCAGGGCAGGCCCCTGGCGCGTCGCGCACGATTTGTGGGTGCATTGGGCAGGTGTATCGGCCATCGGCTCCGTTCGCGAGTGCCGCTTGAATTCTCTCCGGCACGTTCCAATAAAGTCCGGCGACGGCGCCCACCAAGACTGTCAGCAGGAGAATGCCGATGAAGTTGCGGTTGCGTTCGATGATTTTCATACACGTTTGCCTTTGCTCTTCACGGTTTCTTTTCTTCGGTTTGAATTTCCGGCGTCGCACCGACCATTTCCAGCGCCTCCAAGTCGCCCAGCCCGCAGCACAGGACCAGTTCGGACAGCATTTGGTATTGCTCGGCCACCGCGCGGGCCGACATCAATTCCGCTTCCACCAACATGCGGCGCGCGTCGAGCAGGTCGCGGAACGAACCGCGCCCCACCTCCCACACGGCTTGCACGCTCGCCAGCGCCGTCTGGCTGCGCGGGAGAATCTCGTCGTGGTACAGCAGCGCCTCGCGCCGGGCGGCGTCAATCTTCACCGTGAGATTGTGCACTTCATTGCGCAGCGCGAGTTCGAGATCGGCGGTGTCGAGCCGCGTCGATTTCAATTTCGCTTCCTCGCGCTGGACGGCGGCGGCGTAGCGTCTGCGGTTGCCCCACGGCAGGTTGACGCTGAGTGTGATCATGCTTTGGCGGAAGTCGGCGTCGCCGCTGTACTGGCGCACTTCCGCGCCGGCGGCCAGGTCCGGCAACCGGGCGCGGCGCGCGACATCCACGCTGGCTTCGGCTTGCTTGATTTCTTGCCGGCGCATGTTCAATTCCGGCTCGTATCCGAGGGCGAACTGAACGAGCCGCTCGTTAAATTGGACCGGCCCGGCCACCGGCGGCAGCTTCAGCGCGGGCCACGGTGAATTCAAATCGCGGGCCAGCAGCCGGTTCAGATTGACTTGCGCGTGGCTGAGCGACTGCAGCTCTGTTTGCAGGCGGTTGGTCCGCTGCGCGCGCTCGTTTTGCAGGCGCAGGATGTCGAACTGGGTCGCGTCACCGGTTTGATAGCGCTGCTCGGTCGCCTGCAGCGTGAGGTCGAGCCACGCCAAATCCTGGCGGCTGACCTCGACGGTGCGATCGGCCAGGGCCGCGGCGAAGACGCCTTTGGCGAGGTCGCGGCGCAACTGCTGGAAACGGTTCGTGACACTGGCTTGTTCCACGCCCGTTTCCGCCTGCGCGACGCGGCGCTCGGCTTGCGGTTTGCCCCACAGCGGCAGCTTTTGCTCGACGCCGTAAAGCAAATCGCCGTCATCGCGGCGCATCGAGCGCTCGGCGCCCATCAGGCCCAGGCGCGCCATCGGGTCTTCCCAGGTGCGCACGCTACGCTCGTTGGCCCGGGCGGCGTCCACGCGGGCGTCCGCGGCGCGCAACGCCGGGTTGTTTGTGCGCGCTTCCTCCGCCAGTTGGTTGATGAAAGCCGGCGTGACCTCGACGAGGTTCGTGTCGCCGTCCGCGCCCGCGCTCGCGCGAGCCACGAGGCCAGGCAACACTGCCAAATCAACCATCAATATCGCGCAGAATTTCATAGTGAAAAGGTTCGAACCAACCAAACCGAGGAATCTGAATTCCTATACAAGGCACATTGAGGGCCGGAAAGCGAGAAATCAGAGCGGCAGCAAACAGTTCCGCTGGTAAAGCGGGCCGGTTGCCGCGTGGTTTTCGGCAACCGCCCCACCGCTGCGCCCGCTCAGGTTGCGCGGGCCACGTATCTCCCTCGCCAAGAGCGGCTCCGCCCGTCAGCGCGAGGATGTGCCTGCGTTCAATGATGGTGCTGGGGGGCCGGCGGAGCGCTGCCCTGGTCAAATGTTTCACAGCCCGAAGCGAAAATTACCACTCCTGCCAAAACCACACCCAGAAGCAGGGTGGGCACGTTCTTCATGAGTTTCATCATAGTCTGTTTTTCGTTTCTCGTGTTGTGCGTTGTTCGATTGAGCCTCACCCAAAAACCCAAGTCCCACTTGGATGCCGGAGGAAGCTTCCCGTGTCGTGCCGTTGCGGGCACATCTTCCCTACCCCGTGCGCGGGGAATTCCCTCAACGTTTTTTCATTCCCCGCTAAGAAGGCGGGAATCATAACGCCTTCGGTTTTGAAGCTCATTGAGGTCGCTCCACCTCAGCGAACATCGCCTCAAGCGTCGCGGGTGTTCGCGGACCCAGGAAGCGCCGTCGAAGATGGCCGTTGCGATCAATCAGCAAATTCGTGGGCAGCACCTCGGCACCGAATCGCCGCCCGATTGCGCCTGTGGTGTCAATCAGGAAGGCAAAGCTGAGGTGTTGGTCTTGCGCGAAGGCCCGGACTCGGGTACGGATGGCGGCCGGATCGGGAGGCGGCGGGGCTTCGTGATGATGCCCATGCTCCTGTGCGCAGTCCCGCTCCGGAGCCGTGGCATCGAGGGAAATCCCGATGATTCTCACGCGCTGCTGATTGCGTCGCTGAACTTCAGCGAGGGCGGACAGCCAGGCGAAACAATTGGTGGTTTGAGTATCCCAGAAGGTGACCAGCACCGCGTGACCGCTGAAGTCCGAAAGCCTGGCCCGTTCGCCGTTCAAGCCTTCCGCTGAGAAATCCGCGAGCGGCAACTTCCAGATGCTTGGGCGGCGAACAGCGTTTTCGGCCACGCTGGGATAATCTGACCCGTGGACTTTCCACCAATCTTTCCACTGCTGGACGCCCAAGGCCAGGGCTTCGGCGGCTGCAGGGGTGGCGGGGTGTGAGCTCTCCTCGTCGAATCGCGGCACGGCTTGGGACATCCGGATGCCGAAGTCATTGCTAAACCAATTGCGGAGGGTTATCCCGGCCATGACCACCACGCGCGGGTCCGGGTCGTCGAGCAGCGGAAACACCAGCGCGCCAAGCCGAGGATTGTCGCTCCTGCAGAGATGTTTTAGCCCCAATACCCGGATGGCTGGATCGACATCCGACAGTTGGTCCTTCGCCAGGCGCAGCAGTGCCGGGTGCCTTTGGGAGGACAGCAGAGCGAAAGCCAGTTCTCTCGCTTCGAAATCTCCGTCTTGTGCGGCGGCCAGCAGAATCTCGTCGGTCTGCGTCAGGAGTGTCCGGTTGGTGTCTGCGTTCGCTTTGAGGTGGGTGAGGACGGCCAACCGGTGCGGAATTTTCCCTGTCTCCCAGAGTTGCTGGAGCAAAACGTCCGGGGCATTGGCTCTGTTGGCGGCCTCACTCACAGCCGATTCTGCGGGCGCGTCAGCCCGGAGTAGAAGCCTGACGAGCAGCCATTGTCCGATGGGACGCCAGAGCGCCAGGATGGTCGCCCCGGCGACCAACAGCCCCAACAGCATGACTCGCTCGCGCCGCGTCAACCTCCGGCACTGAAGGCAGAAAGGCATACCAGCTGGCAGCGGCTCATCGCTCGGTGGCGGACTTTAATGCTGATGCGACGAACCGTGAGCGGGCTTTTCCGCCGGTTTCTTCGCCGCCTCATCCAGTTTTTTGAGGTATTTGGCGGGTTCCTTGTTGAAGTCTTTCAGGCAACCCTTGCAGCAGAGTTTGATCTCCTGGCCCTTGTAGGTGAAGACGTAAGGCTTGCCCATGTCGCCGTCGAGTTTCTCGCCCGACACGATGCAGGTCTTGAGCGGATAAGGCTTCGCTTTTTCGGTTTTGGCTTGAGCGTAACCGGCAGTAGCCAGTGTGACGACTGCCAGTGCAACACCGGCACCGACAGCGCTTTTCCAGAACAGACTGACATTTTTCATTTTTCTTTTTTCTTCCGTTGGTTGTGCGTGTGACAGCCACGCTGGCTGCCTTTCATAGAGGGATTACACCGCTCCCGCCTGAATCCCGCGGAAATATTCCACCGACGTTGCGGGCCAGTGCATATCCGGCGGTTCGGCGCCATCATTATCCTCAAGGTCAACTGACCGCCAGGATCGAAACTCGCTGGTGCGTTTCGTTCCAAGTCTCGCCCATCGCATGAGGGTCGAGCACCGGCTCGCCATCCGCCTGGAACTGATAACGATGGTGCCCGTGGCGCAACCAAACCTGCGCGTACCAAATCCCATCGGGTCGTAGCTGCATCGGATGGGCGTTGGGACACCAGGTGTTGAAATCGCCGATCACCGAAACCGCGCGCGCCTTCGGAGCCTCGCAGTAAAAGTTGACCGGCTTGGTCATCGGCCTGTCCGAGCACCGACGCGTCGGGACGAGTTTCAGAATCAGCGTTTTCACGACAGCCTCTCCATCTGGCTTGGAACGCACCGCGGACCAAGCGCGTCCCTCAGCTTGGTTGGAACGGGTTTACGTTCCCGACGCCGCCTTGGATTCCTTCGCGGTTGAGCAGCAGGACTTGTTCTCCGCGCTGGAGAAGGCGCAAGTGTGCGTGACTTCGCGCTTGGCAAACTTGCCGTAGCCGACCGTCTTTATGGTCGTATCGCAACCCGCGCACAGATGGCGCGCGACAGTTTTCGTCGGCGCCCCGTCGGCCAGGAGAATCTGCCCGCCTTTCGCACCCCGGTCGGGCACCTGCACCAGCACGTTCTGACACTTCGGACAGGACTTGGATTCGCTGACCGGTTGAGTTGGCTGGGCTGACCGGCCGGCCTTTGGCTGGTTGAGGCGCATCAGGAGTGACGCGCCTTTCTCCTGGGCAGAGGTTGACGGCGACATGGCGACAAGCCCGATGATGGCCAGCGCCAAGGTGGTGGGCATCAGTCGCCCACGGAGGACTTGTATCGTTTTCATCATGGTTATCCTTGTTGTTGACGGTTTGTTCATTTCTCTCAAGCGGCCAGCCGGGCCGCCTACTGGAACCAGTTACCCCGCCCGCTGCAAAATCACTCAACGAGTTTTTTTCTTGTGCGTGATTGCGCGCCCGATGGGGTAACATGAGCGGGTAGTTCGGCAGTGGTCCGACTGCCGCAGCAATTCACGACCATGACTGACATGCACGAATCGAATGAAGCCCGGCTACGCGAACTGTTGCGCCAAGCCCGGCCTTCGCCGCTCTTGCCGCCCCGGTTTCAGGAGTCCGTCTGGCGGCGCATTGAACGAAGCGAATGCGCGCCCGGCCCGGTCACGCCGCTCGCCTGGCTGGATGCCCTCGCTGCACGTTTGCTCCGTCCCCGCCTGGCGCTCGCCGGCGTGGCCGCCCTGTTGGTGCTCGGCGGCGTATTGGGCGCGGCCCAAGGCACGGCCGAGGCCCGGCAGTCCGCGCGGGCGGCTTATCTCTCCGCCGTCGCGCCCAACACCATTCGCTGACACATGCGCCGCTCGCTGCTCATCGTGTCGGCTGTCGCAGTGGCTGGCGTGGCCGTGCTGCTCGGGGCCTTCTGGTTGACCCGCGAACTCTGCGTCCGGCAACTCGGCTGGGCGGGAGACGACCTGCGCTGGTTGCGCCAAGAGTTCCGGCTGAGTGACGCCGAGATGGCGCGGATCCGGCAGTTGCACGCGGACTACAAGCCCCGCTGCCAGGACTTCTGCCGCCGCATCGAACTGAAGAAGCTTGAACTCAAGGAAGGCTTGAACGGTGCCGGGACCAACGTGAGCGCGAGCGTCGAGCAAACGCTCGCCCAAATCGGCGCGCTGCGCGCCCAGTGCCAAGCGGCCATGCTCCAGCACTTCACCGAAGTCAGCCGCGTGATGCCGCCGGAGCAAGGCCGCCGTTACCTCGCCGAGATGCGGCGGCTCACCCTCAATCTCCACGAACAGGTCGAGGCCTCCATGGCGCAGCCTTCCGCCTCCCCGCATGACCACCGCTGACAGCGACGCCCTCGACCGCGCCGACATGGAGCGCCTAGCCCGTGGCCAGGATGCGGCGCTGAGCGACTTGATGGAACGCCACGCCCCGGGCATTTTCCGCTTCCTCTGCCGGATGCTGGCCAACGAGGACGACGCCAACGATCTGGCGCAGGAAGCGTTTGTGCGCGTCTATCAACACCGCGCCGGCTTCAAACGCGGCGTGAAGTTCACCCCCTGGCTTTACACCATTGCCGCCAACCTGGCGCGCAACCAAATCCGCTGGCGCACCCGCCACCCGAACGTGTCACTCGAAGCGGAAGCGAGCGACGGCGCGCCGCCCTTGCGGGAAGCGCTTCCGGCCACCACCATCACGCCGAGCCAGGAAGCCGAAGCCGCCGAGCGGGTCGTCGCCGTGCGCGCGGCCGTCGCCCGCTTGCCCGAGGATTTGCGCGAGGCCGTTGTGCTTTGTGAATGGGAAGACCTCGCGGTCGCTGAAGCCGCAGAGGTCCTGAAAACGACGGCGAAGGCGGTGGAGTCGCGCCTGTATCACGCGCGGCTGTTGCTTCGGGAGCGATTGAAGTCGTGGCTGTGACGCAAATCCGGCCGCGACTGCGGCACTGACGGAGACAGTCAGACTGCAAAACAGAACTCTACAAACTTGCATGACTCCGAACTTCCAAGGTTGAAAACCAACGCACTGTGCACCCCTACAGGGCACAGCACGGGCGGGGAAAAGTTCGGAATCTCAGAGTCGGAGGGCGCAATCCCGCCAGAACAGCGGGACGGCGGAGAAAGCATCTGCGGCGGAGGCGGGAAAGAGGTTGTCCGCCGAAAGAGGGAACGGCAACGCCAGCGAGCTTGCTGGCGTTGCGGGGAGAAACAGTTCAGTTTGGAGCGAGGCGGAAGGCGCGGCAATCAGCCCCGGCTCTTGGCCTTGCCCTTGGCCTTGGCCTCGGCAATCTTCTTCATGTACTTCGCCGGGGCCTTGTCAAAATCCTTTTTGCAGGATTTGCAGCACAGTTTTATTTCCTGTCCTTCGTGGACGAAGGTGAAGGTCTTCATGCTGCCACTCTCCAGTTTCTCGCCGGAGACGATGCAGGTGTCGAGCGGGTAGGGCTTCTTGCCTTTGTTGTCTTTCTGGTCGCCGGCGAAGCTGGCGAGCGGCGCGGTGGCAAAGGCGGCGATGAGGACAGTTGCGGTGATGGTTTTGAGCGTTTTCATAGTTTGTCGTTGTCGGGTGTTAGAATACGCCAAAGTCGGAATCATTCAAACTTTTTGCTGGAACCGCCCAAGTGGCCGGCGCCAGAAACTGTTCAGCACATCCTGCCCGGCTGCCTGCGCGGATTTCGCAATAGCTTGCGTGACAAACCGTTTTGCCGCCTCCACGGCCGGGGCCAAGCGGCAGCCGCGGGCCAGATAGCCTGCGATGGCGGCGGAATACGTGCAACCCGTGCCGTGCGTGCTGACGCCGCGCACGAATGGCGCCTGCAACAGCAACTCCGTCCGCCCGTCGTTGAAGATGTCCACGGCTTCCCGCAAGCCGCGCAGATGGCCGCCTTTCACGAGCGCCGCGCAATCGAATCGCCGCACAATCTCGCGGGCTGCCGCGCGCAGGTCCTCCACAGAAGCGAGCTTCGCCCCAACGAGGATTTGCGCCTCGTCGAGGTTCGGTGTGGTGAGCGTGGCCAGCGGCAGCAGCTCGCCCAGCAGCGCCTTGACCGCACCAGGCTTGAGCAGCAACGCCCCGCTGGTGGCGACCATCACCGGGTCCACGACGAGAGGCGGGCGTTTGCCTCCCGCAAAAAATTTCGCCACGGTGCGGATGACTTCCGCAGAGTAGAGCATACCGGTCTTGACCGCCGCGGGCGGAAGTTCGGCGAACACGGCTTCGATTTGCGCAAGCACCATGTCCGGGCGAATGGCCTGAATGCCACGGACGCCTTTGGGGTTTTGCGCGGTGACGCAAGTAACGGCGCTCGTGCCGTGGACGCCGAGCGAGGCAAAAATTTTCAAGTCGGCTTGAATCCCCGCGCCGCCGCCGCTGTCCGAGCCGGCGATGGTCAGGGCAATGGGAATGATTTTCACGGGGATTGAATCGGCCTTGTCTCGGCGGAGCCGCAAGGATGTTCCGGCGCCTCAGAACGTCACTTCCCAGTGCGGCTCGTGGTCCACGTTCCAACGGCGCCGGTTGGTCTCGCCGTTATCCACGAGTTTCTTGTTTGACACGGTGACGGCGTGTCCGTCCGCAAAGGCGGCGTTGGCCCCGCCGTTGTGGCGCTCCGGCGAGGGCGCGCTGCTGAGCGACAGCAGAAAGGCGAAGATGTTGGTAAAGCCCGACTGCGGAAACGAGTCGGCCATGGCAATCATGTCCGCGGGAGCAATCACGGCAGTGTCCCGAACGGCCAGCATCGTCTGGCCGGCATTCACCTGGCGTCCCAACC
>Ga0315277_10002713_pt1 | contig 24459 bp, 19 predicted proteins | sample YL17G05_15_MG_FD_203695 | JGI IMG/M metagenome (GOLD analysis project Ga0315277, IMG submission 203695) | Sediment microbial communities from Yellowstone Lake, YNP, Wyoming, USA - YL17G05_15 | ecosystem: Environmental > Aquatic > Freshwater > Lake > Sediment | place: USA: Wyoming | collected... | reverse complement strand
GGCCTTGATCGTAAGGTTGCCAAGTGCTAGCACCACACACCTTCTCCAGAGGCCCAAATTGCGAGGAATTCGCTCAGTGTCGGCTGCTAGCAATGCCACCAGTTGGCAAGGTTACGATCAACGCCCGGACAAATGCCCTCACCCTAACCCTCTCCCGGAGGGAGAGGGGACATTGGATCCACAGTTTGCAAAACTCCAGTTGTAAGGCAGGCGCCGCGCTACGACACTCGTCAATTCAAGACGAGCCGGGCTTCTTCCGGGAAGACCTTCACTTTGTCCTCAGGAAGAATGTGGACCGTCAAGTCACTCCAGCCAAAGCCCTCCACGTGATGGGGCCGCACATGCTCCGTGGGTTCGGGTTCACCGAAGAAGAACAGCGATTCAGGCATCGCTGCACGTGGTTCCGCGCCCCGCGGCCAGCAGGTGGCGTACACTCGAATCCCCAGCGACTCGATGTGTTGCAAGACGTCAGGGTGCGGATGATTCTCATCGTCGGGTCCGACCGAAACGAAGGCAACGGTATCACCCCCTTGACAGTACCCCTCATAGAGCGGCCCGTGGTGGCTGGTCTTGGCCCCGTGATGGCTGACCTTGACGCCCGCGAAGCGGGCATCACGATTCTTGCCCTCCGTTTCGAGGATGCGGTTCCAGCAGTGGATCGCCCCGGGCCACGCGCGCGTCGTGGCATCCCCGCCAAGGATCACTTGAACGGGGAGATGCTTGTGGCGCAGGACCAACACGATCGAGAGGTCGTTGCTGGTTTCCCGCAGGGCTTCGCACTCCTTGCGCAACGCGCCGCTGATCTTTTCGGCACTCTGTGCGCTGAAACGCTGCACCTGGTTCCATTGCGGAGCCAGGGCCGTGAGGAGAAAATCGCCAAAATCGATCGGAGGAGTGAAGCCGCCCTGGAGCGCCCGCCCGACGATGCGGTCGTTGTCCATTAGCGGATCGATCAGCCCCTCATAGAGTCCCTTGAGTCCTTGGGTGACAATGCACTTGCCTTGAGTGAGTTTCTCTTCGATGGCCATCAGCAAGGGATACGGAATACCGCCGTCCCAGAACTCGACAAACGCGGGCTTCTCGCTATCTTTGTCGAAGAACCGCTCCTCCAGCAGTTCCTTCATTCCGTAGTAGTGGTCGCGATCAGGGTGCGTCAGGCAAACGAAGTCGAGCCTCTTGATGCCCCAGTCGGTAATTCGCTGCCGAACTTGCTGGTAGGCACCTGACGTCTTGGTCAGATGGCAGTCGATCAGGCCCCAGTGGCCGGCGGAGCCGATCAGGAGGGTGTCGCCGTGACCACAATAGAAGAGCGTCAGTTCGGCCAGCGGGGCGGGCTGCTCCGGGGGGTTGCTCATGGCGCGGCCTCTTCGCTGCCTTCGGCGGCGGGTGGCTGCCGGAACTTCTCGCGGATGCGGCGATGTCGCGCTTCGGCTTCCTTCAGTGCGGTGATCTCCGCCTCCGACAGCGTGTACTCGGCGGGCGGAAGTAACTCCAGCGTACACTTGACCGTGGCGACGTCGCCCGGGTTGATGGGAAAGTCAACATCAAGCTGATCGCGCCGGAACTTGCGGCGCTCCAAGTCGCCGTTGACCTCGAATTCGATGGTCACGGTTTCGTCCGTCACGCTCTTGACGACGCCGTCAAACTGCTGGGAAAGGGCAAAGTATGTCGCTCTGGAACGGGCATGATGCTCAACGGACACCCCAGGCTTTCCAGGCAATGGGGCGTTTTGGACAAGCTGAACCAACTGAGTCTGCCACTGTTTGTATAGTGGTTCCATGCGGGCGCGCTCTTCCGGTAACGGCCCTACTCGTCCTGGCCCAAGCTCCGGCGCTTTGTGGGAGCAAAGGAGCCATTTGGCTAGTTCCCCCAGTTCCGCCAGCCAGTACAGATCACGGTCCGTGATCGGCCTGGCAGAGTTCAGGACGCGCCACTGTGCGGCAAATCCGTCCAGCATGTAGCGAGCCAGCCACAATCGCTTGGCAGCTCTTGCTGCGTCCTCGTTCTCTGGCGCGCGAGTCAACGATTGAACAGAGATAATATCCTCGCTAAGCATCCTGACTTCCAACAAAGTCCTGCACTTCCTGCGCAAGCTCAAAAGGCGTGCAATACGGTTTGAACAAGGTTCTCACCACGTTCTTTTGACTCTCGATCTCCTTGCGTTCGTCTGGATCGGGAATGTTCGTGAGGACCATCATGGGAATGTCGGGGTATGCCTGTGCGATATGTTCCGCAAGCAAGACACCCGTGCGAAGTCCGCCGCGAGTATCGTCATTCGCAAATGCCTTCCCTGGGGGCATCATTATATCCAGCACTATCAGTCCCATGTTCTCCGAGTTGTCGGCCAACTGCTGGAGTGCGCTATCAGCACCCGTTGCCACCATGACCTGAAATCCGCGCTCGCGCAGAGCCTGCAAGTAGTACGACATGTAGCTGGCGTCGGGGGTATCCTGGTCCGCGCCAAGCTCGTCGTCGATGAACAGGATTGCCTTTGCCCTCACAGATGCGACTCCACACAACCGGGGTGGTGATACTTGAGGTACTGCCGAAGCGTAATAACGAATTCTGTGGGTCCACTGTTGTGTGCAAGCCGTAATTCGCCACCGTGGCGTCTCACGAGTTCACGGGCTAACCACAAGCCCATACCCTCGCCCCCTAATCGTTGCGTCCGTACATTTGAGCCACGTTCGCCCGGGAGGAAGATGCGTTCCTCCTCCCCGCGAGGAACACCAATACCGTAATCCCGGAAGGAGATTTCGCAGCCCGACACTGATCGTGTGACCCTGATGTCCACGCGAAATGTTGCAGGCTCACCGCCATGATACTTGATCGCATTCTCGAGCAGGTTGAATACCACCTGCGTCATCAAGGCAGGGTCGATACACAACTTCGGCAGGTCTTCGAATCCGCCATGAACAATCTGGTCGGGGTGCATGAACCGCTGGCGGAGCAACGGCCGAAGGAAACGCTTGGTAGGTGCAATGATCGAAGTCAGGAGATTCGTAAAGCGCGGCGCGAAGGAAACCCTGTCAGGTCCGACGCGGATGATATCCAACCGCTCCAGGAGTCCACGCATCAGGTCGCCGTAGATGCTCAATTCGTCAAAGTGATTATACTGGAACTCATAGCGCTTGACGTTACATTCCGCGTGTAGTCGCTCAAGGACTGCACGAAAGGCGACCATCGGCACGCGCAACTCATGGCCAAGGAGTTGAAACGCATCGTGGCGGTGTTGTTCCGCCAGCAGAATCTCCAGTTGCGAGGCGAATGCTTCCACGAGCGCATCAACGACGGCAACTTCGTCGTAAGTAAACAGGTCCGGCGGCGTACCTTTGCTCGCATCCACCCAATTCACACAACAGATGGCACCACGGGCCCGACCGGAGAGATCCCGCAGCGGCACCACAAGGGCTGGCGAAACGCCGCTTGTCGTGCTATCTGCGTAGTCGGTCAGCACTTCCCTGTTGTTTTTGTACACTTGGTTGACAGTTGCCGGCAGTCCGATGGCGTCGCGGCCGGAGGGAATCGTCTTGCCGACCGAACTTTCCAAGCGTAACTCGTTTTGGAATCGCTCTTCCAGGAAAACCAGCACGGTGTCGCAGTTGACCTCTTTGAGCGCCAGACCGGCGAGCGCGTCGAAGAGCTTCCTGGGGCCGCGACCGCGCACCCCACCGAGAACAATACTCAGCCGCTTAGCGAGCCGTGTACAACGCTCGTGGAGACTTGTCTCGACGTTGAACGCCAAGGCATCCGCCCACTGGTTCAGTTGCTCATCCCGCAAGAGGTGCGTACCTTCCCCCGGGAGCAAGTTGAGAAGCAACAAGACTTGGTTGATGTTCGACGTGTTGACCACGGGCACCGACACCGCGGATTCCAGGTCCAGGTCCTCGCCTAGCGCTGCAACCTTAAGAGCGGCTCCCTCACCGGGGGCGGCGACGGAACGCTTGATACGCGTGATTTCTCTGCGTGCCAGGGCCTCAGCAGCCAGTCGATGGCAGCACTCTCGTACGTCGGGTTCGAAGGCGCCTCGATGCTCTCCCTTCACGAGCAGGCAATCAATCCTGCTACGCACCGGATCCACCGACCAGACACTCACGCGCCGGCAACCGCTCTTGCTGATCAGCTCTTTAAGGAATCCCTCACAGACCTGACGCGTCGTGCGAGAACGCAAACCCAATAAAGGGGCCATTGCCCGCTCATTCGCTAAGAGCCAAGACTTGCCGGACGATTTGCGGCTTGACGAACCAGACTCGATTGTTTCCATCGGCGATCATCCCTCGCTTCACTTCCAACCAGCAACCCGCGGCTGCCTATACTTTCTTGCGCCCTACGCGGAAGGATGAACTAGAGACCACGCACCTCCAACCACTTCCGAGACGCTTCAGCAGCCTCATTGGGGTCGTCGGCTGCGTCCTGCTCGACAATCAACCACCCATCGTATTTACGGTTCTTCAGAGAATCAGTCACTTTGTCCAGAGGCACGTCACCACGTCCGAGCTCGCAGAAGCCTCGGGAGTAGAACTGATAAGCGCGCCCGACCTCGGCGTTCCAGTCCTTGAGATGGACGGCCCCGATCCGAGGGTAGTGCTGCTCTATTACCTTGACGACGTCCTCACCCGCGACCGTAAGGTGGCCGGTATCCGGAAGGAACCACAGCGCCTTGTACTCATCCAAGAGTTCGGCGGCCTCGTTCGCCGTCTGCACGCGTCTGAACATGTGCGGATGCAAGGCCAAGACGAGCCCGTCATCGAGCACCTCCTTGTAAGACGGCTCCTCCCATCCATCGATGTACAAATAAGGGTATAGTCGGTTCGGCGCGGGAGGCAGGAGTGAGACGTATTCTTTGAGAAACGCGGCCCTTTCCTCCAATGCCCCGCCCGACAATCCGACCAGTCCCAGATCGTAGTCTACCAAACGGTCGCGGAGCTTTCGAGCATGTCCAAACTGTTCGGGATGCTGAGCAATTTCGACGCCGTCATAGCGGGCGTCCTTGGCTTGCTTCAACATCACCCATACGTCGGGTGGACGCCGCCCCCACAGAATTGTCTGGATGCCGATCCGCACAGCGCACCCCTGCCGCAGATGCGAGCCACGGCAACAAATTTGGCTTCCTCGGGCGGTGAGTGCCCCTACTCCTCGAATGTTGTACCGATCCGCCAGGCAAAGTCAATCCGGGATGGGATGGAATAGGAGTCACAGCCAAATTGCATTGTCAATTCAGCCCGTTCCCTTTTTTACCCTTGGCTAGGTAACAACTAACGGGACTTTTGCAGATTGGGGCCACAAGGTCCCCTCTCCCTCTAGGAGAGGGTTAGGGTGAGGGCAACTGGCTGCGAAAACGGCTTGCCTTGTTTGCCCGACTTCACCAAGCCCTCACCGCCTGCCCCTCTCCCAGAGGGAGATGGGAGTAGTCTGCATAAGTCCAAAACCAACATATTGGTTTCCAGCCCTGCCCGTCAAGGGGGGCTCGGCTCGGTGCTGTCGGCTATCAGTGGAAGAACGGTGGAACCGTCCTTGTCTTGTGCGATGGTTTGACTTCCCGGCCGGTTCCAGCGGACCCTTGGCAGCGCGATGTAGTCCGGCAGTTCCCGGACCTCGGGGGGGTGACAGACGACCAGTGCGTCCTCGATGGCCCACTCGAAACCGCCCGGCCCAGCGTCGATCCGCACGCGCCGGCGGAAGAACTCGGCCCAGCGGAACTCGGAGAAGGCCTCCGGCGACTTGTCGATGCCACGCCGCTCCCGCACGAATCAGACCAGCGAGCGGTACGGGTCGTCGGCCAGTCCGGTGATGTCGGCCGGCAGCCGGGCGGGGTCGAGCGGGCCCTTGCCGGTGTAGTCGTAGAGATACGCCCAGTTTCGCTCCCGCATCCGGGCCCAGAACTGCGCGGGCGTCAGGTCGCGCCAGTTGGCCTTCACCTCGGCGGGCAGGGTCCGCGCGGCCTTCGACTTCCACAGGGCCAGATGGTGGCCGTCAGTCACGTAGGGCACGCCGCCCGGCCCGACGACGATCGATGCCGTGTGCCGCGCCAGGTACTCGTCGAGCTTGTGGGGAGTCTTGCGGGCGATAGACTGCGCCCGGTCTTCACCTTTTTCATGCCGACGCAGAACTGCGTGGGGTGCAGTTTCTCCAGCGGAACCCGGCACCGCGTGCCGGCGGGCAGGCTTGGATTGAAGGAAACGGCCTCCGCCGCCGCCGCGACGGCAGCAAACAGCAGGATCCAACCCAGGGGAGCACGATAGTGAAGTCGCCGCACGAGGTTGTCTCCTGTCGCCATGTCAAGAAGACTATACCATGGAGAGGGCACCTCTCTCACCGGCAGTGGGGGATTTCGCCCGCTACGCTTGGCTTGGCTGTCTGCCGCGCTACAATGCAAGTGGTCCAGGGCGAGGCAGAACCATGGCCACGGTCTCTACCAAACCGATAAATCTCCACGAGCTGCGCCAGTCGGGCTGGGTCTCCCGGCCGGTCAAGCGGGAGATATACGAGAACTTCCTGCGGATGCTGGCCGCTGGCGAGGAGCTGTTTCCCGGGATCATCGGCTTCGACGACACGGTGATCCCCGAGATCAACCTGGGGCTGATCGCCGGGCACGATCTCTTGTTCCTGGGCGAGAAGGGGCAGGCCAAGAGCCGGCTGATGCGGCTGCTGGCCCGGTTCCTAGACGAGGAGATCCCGTACCTGGACATCCCGGGCTGTCCGGTGCACGAGGATCCTTACCACCCGATCACCGCCGCCGGGCGAAGACTACTGGCCGAGACGCCCGAGGAGCAGATCCCGATTGCCTGGTGGCCGCGTGCGGGGCGTTACGCGGAGCGGTTGGCGCCGGGCACGAAGTTTGCCGACGTAATCGGCGAGATCGATCCGGCCAAGCTGGCCCGCGGGACCAGCATGTCGGCCGAGGAGGCGTTGCACTTCGGGCTGATCCCGCGGATGCACCGGGGAATCTTCGCGGTCAACGAGCTGCCCGAGCTGGACGAGCTGGTGCAGGTGGGATTGTTCAACATCCTCGAAGAGCGCGACGTGCAGATTCGCGGTTTTCCGGTCCGCTTCGAGATCGACGTGCTGATCCTGTTTTCGGCCAACCCGGCCACCTACAACCGCAGCGGCAAGGTGATCCCGCAGCTTAAGGACCGCATCGGCTCGGTGATCCACACGCATTATCCCCGCCAGCGGTCGCTGGGGATCGAGATCATGGAGCAGGAGGCGGGGATCGAGCTCAGCGGCGAGTTCCCCGTGGCGGTGCCCTATTTCATGCGGGAGATCGTCGAGCAGATCAGCGTGGTCGCCCGGCGGAGCAAGTACGTCGATCAGCAGTCGGGCGTGAGCGCCCGGCTGAGCATCGCCAACTATCGCACCATGATCGCCTCGGCGAGGCAGCGGGCGGTCCTGCTGGGTGAGCGGCCGGCCGTGCCGCGCGTGAGCGACCTGGGGCACCTGTATTCCTCCTCGCTGGGCAAGCTGGAGCTGGACCTGATGGGCAGCCACCAGATGTCCGAGCGCCAGGTGCTCGACGCGATCATGGCCGAGGCCGTCCGCGACGTGTTCCAGGAGTACGTCGATCGTCATGGGCTGGAGGAGATCGCCGAGGTTTTCTCGCGGGGCGTGAAGATCGAGGTGGGCGACCTGCTGCCTTCGGGCGAGTACGCCCGGCGGCTGAAGCGGGTGCCGCCGGCCTGGGATAAGGCGTTTGAGGTGAACGCCTCGGGCGACCCGGCGGTGCGGGCCGCCTGCGTGGAGTTCGTGCTGGCCGGGCTGTACGCCACCGAGCGGATTTCGCGCTCGCAGCATCACGGGCGGATCACGTATGAGATCCCCTAGCAGCGCGTTGTCAGTTGTGGGTTATCAGTCGTCAGTTGTCGGTAACACTCTGTCATCACTCGGCTATCTATTCCTTGGCAACGTGGGACTGACAACTGATGACTGACAACTGACGACTGACAACTGAAAGCCACGCGACAGACGATGAGATCGCCAAGACGTATCGGCGGCGTGATCCATACGTACCAGCGGTACGATCCGAAGCACCTGCCCAGCCCCTTGCAGCCGCCGCCGGACGTGGTCTCCGGCGCGCTGGAGCACATGCTGGCCTACGGCAGCCTCCGCGAGCTTACGGAGGAGGAGCTAGCCCGGGCCGTGCGAATCGATCCGAGCCAGATTGCCGGGCTGGGGCCGAGCCTGGACGCCTTGATCGAGATGCTCCGCGAGCGGAAGCGGAAGATCCTGGCAACCTACGAGACCGATACCGTGCAGGCCGAGGCCGCCCGCCGATACCGGGAGTTCGGTCGGCAGCTTAGCCCGCCGGGGCGGCTGAAGGACCGATTTCGGCGGGCTTTTGAGGGAGAGCAGCTTTACGAGCTGGAGCGCGTGTGGTACCGCGCAGAAGACGAGCAGGGCCAGTTCGCCCGGCAGTTGGTCCAGTTGGTGGATCGGCTGGGCGAGAAGTACCAGGTCGACGAGTTGGCCGCCAAGTACGAATTCACCGGCCGCACCGTGCTGACGATTCCCCGGGCGCTCGAGGTCAAAGAGGAGCTGGAGACGATCGACCGGCTGCTCAGGCAGTTGGAGGAAGCGGCCAAGACCGCCCGGATCGGTGTGATCGACTTGTCGGAGCTGGCCGAGTTTGCCGAGCCGGGCGACGTCGAGAAGCTCAGCGAGTTCGCCCGGCAGATCGAGCAGTACCTCCGCGACCTGGCCGAGCGGCAGGGTCTGGAGAAGACCGCCCAAGGATATCAGCTTACGCCGCAGGCGTATCGGCTGTTCCAAGGCCGGCTGCTGGAGCGGATCTTCAGCAACCTCGCGGCCTCGCGGACCGGCCGGCACCAGGGGCCAGTGGTGGGCGAGGGCGCCGTGGAGCTGCAACAGACGAAGGCCTACGAGTTTGGCGACTCGTTGGCCAACATGGACATCCCCGGCTCGCTCGTGAATGCGATGATCCGCACGGGGCCGGGACTGCCCGTGCAGCTTACGCCCGACGACGTCCAGGTCCACCGCACCCGCAACACGCCCAAGTGCGCCACCGTGGTGCTGTTGGACATGAGCGGCTCGATGCGCTACAACGGGCTGTACGTGAACGTCAAGCGGATGGGCCTGGCACTGGACGGGCTGATCCGCCGCGAATACCCGGGCGACTACCTGCAATTCGTCGAGGTCTACACCTTCGCCAAGCCGCGGCGGCCCGGCGAGATCGTCACCCTGCTGCCGAAGCCGGTGACGATCTACGAGTACGTCGTGCGGCTGCGGGTGGACATGAGCGACCAGCGGGTAAGCGAGTTTCACGTGCCGCCGCACTTTACGAACATCCAGCACGGGCTGCAACTCGCCCGGCAAATGCTCGCCGCCCAGGACACGCCCAACCGCCAGGTCATCCTCATTACCGACGGCCTGCCCACGGCCCATTTTGAAGGCAAACACCTCTACCTGCTCTATCCGCCCGATCGAAGGACCGAAGAGGCCACCATGCGCGAGGGCCGGCTGTGCCAGCGCGAGGGGATCACCATCAACACCTTCTTGCTGCCCACCTGGTCGCAATCGAGCGAGGACGTGCAGTTCGCCCACCGCCTCTCGGAATCCACGGCAGGCCGCGTCTTCTTCACCGCTGGGCGGGACCTGGACCGGTACGTGATCTGGGACTACGTCAAGCGGCGGCGGGAGATTGTGGCGTGAGGGGGGGAGGGTTGAGAGTTGAGGGGTGAGGGGTGCGAGTTGAGGGGTGCGGGGTGGCGACTTCAGTCGCCACTACGTGCCCAGTGGTAAGGTCTACTCGCGAACGGTGAGGGCGTCGGGATCAGGGATGAGGGGCGGCGCATAGCCGGTGGTCAACGACCACCGGGAGTCTGAGGGCTGAGAGATGTCGGTCGAGCGGATTTCTCCTTCTCCCGCCGGCCAGGGCCGGCATCGAGGTTTCGCCGAGCGACGCCACTGGCTCGCCCAGCAGTGCCTGGTTGGAGAACCCAACCGTGCGACACGAGTGGCGGGGGTGATCCCGCGCCTGGACCACTTGCCGCTCCCCACGATGGCACTTATCATGAAGGTTATGTGGCACGAGACCATTTGGCCGCGCGGGAAGACTGCGTCCGGCAGGAGCGCTTTTCCCGGAAGGTGTTGCACGCTTGTTTGCGGCTCCGCAAGGATGGATTGAAGGAGCAACGAGAATGCAGAGGGCGTCACCACGTGGCGTGGAGCATTGGCTGAGATCCCAACTAAGGAGGGTGAGATGATCTCATTAGAGACGCGGATATCCGAACTGGCCCTTACGACTAAGGGACGACGCGCGCTTGAGTTGCTCGAGGTCCGGACCGTCGGCGAGCTCATGCGACTTGACCTCGACCAGGTATCGAGCCTGCGGTGGTACGGCGCAGGGACTTGTGCGTCATTGCTCGATACGCGGAGAATTTTGCGGAGGATTGTCGCCGGTTGTGGAGAAGCTGGTGCAAATGAGGCGGCTCTTCTGCAGGACGACGTTGAGGTCTTACTACCATTGACCACGCGCGCCCGCAAGACCCTACGGCGGCTTGGTGTCAGCACCGCGGGGGATTTCCTGGCCCTGGACCTTCGAGCCGCGCGCAACGTCCCTGGGTGTGGCGCTGTCACTTACGATTACCTCCGTGAGGCACAAGCGCAGTTGAGAAGTCAGCTTCCCGTCAAGGAGTTGCCCGGCACGTGCAGCGGGACCGCGACCAGAGTTCCCTCTTCCTTAGAGATGAGGACGATCGCTGCGGCCCGAGCCGGGGCTGAACCGGAGGGTTGGCTCCTCCTGCCGTTGTTCTCCGGAAAAAGGCTCGAGGCAATCACCCCCTCAGAGCTTCACCAGTCGTATTGCGCGGATACTCCAGTTGCGTACCTCGGACTGCCTGACAGAATGTTGCATGTCCTCCGTGACGTAGGTATCGAGTGTCTGGGGCAGTTGCTGCTCACCTGCTGCAAGGACCTCATGCGCAGAAAGAACCTCGGTAGACGTAGTGTGGACGAGACTCAGCGGGAAGTCGCCGAGTTTCTCCGAGCCTCGCTAGAGGATACGCGCGTACGTGCAGTGGACTACTCATCGCCGAGCGCGTTCCTGGCTTCGCTGGTCTCCCCGGTGTTGACGGACAAGCGACAGAAACGGGTGTTTCTTCTCCATCTTGGCTGGGATGGAAAGCCGCGGAGCCTGGCAGACATTGGGCGCGAGTACGGCCTGACGCGTGAGCGCGTGCGGCAGATCGACAAATCAGCAGACAAGAAGCTGACAACGTGGCACGCACGGTGGGCGCTATCTCCCCTGCGGGACTGTATTGTCGGGCTCCTTAAAGAAAGTGGCCCTCTGCTTGCACTTGAGTCGATCGGGCGCGAGTTACAGCGGGCGCACGGCTGGGATTGCCCCCTCGACGCAAAGGTCATCCAGAGACTCCTACCTGCATTCCCGGAGTTGAAAGGAGTTGAAACACGTGGAGATAGCTTTCATCTCCTTCAGCCACGCAGGTCTGGCTCTGGTTCACAATGGTGTTGTCTGAGACGAGTTGTCGGGCAGAGGTGGCCCTAGCAGCCTCCACAAGACGTCAACACCTTCCTGCTGCCCACCTGGTCGGAATCGAGCGAGGACGTGCAGTTCGCCCACCGGCTCTCCGAATCCACCACCGGTCGCGTCTTTTTCGCCGCCGGCCGCGACCTCGACCGCTACGTGATCTGGGACTACGTGAAGCGGCGGCGGGAGATTGTGGCGTGAGGAGGGTTGAGGGTTGAGAGTTGAGGGGTGGTGACTTCAGGCGCCACTGGTTACTGAGGGGCAAGGGGTGGCGACTTCAGGCGCCACTACCTGCCCAGCAGGAAGGTTCACGCGCGAGCGATCAGCGCGTCGTCCTGCAAGATGACTCACTACTGCCCGTCTTCCTGCCCGTCGCGGCCGAGGTTGCGGTCCAACCTGAGGTTGTCGCTGATTTCCGGCGTCGTCCAGGAGTACTTGTGGCGGCCGATCAGCAGCGCGGCCATGCTGAAGTACTGCTGCATCTCGGACAGGTCCGCCTCGCCGACGTCGGTTCCCTCGGGCCGGTTGGCATGGTTGGAGATGATCAGCAGGTGGTACTTACCGCGGTCGGGGACGACCAGGGAAAAGTTACCCGAGACGTCGGCCCGGGCGTACTCGCCACCCAATTGGCGGATCATCTGGGCGCTGTTCTGCGGTTCGATGGATGTGTCTTGTGGACGGATGCCCTCGGAAGAGATCTTTTTGGGGGGGAGCTTGCCTGCGGGCAGGGCGATGATCACGGCGTTCTGGTCGCCGGCCAACCGTCCCGTGCCCGGGTCGTAGACCAGACTGCCCTCGATCAAGATACGTTGCCGGGCGGTCCGGTCGTTGGTCGCCCGGTGTTCCGTGCCGCCGCCGAAGAAGTATCCCGAGCCAAAGCCGACGGCAAATAGAAGCAGCATGAGCAGCCCCTGGACATAGATCATCCGGCGGGGGAAGAGGATCATTCCCCGGGGCACCGGCTCGCCGCGTTCGTGTGGGGCGTCTGCCGCCGGCAAAGCCCCGGCAGTCGCCGAAACCGGCGGCTCGGGCGGGGCCTTCGGCGAGTCAGCGGGCTGGGGCATCTCGATCAGCGACGGCTCGTCGTCGTAGACCGTGAGGTTGGAGGTGCTTTCGAGGGCCTCGCGGCTCCTGGCGAAGAGGTCCATGGCAGCGGCCGCCAACGCCGCTTCCTGGGACGGCACGATCTGGGACCACCCACACTTGGGGCACTGAATCTCGCTACCGGCCTTCCGGCTGGCGATGCCCAGCAGTTGGTGGCAGCGTTGGCAGTAGAAGCGAATCGGCATCGACGGCAGCAGATAGACCCGCGGACCTGGAAATGCGGAGACAGCCCCCTACTCCAGCTTAACGCGGCCGACGGCTGCAACCAAGCGGCGGGCACGGCACGTAGCGTTCACCGGTCGTCGTCGGTATCGGCCAGCGAATTGAGCGCCTGGGCCAGGACGAGACAGATCAGATCGACGACCCAAAGAATACCGACTCCCAAGGCCACCCATTTCAGTGGTGACCGCTCTGGCGGTTCGCCCATCTCCCCCAAGAGAGCGGCTACCGCCAGGATCACACAGATGGCGATCGGCAAAACGGCGAGGCCGGCGATCAATAGGCGTACGACCGCCCGCGGGACCGGCTTCTGGCTCATAAAAGTCCCTCTAGTTTTCCCAATTTTGCGGATCGTTAGAGTCGGTGTCAAGGTGGCGGGCGGGTGGTGTGTGGCAAGTTTTCCTGGCGGATGCGCGGGTGGCTGGCGGTCAGCCGTAGGCTGCCCCCAGCAGGCTCATCTGGGGGCTCGCTCCGCTCGACCCCAGCCACCCCAAGCACCAAGGTGCCAGAAAAACTTGCCACACACGGCGGGCGTTTAAGAGGATGGGTTCTGGCAGTCGCGGCCGAAGCCGCCCGCGTCTGGCGTGCTCGCCTGGCTTGACTTGGCCTTGCACGCGAACACAATGAAGGGAGGGTGACGGTTTGCTCGGGGGGAGGAAGGGGCCACGATGAGCCGACTTGGCCGCGGCTTCCACGGGCTGGCGACGGTGATCTTGCTGGGCCTGTCTGGCTGGCCATGGCGCTCTGGGCCGGCGGCGGCCGAGGAACTGCTCTTGAAGGACGGCCGGACCTTGCAGGGCAAGCTGGGTCCACCGCTGGACAGTCTGAGCGATCAGCCCAAGGCCCCTGACGCGGGCAGCGGCGTACGGCGGATCGTTTTCGTGGACGATGATCTACGTCGGACGTTTGTCCCCGAACGCCAGGTCCAGCAGACGTCGGCGGATCAGGGCCAGCTCCAGGAGACCTTCACCATTGAGCAGCGGATCCTTGACGCGGGGCGGAAGGTCAGGAGCGTTGGTCCCAGGATCGCCAACCCGCCGCACGACAAGTTCGACGAGTTCGGGCGGCGGACGTTCACCTTCGCCACGCCCCAGCGGCCGATCAGCGTGATCCAGGCGATCACACTGATCACGCCGCTGTGGACGAAGGTGGAGGGGACGAACTACACGTGGGACATGCGGATCGCCACCAGCTCGATTCCCCGCGACGTCTTGGACAAGATCCTGCTGAGGCAGATTGATCCGAAGAGCATCGAACACCGCAAGAAGATCGCCAGGTTCTACCTCCAGAGCGAGCGGTACAGGGACGCCCGCGAGGAGCTGGAAGCCATTGTGAAGGCTTTCCCCGACAGTGCCGACCTGGAGAAGGAGCTCGCGCCGTCGATTCGCTCGCTCAGGCAGATGGAGGCCCAGCAGGCATTGAAGGAGCTGAAGACCCGGCGTGAGGCGGGCCAGCATCGCCTGGTGGTGGAACTGCTGAAGAACTTCCCTGCGGAGGGCGTGGCCGGCGAGATCCTGCAAGCGGTCCGCGAGACGGCCCAGGAGTACGACAAGCGGCAAGCGGAGGTCCGCGAGGTTCTCGAGCGGTTTGACGCGGAGCTGGCCAAGATCGAGGATACGACGCTGCGGTTGCAAATCGAGCCGATCCGCAAGGAGATTGCGGCGGAGTTGAACATCGACACTCTGGGGCGGATGGCCGCCTTCCGGCAGAACCTGGACGACCCCGCTCTGTCGCCCAGCCAGAAGCTGTCCTATGCGATCAGCGGCTGGCTGGCGGGCACCGACGCGGCGGTGGAAAAACTGTCCGTGTCACTTTCGCTGTACCGGGTCCGTGGGCTGGTGCGGCAGTACCTCAGCGAGCCGGTCAAGCTGAATCGGCATAGGATCTTAGGCTCGATGCGTTCGGAGGAGGGCGCGGTGCCGCGGTTGGTGGCGGCGATGCTTGCCCAGATGAAGCCGGCGGTCGACCCGCCGGCCCCGGTGTCGGCGGACAAGCCGGGCTACTACGAGCTGGAAGTGCCGGGGCTGGCCGAGCAACGGCCCGTCCCTTACCTGGTTCAGCTCCCGCCGGAGTACAACCCCTACCGGCGCTATCCGGCGGTGGTCACCTTGCACGGTACCGGGACGACGGCGTCGCAGCAGGTCGACTGGTGGGCGGGCGGCTGGACCAAGGACGGCTGGCGTGCTGGCCAGGCCAGCCGATACGGCTATATCGTCATCGCGCCGGAGTGGACCGTGGAACATCAGAAGCAGTACGGCTACTCCGCCCGGGAACACGCGGCCGTGCTCGACAGCCTGCGGGACGCCTGCCGGCGATTTGCCGTCGACACGGATCGGGTGTTTCTATCGGGCCATTCGATGGGAGGCGACGCCGCCTGGGACCTGGGCCTGGCCCATCCCGACCTCTGGGCGGGCGTGATTCCCGTCGTGGCCCAATCGGATCGCTACTGCGCCCATTATTGGGAGAACGCCGAGCGGCTCCCCTTCTACGTGGTTTGCGGCGAGCTGGACGGGTCGAAGCTGCTGGACAACAGCCGCGACCTGGACCGCTACCTGCAGCGGGGCTACAACTGCACGGTGGTCGAGTACCTGGGGCGGGGACATGAGCACTTTTACGAAGAAATCCTGCGGATCTTCGACTGGATGGGCCGCTTCCGCCGCGACTTCTTTCCGCGGGAGTTCACCTGCTCGACGATGCGGCCCTGGGACAATTACTTCTGGTGGGTGGAATTGGAGGGATTGCCGCCCAGGTCGATGGTCGATCCGGCTAACTGGCCGCCGCCGCGGGGCACCCGACCCGCCCAGGTGAAGGCCAAGATCACCGACAACAACGGGCTGAACGTGACGGCCGGCGCGGGGCAGGTGACCGTCTGGCTTTCGCCGCAGATGTTGGACTTCGAGCAGCGGGCGAACATCGTGGTCAACACCCAGCGGGTCAACGCCCGCGACCGCTTCCTGGGGCCCGAGCTGGAGACCCTGCTGGAAGACGTCCGCACCCGGGGCGACCGGCAGCACCCGTTTTGGGCCAAGATCGAGGCGCCCACCGGGCGGGTGCCGGCCGCTCCTAAGCCGCCCGCCAAGTAGTGGTCCGCCAGGGTGCCCCGACCGCCGCCAGGGTGCCCTGGCCAAACTTATTTGGCCATCCGCCGTTCCCTCGACGTTTCGGAGCATGCCCACGCAAGCGTGGACATGGCACCCGGCTCGCTTCAAGGGAGACATCGAATGAAAGGTTGGGTTCACTGTGGCTAACGGCGGAGCTAAGGCGCGCGGTTCACCGCGTCGCCTTCAGCTTCTTGTTGGGCCGCCAGTTCATCATTCTTTGTCTCCAGTTTCATATTCTCATCAAGTACGCCCATCGCCTGGAAGAACTCAATTATGAACGCGCGCTGCGACTCCGTTAGCGAAACACGGGTGCCTTCAACGTCAAACACCTCCTTTGGAAGGCGGGAAACTTCCAGTCGGCGGAGCAAGCCAGGAGATAGTGAAAGACGCGTTATAATGAACGGAGAGTGCCGGATTCTAAAGAGCTGATCCTGGACGTAATCATGGAAGTCAACGCTTCCCCGCCCGGCGACCATACGCAGGACGTCGCCAAAACACAGCGGGTCGGAGAAATCCAACATAATGACATTCCCGAATTCGTCCCAAGAGACATCTGGTCCGAACTCAGCAACGTGCCTCAGGACGTTCCGTTCCCTTGCGGAGCGGTGAATCCAGGAGCCAAGCCAACCGAGCGCAGGTCCCAGTACGGCGACAAGGATAAGTGGGGTCCGCAACCCGAACTGGAGGCCGCGACGGGCAGATCCTGGCCCAGGCCCCCTACGGCGAGAGAGCCGAGTGCCTGACGGTGGTCGATCTCGAACTGACACCGCGCCGAGCGACGGGCACGGCCATCGCCGAGATGCTCCGCCGCAAAGGATACCTAGGACCGTGAGGCCATGTTCTCGGCGGCGTCGCAGGTCGGGTCGAACCAGTTGGTCCCGGTCGAGGCGGTGATGCTGGCCCCCGCGGCATTGCTGTGGTCGTCGTCCACGTCGATCTCGTTGACGTGGTTGTGCGCCCACGATTGACTCAGATCCATCGTCCCCGAGGTCTTTTGCTCGTAACCAGTCCAGTCCCCCGTCGGATTGAGCGTGAGATCCTCCTCCTGCGTTTGACACTGAAATCTACGGGCTGACCCCTTGCCCGGCGCGAATGCGAACGCCGGTTGGAGCGGAACGCACTTGCTCGCCTCTACCATCACAAAGCACATAAACGCTTGCCACGACGCAAGTTCCACCAGCGGAAATAATCGAGACAGTAGAACTACAGGCCGCACAACTATTCTTCGGCCGGTTCGAGGTCAGTTGGTTGGATTGGAAGTCCTTCCGACGCTAGGAACGCGTCAATTTCTCGGTCAACGTCGCTGTAGGATTCACTCGTCAGATCAATTTTCTTGAGGGAGTCGTTGTAGAATCGCGTCAAGCGTTCACGAAACTGCCAGTCTTGAAGCTGTTCAGACGCCAACTGCACAACTCGGTCAACGATTCGTGCCCCAAACTCGGACGGGCGTTCACGCACTCTCGCAAGGGAGTGCGCCAAAGCCGAGAGCTGCGATTCAGACACACGCACTCGGGATTGCACGACATCAGATGCCTCATGCGGACTGACGACCCAACCGCAATCCCCCAATTCGCGTCCCACAGCGATCATCGCGGCATCCCACGTGAGGCACATGCGGATCTCTGCTCGCTCAGAGATCGCTCTCCGCATATGACTCAACACCTGCACATCATGCTCGACCAATGTTTGCGACTTGGTGCGCCCCAGTTCCTTCATTCGGAACACGTAGCTGGTTTCGACCTCTTTGCGGAAATGTTCAGGAACCTTACTAATGTCATCGAAGTCCACGCCGTAGTGATGCAATAGCGGTTGAATGTCTGCCATGACCGACCGCACGGCTTCTTGCGACGTGGGCCGTGTCCTCATCGCGGATTTCGCAAACTGCCCAACGAAATCCCGCAAGCTCGCCGGAACCGGTTGCCTGGCAGCCTTCAACTGGTAGTAGTAAGCAACGAAACCATTCTGCGAATGCTCAAGCGACTCAGAAAACTCGTCGACCTCGGGGTAGTTGAGCGCCCTTAACAAGTGGGCCGATATTTCGTTGATATAGACCCAGGGGATGACAAGACCAGTCGAGGCTTTTTGGAGAAGCTGAACGCACGCCGTCGCGCCTCGCGAGAACCTGCCTTGTGTGGGACAGAAAAGCGACGCGCACACGTAGGGGATCGCAACCGAAGCGTCTAGCGTGGCGATCACCTCGGACCAACTAGATGCGCCAAGCACTCGCGACGCTCTGAGCAAGTCCGTACCTTCTGCTGCAACGTAGGTGACAGCGCGTGCGAGCTTCTTTACCAGCGGGGTATCGCTTGCCAACCGGACGAACTCGTCGAGTACGGCCCCCAACTTCCCAACCGGCACTCCCGCAGAGTCGAGAAGGTTGCGCAGGTCTTGCTTTGGGTCACCAATCGTCCTGGAGAGCCCCATTCTCGTGACGGCCACAGAAGCGTGTTCGGCGGCCAGCAATTGCCGTTGAATGAACCACCTCGCCAATGCCGTGGCAGCCGTCGCACTCTGACCTGCCTCCCATTCGAGGCCACACAGGTCGTGGAGCACCTGAGCCTGTGCGCTCGCCATCGATCCCAGTTCTCGCTGATACACCCCGTCTGCGACCGCAAGCTCAAGACGCTTTGCCTCATCCAAAGCGAATGCAGTCGCTGTTGCCTTCCGGATGATGCCCCGAGTCAAGAGCGAATCGACTCTGCCGACGAGTCGTTCCTCCACCATGGGAGACGCGCCGAGCAGTTCGGCGGCATGCTTGACCAGCGATTCCCGGTCCAGCCCCCCGGCAGAGCCGTGAAGTGCCAAGACCAGAGTATCGTCGTAAACCTCTTCCTTAAGATCAGAGCGGTCCGACCCCAGCGCGATGTAAGCGTGAAGAAGGATTTCGGCGCTGTCCGGTCGGTCCTGAACTGTGATATCGAGAGGCAAACCGATCGCCTCAGCGAATTCTCGCAGCAAGCCCTGCTGCAGGATGATCCCTGCCAACTCCGTCGCTCCAAGGCATATTGCCGGAATCCTCAACTCAGCAGAGATGCGATTCTCCAAAGCCCGAAACGTCGTGCTCTCATGTGCCCGCGACGTGAGGAAGAAGTATCGAAAGGCCCCCAACTGCTCATTGGCTTTCTTCGCGTCTGCGAAAGCCTTCGCTTCCCACTGAGCGTCCTGGACCGTTCGCTGAATCGCCAGCGTTCTGTTTCCTTGGTCATCCTTGAAGGTGCGGTAATCGGAACCGCCGTCGCCTTTGCCGTCAACATCGATCGCAGTCAAGTTGAAAAACCGGGCGAGAACAACAGCGGCGAGCGCATCGAAGTCTCGTTTTCCAAGACTCTTGATGTGGTTCTCAATGGTTTCTTGGTCCATGTGCACCCACCTCGGGGGAGCGGTTAGGTCGGTCGAATTGGCGTCGTCGGCTACAGACCCGGGAGGTTGGGCTGGTCGGTGCTATCCTTTTTCGATGTGGTCTTTCTGCCGGCTGCCTTTCGATTGCCTTTGTCATTGGGGTCATTGGTCATTGGGGTCAGTCATTGTCATTTGGGTCAGAGCTTGAGCAGTGATTAGCGTCCGAGCGACTTGCCCTCGGCCCAATGCCACCCTCGCCTTGCAGTAAAGAGGTCGTAGAGGTCGGATGGAGAATCGACTTCATCCATTCGCGCAGAAGAACCGTGATTTGTCAAGCCGGTTTCACTGGCCGGCCATGCGACCGGCGTCATGCACTCACCCAGCACTGGCGAGACGCCAGTGCTACCCCGCGGCAATCCCTAGTCCCGGCGTTCCCCCATTCACGGGTCGGGCCGGCGCACCCAGTACTGCTGGGCAAGCCAGCAGTGGCACCCGCGCGAAGGCTCTCCAACACGTGAGGGGCCGTCACGCCTGCCGGAATCTTGACGGCAGGTGACCGAGACGGTAGGCTGCGTATTGAAGACGCTTTGTGACGGCGGAGAGTTCGTCATGACGGGAGCCGGAAGCCACGTTAGCAGGGGGAGAATAAGCCATGTCTTCCAGACTGAGAAAGGGGACACTGGGCCTCTTGGCCGCGTCGCTCCTAGGGCCCGCGGCTGCCTGTGGGGCGGAGGATTGGAAGCAGCTCAAGTATGACTGCCGGCATTCGGGCAACGTGCCGGATCGGAGCGTTACCACGCCGCTGGGATTGGTGGCGGCGGTGCCCTTGAGCGATGCCGTCTTCACGGCGCCGGTGGTGGCCGACGGGCGGGTGTACGTGGTGGACGGGTCGGGCGTGGCCTTCTGCCTGGACGCCGCCACGCTGCAAGTGATCTGGAAGACGACCACCCGGGGCGACAGGGGCAACTGCAACAATGTCTCTTCGCCGGCGTTGGCGGACGGCTACCTGCACTTCGGCACGATGGCCGGGTCGTACTACGTCCTGAGCGCGACCGACGGCACGGTGGTCCGGGAGATCGCCTGCGGCGAGCCGATCTTTAGCACTCCCGTGGTCGGCGGCGAGGATTCCTCACTCGGTGCCCGGGTCTACTTCGCCACGCTCGGCTCGCAGGTCTATGCCCTGAAGCCCGACGGCACGATCTGCTGGACCTGGGACTTCGTGAAAGAGCGGCTGGGGTTTACGGGCGACCGCTTCAGCAGCCAGGACTGGCTGAAGCACAAGAAGGGGCGGGCCACCTGGCGCGATCAGTTCTGCTGCTCTACGGACCTGGCGATGTACGGCAAGACACTGGTGGTGCCCGCGGGCGGGGCGACCGTCTTCCTGGAAGATGCCGGCGGCAGCGCCCAGCTCCGCGCCGTGGGACTGGTGCCGAGTTACAACGGCAGCGAGCCCCCGGCCACCTTCGGCCAGAGCATCGACGAGAAGGGAGCCGTGTATCGGCAATGGCACCGCCGCGACAACACCGGGCGGGTCGAGATCCTGCGGCTGGTGGACGGGAAGGTGGAGACCGGCTCTGTGCCCGGAACGCTAATTGGAGACGATCTGCCCGGGCTAATGAGCTTCTCTTCGGTGAGCATCCGCGGCGGCGACGTGTACCGCTGCCGGCCGGAGGAGGGTTTCGGGCTGTGCAGGCACATTGCCGGACAGGAGGAGCCTCAGCGTCTAGGGGGTTATCCGTCGATCGCCTCGCCGATCCTGCTGCGGGACCGGGCCGTCTACGGCGGCCTGGACGGCAGCCTCTACGTCGTGCCGCTCTCCGGCGGCCAGCCATGGTCGTTCAAGACCGCCTTCGGCAAGGCCATCTCGGCGCCGGCGGCAGTGTGCGACGACCGGGTCTACTTCGGCTGCGAGGACGGGTACGTGTACGCCTTGGGCCCGGGAGGCAAGGCGCCGCTGCCGTCGGAGGAGCTTGGGCTGTGGAAGATCCGCAGTCCACTGGGCGGCAAGCTCAGCGATCCGCAATACGATTGGTTCAGCAACTTCGGCGACTTGGCGAACACCAATGCGAACGATCAAGGCATTGCGCCGCCGCTGAGGATCAAGTGGATTCGCCGTTACGAAGGCACGTTCAAGCATCTGCCCGTCTGCGGCGGCGGCCGGATGTACACCCATACGGCCGAGGGCCAAATCTTTGCCGTCGAGCAGGAGACCGGCCGGCTGTTGTGGCGGCGGTATTGGCCGGGCGTACACGTCTGTTTCACCTCGCCGTTGTACTGGAAGGAGCGGCTGTTGGTCCCCCAGGCCGGGCTGAAGCAGTCGCGGCTGCGGTGCCTCAATGCGGCCACCGGAGAGCTGCTCTGGGAAGCGCCTTTCACCGGGTCGCCGAGCTGGAGCCGGGCGCAGCCGCCCGTGGTCCATGAGAACCTGGCAATTTACATGTTCGGTACGGGAGAGTACGTTCCCAAGGGAAGCGGGATCTACGTCATGCGGCAGGGCACGGCCAAGGAATTGCCTGCCACCACCGCGGGCAGCGTGAGCTGGCTCTACAGCCACGACAATCCCTTCTATCCCGAAGGGCACAAGGCCCTGGTCCGGGCGTGGGACATGGCGACGGGCAAGCAGGTTTGGGAGAAGGATTTCTCCGAATACGGCTCCGGCGGCGACGACGCCGGCTTGTGTCTGATGGACGGGAAGCTCTACTACTCCTGCTTCTTCGGCTATGCCGCCAAGAGGAAAGGCCTCTCCGGGCCGACGGGGGTGACCGCGGCCATGGACCCGGCCACCGGAGGGGTGCTCTGGCTTTCGACCAAGCACAGCGTGACCGCTGGCTGTACGATCTCCGGCAGGGACGGGCGTCTGTACCTGGGCGGATACAACCAACCCCACCCGCAGACCGATCACCGCTACGTCTGGTGCCTGGACGCCAAGGACGGCTCGTTGATCTGGCAGTCCGACCCACTGGTCAAGGCCATCAACGTGGTGACGGTCGGCCGGGACTTCGTCTTTGCGTTTGCCTACGGCGGCGAGAGCTACCTGATCGACAAGGCCACGGGCAAGGTCCTTTCGACCTTCAACAAGGATTACGCCTGCACGCGGTTCACCCTCTCCGGGCCGTACATCATGGGCGCGAATACGGACATGATCGACACCGCGCACGGCAACGCGGTGGTGTCTTCCGGGCCGCCGGTGGACACGCGGGAGTGTGTGGGCACGGTGGTCTCCAACGGCCGGCTGTTCTACACCGCGCAGGCCAGCGGCCTGCAGATGTGCCAGGTCTGCGGGGCGGAGGCGGCTTCGTTTACGGCTCCGTGGCGGAGGGCAGCCGCTCAATGAGCGTTCTGTGTCTGCATGTCTTTCAGGGAGACAGTAAAATGGGAATCCGTAGGAGCCGGCGTCTTGAGGTGTCAAGAGAGAACGTCACACTCGGCGAGCATAGCCCCGCCCGGAAGGGCGGGGGCAGCGAGCATAGCCCCGCCCGGAAGGGCGGAGGCGAACGTGTTGAGGTGCCGGAAACCCCGCCCTCCCGGGCGGGGCTGTCGGTGGGGCTGTCGGTGGGGCTGTCGGTGGGGCTGTCGGGCAGCGCGACGGCGCGAACTTGTTCTCGCAGACATCCTTCGGCAAAGCTGCGCGACGTCGCTGCGTGCGCGATGTGGCTGGCCACTGCGGTATGCGGCGGACATGTGGGCGCAGTCGCCAATGCAGGCACGGTGCAAATCGCCGTTGTCGATGAGAACGCCCAGCCGCTGCCGTGCCGCATCCATCTGAAGGACCAGGCGGGCAAGCCGCAGCGGGCGGCGGGGCTGCCTTTCTTTCGCGACCATTTCTCTTGCCCCGGCAACGTCGAGCTTCAGTTGAACGCGGGCAGCTACACCTTCGAGGTCGAGCGGGGGCCCGAGTACCAGCGCCACTCCGGCTCGTTCGAGCTGGCGGGATCGGCAGAGAAGAAGATCGACGTGCGGCTGGAGCGGATTGCCGATCTGGCCGCCCAACGATGGTACTCGGGCGACCTGCACGTGCACCGGCCGGTCGAGGAGATGGAGCTGCTGATGCAGGCGGAGGATCTCCACGTGGCCCCGGTAATCACCTGGTGGAACAACCAGAACCGCTGGGCCGACCGGAAGCCTCCCCACGACCCGGTGCTGGAGTTCACAGGCAAACGGTTCTGCGACGTGATGGCCGGCGAAGACGAACGGGAGGGCGGGGCACTGCTGTACTTCGGTCGGCGGCGCCCGCTGGCGATCACCGGCGCCGGCCGCGAACACCCCTCGCCGATGCAGTTCCTCGAGCAGGCCCAGCGCAGGGGGGACGGCTGGATCGACGTCGAGAAGCCGTTCTGGTGGGACGTGCCCGTCTGGCTGGCCAGTGGGCAGATCGACTCGATCGGCCTGGCGAACAACCACATGTGCCGCAGCACGATGCTGGCCAACGAGGCCTGGGGCAAGCCGCGGGACGCGAAGCGTCTGCCCCCGCCCTTGGGCAACGGCTACTGGACGCAGGAGATCTACTATCACGTCTTGAACTGCGGACTGCGGGTTCCGCCTTCAGCCGGAAGTGCCTCGGGGGTGCTCCCCAATCCAGTGGGATACGATCGCGTGTACGTCCACGTCGGCAGGGAGTTCAACAACCGGAGGTGGTGGCAGGGGCTGAAGGCGGGCCGGTCGTTTGTGACCAACGGCCCGCTGCTGATCTGCCGGGCCAACGGCAGGCTGCCCGGCCACGTCTTCACCGGCCAGCAAGGGGATGAGATCAAGATCGAAATCGAGGCCTCGCTGACGACTCTGGATAACGTTCCCGCGATTGAGATCGTCAAGAACGGCCGCGTGGAACGGGCGGTTCCGCCGGATCGGCTCAAGGCGACGGGCGGGCTGGGCAGCGTGACGTTCAGAGAGAGCGGCTGGTTCCTGGTCCGCGCCATCACCGACAACAAGCAGACGTTTCGATTTGCCTCGACGGCCCCGTTTTACGTCGAGATCGGCTCGTCGCGGCGGCGGATCAGCAAGGGCTCGGCCCAGTTCTTCCTCGATTGGGTCAACGAGCGTGCAAAACGCGTCGAAGCGAGCCTCACGGATCCCCAGAAGCTCCGGGAGGTGCTGGTGTATCACGAGAGGGCGAAGGTGTTCTGGCAAGATATGCTGGCCGGAGCGAACGCCGAGTGAGTCCTGACCGATTGGAGGTATCCATGTCGAGACGTG
>Ga0315277_10002712_pt1 | contig 24466 bp, 19 predicted proteins | sample YL17G05_15_MG_FD_203695 | JGI IMG/M metagenome (GOLD analysis project Ga0315277, IMG submission 203695) | Sediment microbial communities from Yellowstone Lake, YNP, Wyoming, USA - YL17G05_15 | ecosystem: Environmental > Aquatic > Freshwater > Lake > Sediment | place: USA: Wyoming | collected... | reverse complement strand
CCAACTTCTGGATAATGTGCAAGACTAAAGAAGCATTGAAAGAGGCAGGGGAAAAAGCGCTTGCTGCGATACACGAAGTAGATGGAGTTGTCACATCGTTCGATATCTGTTCTGCCGGATCGAAGCCAGAGACGAATTTTCCATGGATTGGACCAACAACCAACCAACTCTATTGTCCGTCGCTAAGATTGAAATTGGGCAAGGAGTCAAAGGTACCTGAAGACGTTAACTACATCCCTGAAATTGTAATCAACGGTGTTTCGATGCGAGCGGTTAAGGACGCGATGAGAAGAGGCATAGAGGCTTCCTCACAAATCAAAGACGTTGTAAGGATTTCGGCTGGCAATTATGACGGAAAGTTGGGGGAACACAAAATCTACTTGAGAGAGCTTTTTCGATGAGTCGGTTTGATGCAGTGGGGTTTGGAGCCCTTAACGTCGACAAACTGTTCAAAGTTGACAGAATAGCGGTTGCAGAAGAAGAGAGCTCTGTAATTGACTATTCAGAAACATGCGGTGGCTCAGCCGCTAACACAATTGTAGGCTTGGCGAGGCTCGGTTGCAAAGTCGGTTTCATCGGAAAAGTTGCTTGCGATTCCGAAGGAAACAAACTACTACAGGAATTCAGAGACGAGGGAGTTGACACAAAAGGAATAGCCATAGCCAAAGATGGAAGAAGCGGTAAAGTAATGGGTTTTGTGGACAGGAATGGCCAGCGAGCCCTGTACATCGATCCAGGTGCGAATGACATGGTAGACCCCAAGGATGTAAACCTGACCTACATCGCGAACACTAAGCTCTTGCACCTTACTTCTTTCGTCGGAGAGCAATCATTCCAAACTCAGAAATGGCTTCTTGAAAAACTACCGAAGAATGTTGATGTTAGCTTTGACCCAGGAGCCCTCTACGCTAGACGCGGAATGAAGGAACTCCGACCGATAATAGAGAAAACATCAATCATGCTACCAAACGCAGGGGAACTTGCAATGATCACGGGGAAAAACGACTACAAAGAAGGAGCAGACCTGCTGCTTGATAATGGGGTGAAGATAATAGCCGTCAAGCTTGGAAGCAAGGGGTGTTACGCGACCGATGGAAAAAGAAGCCATTTGGTAGCGCCTTTCAAGATCAAGGTCATCGACACGACCGGGGCCGGAGATGCGTTTGACGCTGGCTTCCTTTATGGGTTGCTCACGGGAATGACTCTTGATGAAGCTGCCAAAGCTGGCAATTTCGTTGCCTCAAGGTGTGTAATGGCGATGGGTGCGAGAACTGGATTGCCAGCTCTTGAGAGCCTCAAGACCAACGCTGGTAGAAACCTCAGAAGAACGCGAGATTTCTCGAGGAGCTTCTTTACCCAGTAAATGACTAGGAAGTCTCATTTTTTTCTTTCCAGATAACCTACTAGGCTTTCAAAGACTAGTTTTCCATCAGCGAATTCCGACATTTTCTCTTGTCGTGTCCAATCGGGTTGTTGCCACCAGTAAAATGCTCTTTCTGGATGAGGCATCAAACCGAAAATGGTTCCTTCTGGGTTGCATATAGCTGCTATGTCATAGAATGAGCCATTCGGATTGGCAGGAAAAGAGCCCTCAGCATACTCGCCGTTGTTCTTGCAGTACCGAAACACGAGTTGATCGTTTTCAATCAGTTTATCTAGGAAACGTTTCTCTTTTTCTCTTGCAAAAATGAACCTTCCTTCACCGTGTGCGACTGGCACGCGCAGTGTCTGTCCCTTCGCAATCTCCGCCGTAAATATGCATCTTCCCTTGTTTTCATGCTTGAGGTTAATCCATCTACAGTTGTAACCCGGCGGAATATTGGTCGCCAGTGCAGCCTCTGGAACTTCCCTGATGCCTCCAAACCCAGGAAGCAATCCAGCTTCAACAAGTACTTGAAACCCGTTGCAGATGCCGAGGATTGGACGATTTTCATCCACGAATGCTTTCAACTCTTTACCGAGTCTTGCTAGAATCCATTTTGCCCAGATTGCTCCAGCTCGAACATAATCTCCGTAAGAGAAACCGCCTGGAAAGACCAACGCATCATATTCCAGCATGCTTTGCCGTCGAACCATCTCATTGACATGAACAGTTTCAGCTTGAACCCCGAGGTCTTGGAAGGAACGTCCAGTCTCAGCGTCGCAGTTTGTTCCACCGACGCGCAACACGCATATCTTGATCTCTTCACGTTTCATGACTCAAACCCCCGCGCTGAGCGTTCCTTTCCAGCTCCTGAAGAGGTCGTCAAGGGATGCATCGATAACAGTCTTACCGCTTGGCCCACGGACGCAAAGGCTTGCGGTTTTTGTCACTCTTCCTATTTGAGAGAAGACTGTACCTTTCATCAGAGCTTCAAAATCCTTGCGTGCTTTCTGTGAAACCTCAAGAAGGAAACGACTGTTGGATTCTGAAAACAAGATAAAATCGTTCCGGTCTGAATTCCGCGCGGGGACATCGACCAGATTCATTTCAACTCCATGTCCGCCTGCAAAGGCCATTTCAGCTGCCGCGACAGCCAGACCGCCTTCTGACAGGTCGTGGCACGCTTTGACTAGGCCCAAGTCGATGGCTTTTGTCAAAGCCCTGTAGACTTTCTTCGCCTGATTCTTGCGAACCTCAGGCACCGTCTTGCCCAGAAAGCCTTTCAGTCTGTAATACTCCGAGCCGCCCAGCTCATTGAAAGTCTCGCCCGCGATGTAAATTGAGTCACCAGGTGACTTCAAGTCCATCGATACCGCGGAACGCACGTCCGGAACTATTCCCAATGCAGTCACGAGTAGTGTCGGAGTTACCGGTCCCAATGGGGATTCATTGTAAAGGCTGTCCTTACCAGAAATGAAAGGAGTCTTGTAGGCGATCGCGAAATCATAACAGGCTTCGCACGCCCTCACGAGACTGCCAAGCCGTTCTGGACGTTCAGGGTTACCCCACGAGAAGTTGTCAAGAAGCGCGATTCTTCTGCCGCCTACAGCAACGTTGTTTCGTATTGCCTCATCAATAACCGAAGCTGCCATCCAGTAGGTGTCTATCTTCCCGTAGTTCGGGTTCATTCCGCACGAAATGGCGATGCCTTTCCAAGAATCATTCAACGGCTTCAATATGGCCGCATCGTTGGGACCGCCATTCTCTCCCTGAAGAGGCTTCAAAACGGTGTTTCCTTTTACTTCGTGATCGTAAGTTCGGACAACACTCTCTTTGCTGGCAATATTCGGTGAAGCCAGAAGCCTGAATAATGTCTCTGTAAGCAGTTCTGGTTCTGCGAAATCGGGTTCCTCCAAGACTACACTCTCAGAAATTGCAGTCTTAGCTACTTTCGGAGGTGCAAAGAGGAACACGATTTCCATGTCAGCGACCTTGTGACCTAGGTATTTGATCTTTAGAGTTTTTTCCGAATCGAGTTTTCCAATTGCCGTGGTTTGAACATCTTCACCTTCGAAAATCTTCAATGTTTTTTCGAGGTTTTCAGGTGGCACGGTCAAAAGCATTCGTTCTTGGGATTCAGAAACATAAATCTCCCATGGAGCAAGCCCAACGTATTTCAGGGGAACTCTGTCGAGCTCCAACTCGGCGCCGCAGGCGAACCTTTTGGCAGTTTCGCCTACTGCAGAAGATAGCCCGCCTCCACCTAGATCAGTGATTGAAGATGCGAGACCAACGTCTCGTATCTGGATTATCGCTCTTTTGAGTCTCTCTTCTTCAATTGGGTTTGCGATCTGCACCGCTGATCGTGATACTTCCTCGGATTTTTCTGTAAGTTCGGCAGATGCAAAAGTCACGCCGTGAATCCCATCACGTCCGGTCTTTCCGCCGGCGATTACAATTATGTGGTTTGGTTTTGCATTTTTCCGGAATTTTTTGAGAGGAAGTAACCCGACGCATCCGCAGTATACGATGACGTTTCCGACGTAGCTTTCGTCGAAGTATATTGCGCCGTTGACTGTAGGAATGCCCATGTTGTTTCCATAACTTCCTATGCCTGCGACGACGCCCGTGTAGACGTATTTGGGATGTTTGACGCCTGCAGGAAGCCGTGCGTAATCAAAATCGAGGGGACCGAAACCCAGTACGTCGGTGCAGGCAATTGGGTCTGCCCATACTCCCAATATGTCTCTGATCACGCCGCCTGTCCCTGTGGCTGCGCCTCCGAAAGGTTCTACCGCGCTTGGATGGTTGTGCGTTTCCACTTTGACCGCTATTCCGTGACCTTTCTCGAATTTGACAATTCCAGCGTTGTCTTCAAAAACTGAGAAACACCATTTTGGATTGATTTCTTTGACAACTTTGGCGATGTACGTTTTGAACAGACTATTAATTTCCTTTCCGTTGAATCTTATTCTGCCCTTGAAAGTCTTGTGGCAGCAATGTTCTGACCATGTTTGTCCTATCGTTTGAAGCTCAACATCGGTTGGATTCCTGTTTCGTTTCGTGAAGTATTCTCTAACTAGCTTCATTTCGGCGAGGTTCAGTCCGATTCCAAGTTCGTTGCTCAATTTCGTGAGCTGCTTGTTTGAGGCACCTTGAAGGTTGATTTCAAAAAGTTGAAAGGGTACTTTTCTTCTAACATACAGACCACTGGTCATCGTATTTCCTCAATGGCGATTGAATAGTTGTCTTTCGTGGGATTTGCCAAGAGTCTTTTACACATTTCTTCTGCTTTCATTTCGGCTTCTTTCTTTGTTGCAGCTTGAAGAATCACCGTGTAGTCTTTGCTTACGTTGACAGAATCAGTCTTGTAACCAAGTTCTTTCAACAACTGCGCAGTGGTTTCGCCTTCAGGGTCGCTGTGCCCAGGTTTTAGACTTACTTCGATTCTGAGGCGCCATTTCATGCACTAGATGTTGAGCCTGAAGAGATTTAAGCGCTTTTGCCACTATCTATGCAAAGTGTCAATCTAGCTTGATTTTCTTGTTTTTGTACAGAATCTTTATTCCCGGATTATCTGTTACGCGCCCTATTTGCTCTGCCCCGCGCTCTGTTTTTCCGAGAATGTCCAATGCCTTGTTTGCGTCAGTCTTGTTCAAGATTAGCGCGAACCCCCAACCCATGTTGAAGGTTTTGAACATCTCATCATCGGTTATTGGGCTCTTGAGTTTTCTGGCGGTGTCTTGGATGAGGCTGAAGATGGGTTGCGGTTTGAAATTGTTGAACTCAAAGCCTATGCCCGGTGAGAATTTGGTGAGACGGTCGAACTTCAGGTATGCGTCGCCAGTGACGTTTACAGCTCCTGTCAAATCAAGTTGTTCTGTGAGTCGGAGGAAAGGTTTGACGTATATTCTGGTCGGCTCTAGAACCTCATTGACTATTTCTCTCGTTAACTCGTCTGGAACGACGTGAGGTTCATACTTTCCGCCCCATTGTGTAAAGAGTACTTTTCTGACCAATGAAATGCCGTTGCTGTGAACACCTGAGCTTCTGAGGCCGATTATTGGGTCGCCAGGTTTTACGCTCTTTCCAGTGATCACTTTGTCTTTGGCAACTTCACCTATGGAAGCGAATACCATGTCGAAACCCTTGCCCTGGTGCAGACCTTTAATCAGATCCGCTACGTCACCGATCTCGCCGCTGGGTACGACGCACTCAGATTCTTCTGCGCCTTTTACAATGCCTTTCATCCATTCTTGCACGAGAGCTGAATCGGAGACTTGCGCATGAATGTTGTCAGCGACTGCTAGAGGTTTGGCACCTGATCGTATGACGTCATTGACCGCCATGGCGATACCGTCAATCCCGATGCTATCATATTTTCCCGCAAGCTGCGCTAACAGGACTTTCGTGCCTACACCTTCAATGACCAAGTCGAGATAGGTGTCGTGAAAAGGAAATATCCTTCCGTAGGGGAGCTCGACAACTTTGCCATAATGACTATGGCCGTAAGTTTCTTTCAGAGTTTGCAGTGCTTTCTTTGATTCGGATCTTTGTTCTCTGTCCACGCCAGCATCTGAATAGGTGAGTTTGCGAGTCAATGTGAAGACCTCTTCTCAAATTCTGGAGTGTCTTAGACTTATAAAATAGCACCCCAAGAGTTCAGAACACAACTGCCAGAGGAGAGACTCCAGACTACTAACCCAAAACAACAGGAAAACATTACGTCTCAAACTGGACCATCAGCGATATTGAGAAACATGTGAATGAGGAGGCGATGTTCACCTGCGCCTGGGTTGTGCTTCGTATATGAGGGGTAAACGTCTTGCATCCTTATCTGAGGTCATCAGCAAGCTCAACAGAATGTAGTACTGTCTTAGAAACGATTGCCCTCTGGCGCTTGCGCGGTACATCGATCTGCCTTCAACCGTACACTGCTCGATGAAACCCATATCAATAAGGGAACTAAGAAACCTGTTGAGCTGACCACAGTTGATATTCGCATGCTTCATTATCGAGAATTTGGCTTGCCCGCCTTCCTTGACGGCTTCCACCATCAGCGCGATGATCTCGAAGTGGCTCCTGTATTTCTTACCCAGCGGAAAGCCGCAGGTGTGATATTTCTCTTGGCATCTTTTCTGCAGGGGCAGGTACGCAAGACCGTGGTCGTCCAAATACGCTTCCATGCCTTGGCACTTCAATATTACTAAGCCCGTTTAACAAGATAAGGGATTTTTCTGTTGACTCAATTGAGAATGTCTGTGTAAGTGTTGAAAGAATTGAAAGTTCATATTCCGATTTCGGAGCATTTATTATCTAGTTCAATTGAAACTATTGAACAGGGGAGCAACAGACTATTTAGTTCGATTGAAATTAAGATTGTTGATAGGGGACGACACTTGTCTCAACGTCGACTACTGCCGCAAGAGATCAAATTGCTTGAAGAAGCGTCGAGCGCAGAGCTTGCTTCCAGCAACATACGGCTGAGGGAAGGCGAATATCAGTACAACCTTGTCAAGGCAATCGCGTCCTTCCAGTTGAACCTGACGTTCCCTGATGTTAAGGACTTAATTTGGAGGTTGTATGGAGAAGAAAAGACTCTTGATCCCCAATTCATCCGGAAGATCCAGACGATTTTGAAGAAGATGGAGAAGAGCAACATAGTCCGCATAGTGTCGAAGAAGAATCCTTGGCAGCTTCAACGATACGCACTCTTGAGTTACAGATTCCAGGACAGCGAAAAGAACATCGTGATCCTAGCAACAGATCAGCAGATAAAACAAACGCAAGATCAGCTTCGCTCGGCCTTGACGCAACAAGAAGAAGGAAAAAGAGATAATTTCAAGACTCTTGTCTTAAGCTTGACCCTCGTCGCATCTTTCACTGCTGCCATATGGGCCCTGGTTCAACCGATGATAAACCCAATGGTATTTGTCCCTGGCCTCTCAGTATCTGTTGCATGCTCCTTGATGCTGGGTAAAATGCTTGCTGGAAAGTGATGTTGAGAAATATGTTTAGCAATCATGTCATAAGAAAAGGATTGTGGTTGCTTTGAACAAATATGTCACAATTCTTCTTGCTTGTATATTCTTGATGCCACCGTTCTGCTATATGAGACTCAGTTCTGTAAATGCAGATTCTAACATAATACATGTTCCTAGCGTTGAATATCCTACTATTCAAGATGCAATAGATAGCGCCATTCCAGGCACAACTATTTTTGTGGCGAGAGGCACCTATGTTGAGCATTTCAGCATCAGGCAGAGTCTGTTCTTGATCGGCGAAGACAGAGACACGACTATAATCGACGGTTTTGATGCAGGCAACGTGATCGCAATAACCGCGGACAACGTTGCCATTGAGAGCTTGACCATTACGAAAAGTGTCCCCCGGACTTTTGACACTGGAATAGCGGTAGATAGAGCAAGAGGGATATTTGTGAACAATACCAAAATCGTAAATGTCTACACAGGATTGTCCTTCTACTCTTCGACGAACAATGTCATTTCGAACAGCATTATTGCCAATGACACCAGTGGAATTGTGCTTCTGTACTCGAATAACAATTTGTTTTCGAACAACATTTTCTCGGGCAACGCCCGAGCGATCAGCGCCTCTTACTCTATTCTCAGCACCTTTGTCGGAAACACCTTTTCACGCGACTCGGTAGGCGTATTTCTTGAGTCCTCGAGCAATAGGAACTACTTTTATCACAACAACTTCAAGGACGAAGTTCAAATCTCAAACGGATCATACAACACTTGGAACCGTGGAAACGAGGGAAACTACTGGGCCAGCTACAATTTCACGGGCCGAGATGTGAATGATGATGGAATTGGTGAAGAGCCCTATCGTTTAGATGATAGTAACGTGGACTACTACCCTCTAATGGGAACTTATGCCGAATATGGCATCAGCTTCGGAAATGTAACCTATCTCATTACCATCATCAGCGGTTCAGCAATCTCTGACTTGCGATTTGAGATTGACAGGGAGACGGGCAACAAGATTATCAATTTCAACGTGGCTCAAGACAATGGAACTATCTGGTTCTGCCGGATTATGATTCCCACATCGCTGATGGGCCCACCGTTCAAAGTCGCAAGCACTGCAGAGGTAATGTCTGCGTCTTTGCTCAGCGTCTCAAATGCAACGAATTCGTATCTCTATTTCAGCTATCCGAGCGATCAGATGACTGTCTCCGTGATTTATTCTAGAGAACTGGAGCTCTACGAAGAGTTACTGGACGATTATGCTAAACTTAAAACGAGCTTGCTCGACTTGAACTCCACGTATCAGAGCATGCTGACAAATTACACCGCTGGATATCAGACTCTGTTGAGCAAGTTCAACGCTCTGCTAGAAAACTTCACGCGGCTCCAGAATGATCTTCTTTCCTTGGACTCATCCTTGCGGCAGAGCTTGTCGAATCAGTCTGAGAGTGCACAGAATTCCCGCAATCTTGCGTACGTTTTTGCCGCGCTTACGGCAGCCTTCCTTGTGACTACCGTGTACCTGTCAAGTCGCTTGTACGCGGCTAAGAAGCCTAAAAACTATCTAGGTGAAGAAGAAGCACAAGCAAGCTCTCGAACTTAAATATGCTCAGAGGAAAGAATAATAGTCCAAGCGAATTATCTCATTTTCGTCAGATTCTAATGGCGGTCGTAGTCTAGCCTGGCTAGGACATCGGCCTCCCACGCCGACGACCCGGGTTCAAATCCCGGCGACCGCACCACATTTGATCGAAATCAGGTTGAAAACGATTATGACCCTAAGAGGCCCAGCCGGATTGCCAGGACAAGAATCAACGTAGGGATGTTTGTGTCTATTTCACGGTAGATCTAAGGAGCTTCAAGGCATTGCTGGAACGTCCTCTGTTTCTGATCTCCTATTTCTGAGCAGAATCCCGAATATTAGGATAAGCAAAACCAGAACTGTCAATAGGAAGAGTTTCACTGTTGGAGGGATGCTTTCTGGAGGTCTTTCAACGATAACTGGTAAAGTGGCAAAACTGCTTATTCCTTCGTTGTTAGTCGCATTTAGTCTCACTTCGTATGTTCCCTCTTTGCCGTACGAATGTTGTATAACCTCGCCTGTTCCGTCTATTCCGTCACCGAAGTTCCATTCATATGAAACTATTTCTCCATAGTCCACAGATTTGCTTGCATTGAAGATAACGGTCTGTCCCACGTAGACTGTTCCGTTGTAGTCGATAACTATCTCAGGAATGTGACCAAAGAATTCCATGCCGAATATTCTCACTGTGTGATTGCCTTGACCAACGGGCACGTACAGGTATGAACGTTGGATGACGTTGGCTTCGACAGCGTCAATCTTGTAGCCGTCTAATGTGACGTTGTATGGACCCTTGAGAAAATCTTGCAGCAGGACGAAATCTGCAAAACTCGTTGTTCCCAGCGGAACGGTCACGTTAGCCTCTAATTCCTTCCGGAAATAGTCGAAGGTGAAAGCATTGATTGAAACATTGGTGAATATTTTGACCTCGAATGTTCTGTTTCCGTAAGGCAGATGAAACGTTTCGAGCGAAGGAGTTGTCGTTGGAAGTGGCCCGCAATCTGGCATGTCACCTGCGTCACTCCATCCACTACTCTCGTAGGTTCCCTTGTAGTCAGTGTTTACAACTTCTATTTCTTTGACGTCACCAACCCATTTGTAACCCCATTTACAGGGGACAACAAGTCTGAAAGAACCCTGAAGACCACTTATGACGGGCAGATCTGTTCCGTTTGCTCCGAGAGCAAGAATCGTGGTGGGCTGCAACGCTTCTTCCACCAGCAGGTCAGATTCGAAGCCTCCCGAACCTCGTGTTACAATCTTGTATGCCTCTGGCTTGATCTGGGCCAAGGTCAAAAGATGGAAAAGCGGTATTCCCGTCCAGTTGTAGGTAACATCTGGAATGTTCATTACACATCTTAGCCTTGCTACCTCTGAAACCATCGCAAAAGAAAGCAGTTCCGCGCGAGACAGGGTTAGATTTCTGTTCACAAGACCATCTATCCTGATCGTATCTGACGTTTGCTGCGCACTGACCACGCTTGAAATCGGCAGAAAAGCTGTCAGGGCTCCGCCTACTATCAAAACAAAGAACGCTGCATCAAGTCTCATTCGCATTTTTCCAACTCACTTACGATATGAAGTATTGCATCAATGCAAGCAGAGTCATCGTGAAAATTCCTATAAGGAGCAGGAACACGTTCAAGAGCATGCCCTCTTTTACGCCCCAACGTGTTAGAGCCGACTTTGCTCCAATCAAGACGTGAATCGTCAGCAACGTCAAGATTGGGAAGGCCAAAGCTAGGTGCAGTTTCAATGACACGGCACGGGTTAAAACGCCTCCGGTTAGTTCACTGACCAATCCTGGGTTTGTGATGCCGTATCCTGAGATTACGAAGATTACGAACAAGACCAGTGTCGGCCAGACTAGCAAACGGTTCAATTTCTTTAGGTAATGATCACTGGTTTTTTCCATTTGCCTTGCACCCTTCAAATATTCCTGACTCACACGGTGTTAAAGCCTTTTCTAGCATCTACCAACGGTTGATTTGTAGCAGGCCCAATGAGCGGTCGCATGATACAGAATTTTCGAAAGAAAAAAAAGGAGGTTGTTCTATTCGTGTTTGTTGAAGTTGAGTATGGCTATGGCTATGTCTATCATGTTGACGACTCCGTTGTTGTCTACGTCGGCGTTGGGGTTCCAGTTGGGTGAGGTTGGTTTGGTGTTGAACAATATGACTAGGTAGGCGATGTCTTTCATGTCACACTTTTTGTCGTAGACTCCTTGTGTAGAACTGGAAACGTCGCCTGGAACACCAACATGGATGGGAACGACGCACGTGTAGTTGTTGTCTGCAACGTCTATCTCTCCTGGGACTATGTCTGCGGCACCTAGCAGAGTGTAGTTTCCATAGGCGAAGCCTGTTGTATTCCATACGAAGGTTTTGGCCTGAGTTGTTCCATTTGTCAAGACGAAATTCTTGTCGGTTGTCTTGGTTGTGTTTGCGTATGTTGTTACGTTGAAGTTCTCTGCGAAGTCACCTTGGTTTTGAGCAGTTGCCGTGACATTTCCCCCGTAGCCTTGTCCTATGACAGTTTTGGCGGACGTAAGATTTGTCGTAGCTACGTCATGAACACCTAGCGGTGAGGTAACTACGGCTGCCGTGATGAAGGCGTGCCATGATGGATTGTAACCTAGCGTCTGTAGATAACCGACCAGTTCTAGGGTTGTGGGCGACATTGGTGGCGGTGGTGGTGGAGGTAGCATCCAAGGTTGAGCTAGATAGGCATCGTGCGAGACGTACTGAGCGTCGTTGTGAACTTGGGATGGGTGCGGGTATGGATGTGGGACGGGTGAGCGACCTTTCGGATCTGTTCCTGCCTCAAAAGCGTCCTCATAAGGATCGCTTATCAGCAGCTCGCTGGTTGTAGAGTTTACTCCTGCACATGTCACGAAATGTCCCGCTTCCAGACTGGGGTTGTCGTAGAGTTTCTGCCAACTGCTACCTGTCCATCGATAGAATTCCAAGAAAAGCACGACATCTTGGCATTTTTCGATTTCACTTTCTATCCAAGCAAACTGTGGGTAGGTCGAATTATGAACCTCGAACATTCCGCCTACGCCCTGCTGCATTATGTACTGTTTGATACCGCTTTCCATGTCTTGCCAACGTGTTCCCGTGTGGCCATCGTGGGTTCTAACACCATCGGTGTCCATCAAAAAGGCCAAGTTGCGAACAAGTGGATCAACGTTTTGCACAGCGTGGTCATCCCATTGGTTATAGGCAGTCACTAGATTGAAGTGGTCACTTATTGTTGGCGGTGGCACAGGATTGGCGTTGTAGATGGATTCGAATTTGGAGTCAAGCCACCAAAGGGAGTTCGCGACAGAAACTGGGCCGCACCAAGTGTATGTTCCTTGGGCTGGGCCCCACATGTCTTGTTTCTCGTCAAAGTCTGGCATTCCGCTTGGCGCGTAATCCGGGTATGCTGGTTTCACGTACCATGGTCCTGTTGGGGGCTGAACTGGCTCGGCTGTTACGTTCCATGGAGGTGGCGTCGGGCCAAGCGGCAGTGGGTCTGCAGCGTCGATGTGGAATTTGCCGATACCATCGTTTGAGTCTACATGGAAAGTCACGCCAGCCCATTCGATGGGCCACGTTATCTTCCACCAAGTGCAAGGTTGTGGTATCCAGCTCGGCGGATTGATGACGTTGAACCAGTCGCACGGTCCGAGGCCTGCAAACTTCTTTTCAGCTATCACTTCGTGAGTCGGCGGGTTTATCGATGCTGGTCCGGGGAGCACAGTGTCGACGTGGAATGTTCCGGTGACGGGATCTGCTGAGTCAACGTGGAATTCTACATCACCTGTCTGTGGCCAGACCACTTTCCACCAAGTGCACGGCTTGGGAGTCGTTGTGGGGTCGTATACTGTGAACGAATCACATGCTTGTATTCTGTTTACTTTCATTCTGACTGTTGTAGGATAAGTCGGGGGTATAGTGAGCGGGTTGGGCATGACTTGGTCTACGTGGAATCTTCCATCTCCTGGTGCTTGGTCAACGTGGAACTCTAAGCCCGTAGGTTGACCATTATAGACTATTTCCCACCAGCTACAAGGTGTTGGATTAAATCCAGCCGGGTCGATGATGGCAAACCAGTCGCAAGGTTTGATTTCCGTTATTTTTCGCCGCGCCTCTATCTCATACCAAGGGAATGGCAGTATGTAGGGGCCAGGAGTCACCTGGTCTACGTGGAACTCGCAACTTTCATTGGTCCAGTCAACGTGAAACTCGAAGCCCGTGGGATGACCCGTCTCTGGATCCATTATCTCCCACCATGAACACGTTGCTGGATACCATCCTACAGGCCAGTGGACAGCGAAGTAGTCGCACGGTTGTATGTGTTGTGCTTTCATTTCAGCCTTAATTGGAGCGGGTGGAAGCGGGAATGGTCCGGGCCAAACCCAGTCAACATGGAAGTAGCCTGGTTCGCTCTGGTCGATATGGAACTCGCCCCTTGGATTACCAGCGGGATCATATACTTCCCAATACGAACAAGGAGGCGGAATGTAGCCGATTGGCCATGTGATCTGAAGCCAGTCGCAAGGTTCAAGAATGCCGTTGCCACCCGGCACCTGTTGAAATTGCATTATGATGCCCGTTCCGAACTTCATTGTGACGTTTGACCAGAAGGACATTTGCGTCGTGCTGCCAAAATGGATAGTCTCGCCCGTGGTGAAAGTCATATTGTTTGGTAACGCAGAGGTTGTGTTAGTCAACGATAAAGCCATAGAGCCAATTAACAGCAATGATATGAACAGTGTAGAAACAATGTTAAGACTAAGATTCTTTTGCATTTTTCCTTTCTCCTCTCCTAATATAGCACTATAAGAGTCGTTGGGCAAGGTTAAAAGATTTTTGGGACTAAGTTCTATAGCTTTTCTCAATCGCTGTGTTTCGCTGTGTTTCAACTCAGGTCAAGTCAATTCTTGACATAATGTTCAATCGGTTGAACTTGCATCTTCGTTTTCGGAATAAGAGGATACCCAAGGTTTCGAGAATAAGGGCCAAAGACATTATCAGAGGCAAAAATTCAGGTACAACAGTTATCTTGTGTTTGGAATGAAGAAATGCAAAGTATATCCAAGTGTTTAGACTGTCGCTGTTAAGACTGTAGTTCGCATTCAGCACTGGAGTCAGTCCGCCGTCAATGATGATCTCAATGTTCGGTTCAACAACATTTTTTGGGATACTCATTCTGCAGAAACCGTATGTGCCATTGGATCCTTCAACAGTCAGCCTGATTGATCTGGACTGGTTGTCAAAGGCGAAGTTGAGAATGGACGAGTTGGTCACCACTGTGGCATATGAATCATTTTTGGACTCTATTCTGTAACTAGAAAAGGTGCCCATCAGCGGGTATCGATCATGATTGTCGTCGCTGACATTGTAGGAGTTGTCTCCTATGCCATCTTTGTTTGCATCCCGTGCAGTGTACTCGCTCCAGAAGTTTCCTTCTAGACCATTGTCCCAGACATTTTCGAACGAGTTGATGAGGTCAGCTTGTCGATCGTTGTTGACGAGGTTGTTGTGAAAGAAAGTGTTGAGGTTCGAGTTGAAAAGCCTGATTCCGAAAAGTGAGTTGCGAAACGTATTCTCTTCAATTCTATTGCTGTAGGCCTGGTAGAGCGACAAGCCCTTTTCAGCATCCATGGCAACATTGCTTTTCACAACTATGTCCCATGAATCTTGCAGACCTATTCCAACCCAGTCACCGACATCTGTATTGTCTTTCACTGTGTCATTGCTCGACTCTTGAAGGTATATTCCGTAGTTGTTTTTCTCTGTCGTGACGTTCTGTATTTCAGACTGAGTGACATTGTAACAGAAAACGCCATGACCATTCTTGTTCAAGTTTAGATCACGTACGGTCGCGTTGAAACAGTTTACGAGATAGACAGTACCTGTGTCCGTTGAATTGTCGAATATCACATTTTCTGCACCAACGACATATTTGATGGGCTTCCCGTCCACTAGGTTTCCGGTGTCTATTGAGTTGTCAAAGTCTGAAAATTTGCCTCCAAAAACACCAAAGTTGTACGAATTGTTTAGCATTCTGTTTTCCCTTAGTGTGTTATTCCCGGAATACCACAACCAGATTCCGTCTTCGTGATTGTCGTAGGCAAGACTGTCTTCTATAATGTTGTTTGTCGAGAAAAAGAGATAGATTCCTATGCGATTGTCTGTTGTCTGGACCTGACTTAGGTTGCAGCCTGTGCGATGGTCCAAGAGGATGCCGCAATCGTTGCCGTAGGGGGGAAAACTTGACCCACTCTTTCGAATGGTAAACTTGGTGATGCTGACATTGTCAGCACCAATAGTCATAACTGTGCCAGCTTCTCCCCCGTCTATGATTGTCATGTTCTCTTCTTCTCCGACAAGTGACAGGGTTTTGTTTACTATCACATGTTCATAGTAGACGCCATTCTTTGCGAATATCACATGACCATTTACAGTCTCAGGGGCGTCAATAGCATCTTGAATTGTCAGATAAGTGAGGCTTGTGTCGAGGTTTCGGACAGATCCATAGGGTTGCATGAGTGGATATCTGTCTGTGTCATAGCTGTTCACCGCATATGGCGTGTCTCCCATTCCGTCAGATCCTGTTTCATTTTGATAGGGTCCGCAACGGAGATCCGTACCGTTATACCTGCTCCAATAGTTTCCTCCGGAGGGGTAACCATCGTCCCATGCTGCACCGTAAACCTTGTAGATGAATGGGTAGGTGTTATTGATGAAGTTGTTATGGAAGAAGACATTGTTCGATAGTGTAGTGTTTCCTGGCATTGCTTCTATCATGCCATCATATGTGTTGTTAAACACGAAGTTCTCAAAAACCCTGTTGTACGTGCACGGAGAGTAGAAACGGATTCCCTGGCCATTCTGAGTAAAGTAGTTCCTCTGTACAGTGCAGTTGGTCGCGTATTCTAAATGGATGCCCCCGATGCAATTGGAAATTCTATTGTCCGTCGCCAAGCAATTCTCTGAGTTCAAAAATCTTATGCCATAGCCATTTCCGTCAATGATGTTTCCCATCACTCTTGATCCTCGCGAATAGTTGAGGCGTATATTGTGACAATTCATAAAGAGATAATTGTTCTTTATCTCACAGTTATCAGCAGAATACACGTAGATTCCATTGTTGGTCCAACCCCACCCACTATACCTGATTGTGAAGCCAGATATGCTGACGTTGTGGGCTAGAATCTGCACGACAGTACCGCCGTTGTTTCCATCGATGATTGTGGTCTGAATGCTTTCTCCGATAAGTGAGATTGATTTGTTTATCGTCACATGTTCGCTGTAAATGCCAGCAGGAACTTGGATCACGAAACCGTCTTCCGCATCATTTATCGCTTCCTGTATTGAAGAGAAGGGAACTTGAGAGTGACTGCCGTCGACTCGTGTTACGCGGAAGACGCTTCCCAGTGAGCCTATACAAGATTGTCTGTTCCCAAGAACAGAACTACTGGAAAGAAGAAGTAAAACACACAATACGAGAGCATTTCTGAGGTTATAGCTACTGTTGACTCCCAACCGTCTCCTTCCTCATTGATTATGAATACTACTATTTTCTAGTACTCAGTGATTCGTAAAAAGGTTCTGTAACTCGATAGATTCACAATTGTACGCGTTGTCATTGCCGAAATAAGATTTGTTCGATGTTTTGACATATACCAAGATCCAAATGGATTTACTGCGTTCACCTTTCCATCCACAATTTGAGGCCGGGAGGCACATCGGCTAATGTGAATTTTCTGATAAGACCAATATCCAGAATACAGAATCTGAATTGCTGGAAAAGCATGTTTAAGAACGTGTCAAGAGACAGACCTTATGATATACGTGTGATCAGGAAATGAGGACAGCCGCCATCCATCGAGCAGAAGAAATGAGTATCTACGGCTTTCTATTGACACTGGTCTGGTTCTTTGGTTGCACCTTTGCCGTCGTCCAATCGTCCCAACTCCAGAACGCAGATTCGATTGCGCTTGAAGAATTCAGATGGACAAAGTTTCCGGTAAAAGTGCTAGTGGACATGAATCAATGGACTCAACCAGAATATGCCGTTGCCATTCGCGAGGCCTTGGACAGTTGGATCAAAAGCATATGGAACTACACAAACACCTACAACGACACATCACTGGCGAGAGTGAACTACCTGTTCTACTTGAACGATGCCAACTCAACAACCAATTATGACGTTCTCATAAGTTTCGCCCCTGATAAGATACCTCCTGGCCCGAACACTGTTGGGCTTACAACATATTCTTGGGATCTTACCACTCATCAACCAGTGCCGCCTATAACCATTAACATAACCACTTACTCTGGCACCGCGTCGACATTGTTCGTCAAGAACATTGCGATGCATGAGTTCGGACATGCCTTGGGTTTGGGACACGCGAATTCGCAAAACACTTTGAACGGCCCCGAACTTATGTACTATTCCTCATCGAAAAATCAAGTCGTCTATCCTTCAACTCTTGACGTGTACGGGCTAACACGAGTTCAAAATGGGAGTTACGGTCAGACAGTCTATTTGCCGTCGAGCATCCCTTACGTGATGCTGGCTGAAGGTGATATTCCTCCTCCGCAGATCATTCCGTGGGAAGATTATAGGAAATACACGCCGCTATTTATCGTTCTTTTCCTAGTGGTTGTCGTTGCAGCAGTCTTAGGACTGGTAAGCAGAGAAAAGAAGCCTGAAGACCTGCAGCCTCCGCCTTCACCTGCGCTTGAAGGTAGTAACACCTGTTGATCAAAGCCCGGCAGTTAAGCGGTCCAATGCCAGCCAGAGATGCCTAGCAGGCGAAGCTAAGTTTGTTGTACCTTTGATTCTAGCCTTCGCGATCAGTATTCCAGGAAACGAGAGGCCGCTAGTCTGATTTTTGAAACTGGTCTTTTGTGGCGCCGCAGACTGGACAAACCCAGGAGTCAGGCAACTCTTCGAACGGTGTTCCAGGCTTCACTCCTGAGTCTGGGTCTCCCTTTTCAGGATCGTAGACATATCCGCACACACTGCAAGTGTACTTTTCCATTTTCTTACCCTCCGCTACTGTTTCTGATTTCAAATAGGTTGGAGCAGAACTGGGCGTGGTGCCTCGTTTTACATCATGATAGTAGGCGTAGGTCATCGGTTCCTCACCGCTTAGTATTTCAGAATCTACTACTTTGCCCATGAAGAGAGTATGTGTGCCTGCGTCGACTTCTCCGATGACTTCTGTCTCAATGTATGCAATGGAAGCGTCCAAGACTATTCGCGTGCCTGTCTTTCCAATCTTGTAGTTGACACCCTCGAACTTATCGAAGGCACTTCCGCTTCTGAAGCCGAAATTTCCTATGAGCTTCAGTGGCGCATTTTTTGAAAGAACTGAAACAGCGAAAACCCTAGTCCGCTTGATCAACTCATGGGTGTAGTTTTGTTTGTTGATACAAACTGCTATAGTCACAGGGTCAGATGTCATTTGGAAAACGGTGTTGGCGATCTGACCGTTGCTTTTATCGATTCCAGATGTTACAATGTATAGTCCATAGCTGATTTTGTGCAGCCCTTCAGGATTCATTTCTTGTTCCCAACCACCCAAGCACATCCATGGTTTCGAGGATTGGCCATTCTGCCCCTCCGATGAACTACGATTTCAGGGCATCGAGTTATTTAAAGTCTAACATCTGAAAATCGAAATGATTAGCGCTATTCGCACTCTCTGCGCCTAATAGCAAATCCCTCAGCCTCTAGGCTCCGGTTGCATCTCAAAAGTAGATTGTGGATTGCTGAATTAACTAGCCACAATGTCTTTTGCTGTTCGGAGGATCCCCTTCTTTCCGATTCTCATTTGTCTCTCGCCTTTGAAGGTAGATATGCTCGCGTTTTCGATCTCGATGTTGTCCCCTACTGATATCGAGTTTATTTGTTCGTTCCACAAGCATAGTTTGATTTTGCCGGTTCCATCTGATATAAGCGCATTCGCTACTGTGGCGTAGTTGCCGAATCTGGTTATGACGAGTGTTTTTTCTCCAATTTCCTGGACTTCGGCCTTCAAGCTGACGTTTCTCATTCCGATCTGCAAGTCTTTGATCTGAAAAAGCGGGAAGCCTCTTTCTTTTTTGACCGAATATCTCGTGAACATGCTGGCTTTCCTCGCATGCTCGATTGGGTTGTTCTCGTATAGCAAGTACTCTATTGGCAAGGGGAACTGGGCGACGACTTTTGTTCCCTTGGTTATAAGTAATATTATCTTGTCCTTTCTTGTATCTCGGCATTCGATCGTGAGGACTCCGCATGAAGACACGTGACTTTTTCCAGCGGTAACAAGCGCGTTGAAGAATTCTTCGGCGTCTACTTCGTATTTCACTGAAAGGAGAGCGAGATATTCACTGGGTGATGCTTTGTTTCGCATGTGTTTCTACCCTTGTGTTGACACATCTCTCATTTTTGAAACCGTTCTATTGAGTTTAAAGCTCTCCTTTCTGAGGGTGACCAAACAGTCTTTGCTGATGTTTGAGTTACTTCACGAACTTCAGCGGATGTCTCTTGAATCGCTTCTTGCAGGTCACGCTGCAAAAATGATAAGTTTCGCCTTCGAATGTGATCTTGAATTTGGATGTCTTATCGTCTAGAACAACACCGCACACTGGATCCTTAGGCATTATTCCTGTCTTAACCTCATGGAAGAGTGGGCATTCCTCTTATTATCACTAACGGTAAAAAAGTAAAAAAATTTTGGGAAACGAGTTAACAAATTAGATTGTAACCCTAATACCTGCGTGGAGGTCTTCGCTTAGCGTAACACTCTCGGCAGTATACCGGTCTGCTACCGTCGGGTTTGAAGGGAACTTCGCATTCCTTTCCACATTCAGCGCAAACTGCCTTGTGTGTCTCGTTCTTATACATTTACTATATCAACTCCTATTCTGCTGAGTGCAAAAAACGCGTCTTCTTGCACGCTATCTCCTTATCTTCATGGGTCATTTAAACTTATTCTTTGGCATTTCGCGGTTTTGTGGAGCTTTTGAAAACAAGAAAACGGAAGATTGATGGAAGCCCCAGTCGAGAAACGGAGGCTTACTCCATTTTTCGTATTTCAGTCTTGGTCAATCCCCGTATGTTGTTGAATTCGGTTACTTCTCCGTAGCCCACGAGAGTTATCGCGGTTCCTTCACCGCCCATTCTCGCGGTCCTGCCGATTCGGTGGAAGTAGACAAGTGCTTCCATGGGGACGTCGTAGTTTATTATGTGAGTTATTCCCTGAATGTCCAAGCCTCGGGCTGCGACATCGGTTGCGATAAGCAGTTTCAGGCGTCCTTTCCTCATTAAGTCAATCACGTAGTCTCTCTGAGGTTGAGTGAGTCCCGCGTGTAATGGTTTTGCATCGTAGCCTCTGTCTCGCAGTTTTTCCGATAGGATACTTGTGTCTGTTCGGGTCCTGCAGAAGATGATCGCTTGGCCAATATGGTTATGGTTCAGGATGTCGCATAGAACTTCAAACTTGTCGTGAGGGTTAACTACCATGTAGTATTGATTCATCTGTGTAAGCGCAATTTCGTCTTTGCTCACGAGTATCTTCTGAGGATTTCTCATATATCTGTTGCAGAGTCTCATGACTGTCTGATCTATCGTCGCTGAGAATAGGCTGGTCTGTCTGTTTGAAGGGACTCGTGACAGTATGTATTCGATGTCTTCTATGAATCCCATGTCGAGCATTCTGTCGGCTTCGTCCAAGACGACAGTCTTCACGGATGACAGATCGAGAATTCGTCTATCAAGTAAGTCTATTAGACGCCCTGGCGTTCCTACGACTATTTGAACACCTCTGGCTAATGCGTGAATCTGTCGCTGTATTGGTTCTCCGCCATAGACTGGGATAACCCTGAGCTTTGCGTATTTTCCTATGTGATCAATGTGTTCTGCTACTTGCACTGCTAGTTCACGGGTTGGTACTAAGACCAAACCTTGAACACCCTTTACTTCAGGGTTTAATCTTTCGACCATCGGAATTCCGAAGGCCGCTGTTTTGCCTGTTCCGGTCTGTGCTTGACCGATAACATCTTTGCCTTCAAGCAGGGGTGTTATGGCTTGAGCTTGAATTGGAAAAAGATCATTGAACCCAAGCTCTTCGATACCTTTCATAACTTCCATGCTCAAGGGCAGGTCCTTGAAACATTGTGTTTGCATATTCTTCTATTCCTCCTGCCACAAAAATTCTAGATGCATTTTCCAAAAGCTTTCAGAAGCTTCGTTAATTACATGAATTAATGTGACTGCTACGCTAAGGATCAGTCTCTTATAAAAAGCTTTACTACATTAATCAGGAATCGCGTTATTTGCACTTTGGTAAGGTCTTCTTAAGCTTAAATAGTGAGCGATTTCAAGCCTTTACGTATGTTTGTGTCTGAATCCCACGAAACGAAGGGCAGTAGTGAGGGAAGAAGGAGTCCAGCATTGAGGACGAAAATGTCTGGACAAGGATGTATTTGGGCAACTACTGAAATGGTCTTGTCAGAACAAGGTGAAAGAGGATTTGTTAAAAACTGAACCCTTGTCTCACATGGCCAAACATGATCCTGAATGGAATGAATCCTACTACTTCGTTTTTTACGACAAGAAGCAGAATCTCGGTGGCATGACAAGATTAGGCTTCAAACCCAACAAGAATGAGGCTATGGCATTCCTCATTCTCTTCCTACCCGATGGATCAGCTGGCGCATACCAACACATGGAGAGAATCGATGACCGCACACGAAAGAAAAGACTCCAAGCAGGCCAAATAGTCCACCAACCACAGCTTGACGGCATATGGAAGTACGGGCTCGTAGGAAACATAGCGATCACACGAAAACCAGAAGACTTGGGTAACATAACCGAACACCCAGAACTTGTCTCAAAGATGCTGCCCCTAAGCATGGATGTTTCCTTGACACCGATAAATGACGTGTACGAATACAGAGAAAACAGGACTACTGAATCCAAGGAACTTGGAGAAGAATCAGGAGATGAACACTGGGAACAGATAGGAAAAGTGAGCGGGCAAATCAAGCTAGGGGACACGAGTTTTTCAATCGAAGATGCGATGGGTCAACGACACCATACCAACGGAGTTCGTGACATGACAGGCATAGGCAACTGGCTCTACTATGTGATATGGTTCTCTAAGGATCTTTGCGCTAATCCAACTGCAATTGTGACCGAAGATGGCAGAGTCTCTGCTGGAGGCTTCATTTTCAAGAATGGAAAGAACATTCCAATCAAGAGTATCCGTGTTCTTGACCAAGAATTTCGCGAAGAGGTCTTTCCCGTGAGTTCTAGGCTTGAATTGATTGACGAGTCAAATCAGACACACTTGTTGGAAAGTCGAGCCGGACCAGTCGTGCCTGTACCGTTTACCGACAAAGAAGGCAACCTGTCCATCCTAGCTCAATCTTTTGGCACATTCACACTTGACGGCGTGGCAGATGGCTACGGATCCTTTGAGACACTGCGCAGAATACGAGACTATAAGAAGACACATAGCAGTCCCAAGCGACTCTAGACTCTCTAAAAAGATAGAAAAAACACGTCTTCGTGAAAGACACCAGCGAGTTCAATAAGATTTAAGCGCGCGCGCTGAGGTGGGCTTCTATAAAAAGTGCGCTCTGCGAGGCAATCAAAACGTTAGCACATATTGGTTCTAATTGATCTATGTACTTTCTAGCCGTTTTTCATGTACGAGATGGTTTTCTCATACAGTTTTTGGAAATGTTCGCCGAACGTCCTGTCGCCCCTCTCTTTTCTCATTGTCAGTATCCAAGGTTCCAGTTTTCTCCAATTGGACACTACGTAAGCGCCAAGGCGGTCAACGATAACGTCAATATTCACAAACTTCTTTGTCACAAGGAAACCGACTTCCTCAAAAAAGGCTTCGACTCGGTAGGGATAGTCGCTGATTTCGAAATTCTCTTCAACTTCAGATTTGTACTTTTCGTAGTTCTCAAACTGAAATTCCTTCTCAACCCACCTGAAGGCCTTGCGTAGACTTTCAGTCTCTGCCCAATCAAACAGTTTCATAGAAATCTCGAGGTCTCTGTGCCTGTCCATATGCCAAAGCTGAAGAAGAATAAACACAGTTGCTGTAATTCCCGCCACTGCAGAGAGAACAGCCGTCCACTCAATCAACGTAACCATATTTCTCCTCTACCGCATTCACTCTGATGACTGAGCCCTATATTAAAATAGAGCAATCGTGATTTGATTCATTTTCTTTTTCTCGAGTTTTGCTTCAGCCACATGCATGCAAAAACATATGTAGTGTTCGCTGCAATAGAACGTTTTATGAACTATAAAGAGAGACAGGAAACAATAGCAAAATCCACTATTTCGTTCGACTACTTGAAGCGTTTCAACACTGGCGCTGGTATCCTGCATCTGATTCAAGGAATACTGATGCTATCGCTGGGCAGCCTTCTGAAGTGGGAGCGCAGCATCTATACTTTCTATCTGAAATTCGACATAGCCGCACAGCCTTTTAAAGTCTATCCAAACACGCAGATACTTTTCACCGCAACATACCTAGGAGTGATAGTCGCATCGTTCCCCCTGATTTCAGCTCTAGCACACTTCATGATTGCCTATCCGAAAAACAAGAGTTACGTTGAAAACCTGAAAAAGGGGATGAACCCATATCGCTGGTATGAATACGCCTTCTCAAGCTCGATAATGATAGTGCTAATCTCAACTTTTGTCGGCGTTTGGGACTTCTGGTCGCTCGTGATGATTTTCGTACTAAACGCAATGATGATAATGTTCGGGTACTTGATGGAACTGATAAATCAACGAACCGAGAAGACAACGTGGTCACCGTTTCTACTAGGATGCATTTCAGGCGGACTTCCCTGGGTCGTACTGTTCGCCTATTTCACAGCAGCCGTAATGTCTACAGGCACAAACCCGCCTGCATTCGTGTACTCCATATTCTTCATCTACTTCGTCGTTTTCAACATCTTTGCACTAAACATGGTTCTACAATACAAGGGCGTCGGACGCTGGAAGGACTATCTATACGGCGAAAGAGTCTACATAATTCTCAGTTTCGTTGCAAAAACAATCCTGGCCTGGCTTGTGTTCGTCGGAATATTCGCACCTTTCTGACATGCATCAATCCCCCCATTTTTTTCATCATAATTCCGCAACTATTGGTCTGTTGATTGTCTGCGCAGGTCTCTGATCAAAGATCCCTCGACCAAGAAGGCGGCGTGAAATGGACTACTTTTCCTTCGGCTGTTGCTCTGGATTACCCAGCGATTCCGTACTTCCCTGTGTTTGGATCTCTGAAGATCGGCAACTGAGGAGGGTAAAACGTGAAAAGTGCAAAGGCAAGCACCAACAATACAAGCAGTATGATAGAGATTCTATTGTAGTTTTCCGACAGTTTCTTGTATGACAACAATTTGAAGCTGAGCAATTGTCCAATTACGACGGCAACGACAAACGTGGAAATGTCAATCACAAAAATGCTCTCTCCAGCTACAGCAGTGTAAGAATAGAAAACTA
>Ga0315277_10002711_pt1 | contig 24485 bp, 24 predicted proteins | sample YL17G05_15_MG_FD_203695 | JGI IMG/M metagenome (GOLD analysis project Ga0315277, IMG submission 203695) | Sediment microbial communities from Yellowstone Lake, YNP, Wyoming, USA - YL17G05_15 | ecosystem: Environmental > Aquatic > Freshwater > Lake > Sediment | place: USA: Wyoming | collected... | reverse complement strand
GGAGGCCATGCCCTTGCGTTCCAGGAAGCCGGTCAAGCCGTCCAAGATCTCCAGCGGGGCCGCGGGGTCCGCGAAATTCAGCGTGCCCACCGCGACGGCATCGGCTCCCACCATCATCATCTCCACCGCGTCCTGCCAGGACCAGATCCCTCCCATCCCGATGATGGGAAGCTCCACTGCTCGCGCGACCTCCCAGACCATGAGCACCGCGATGGGATGTATGGCCGGGCCCGAGAGCCCTCCGCTGACGTTGGCGAGGCGGGGCTTCGCGGTCTCTATATCCACGGCCATGGCCGGAAAGGTGTTTATCAGGCTCAAGCCGTCCGCTCCCGCCTCGGCCACTGCCATAGCCATATCCGCGATATCACCGCTGCGCGGTGTCAGCTTCACGTAGAGGGGGATGTCCACCACGCCCTTCACCTGCTCTACCAACCTTGCGGCTTCGCGTGAGTCGGAAGAGAACTGGATCCCCCCTTTTTTTACGTTGGGGCAGGATATGTTCAGCTCCAGCGCCGCCGCCTTACCGCTGCGGGATATCTCCTTTGCCACCTGCACGTATTCCTCCGGGCTGAACCCAGCCACGTTCACCCACACGGGCAGGTCGAGGCGAGACAGCCACGGCAGGTCCTGCGTGAGGAAGGAATCCAGGCCCTTGTTCTCGAGGCCGATGGAGTTTAGCATGCCGGAGGGGGTCTCCCACAGGCGCGGCGGCGGGTTTCCCGCGCAGGGATGGAGGGTGACCGATTTGGTGATCAGGCCCCCCAGTCTCTCCAGGTCCAACCACTCCTCGTACTCCCTGCCGTTGCCGTAAGTCCCGGAGCAGACCAGCAGGGGGTTCTTGAGGATTATGCCCGAAAGCTCCACCTCCAGGTCTATCCGTTTATCCTCCGCCAATCCAACTCCTTTCCCTTGAACACCGGGCCGTCCCTGCATGCCGTGAGGTAACCGCCAGCCGGTGACGCCGCCGGGACGACACAACCCCTGCATGCTCCGACCCCGCAAGCCATGCGCTCCTCCATGCAGACTTGGAGGTCCGCGAGGCCACCGCTACTGATGCTTTCGGCAAGACCGGCGAGCATCCCTCTCGGGCCGCATGCATAGACTTGCGTAAAGTCACCCATCCCCGACCTTTTGAACAGGTCGACGACGCTGCCGACATGTCCAGCGCTCCCGTCCATGGTGGCCAGATTCAGGTGCAGCTCCCCCTCCAGGACGCCCGCAAGTCCCCGGTATTCGTCTTCGGAGTCCACCCCCCAGAAGACGACAGCCTCTATTCCCCGCTCCCTCAGGCGTGATGCCAGGAAGCGGATGGGGGCGATCCCCGTTCCCCCCGCGACCAGGGCTTTCCTGCCTCTGCCGTCAACGTCGAAGCCACTGCCCAGAGGGCCCAGAAAATCGAGCTCCTGCCCCACTTCAGCGGAGCATAACCAGGCGGAACCTGAACCGACCTCGCGCACCAGCAGTGAAACGGCCCTCTCCCGTAGGTCGTAGAGGCTGTAGGGGCGCCTAAGGACCAGCCCCGGGCCCTCGCAGCGCACGTGGACGAACTGTCCTGGTTCGGCAGCGAAGGGAGTGTCGACCTGCGCCACCAGCTCGGTGGCGCAGCCGAACGACCTCCTGGCGATTATCTCCGCTGTGCAACGTCCGGGCAAGGCTCATCCACCCCTGACCTCGTGCTTGGGCCGGCCGTATGCATCGAGAGGCCGTACCTCCCAGGCCGGCGGATCCGCCTGGCGCAGCCCGCGTGCCAGTGCCAGCGCCACCTCCATATTGGTTATACAGGGTGTCCCGTGACGAACCGACGCCGCCCGGATGTAGAACCCGTCGGAATGGGGGTGCTTGCCGCGCGGTATGTTCACCACCAGCCCTACCCGCCCGTTGCGGATGAGGTCCAGGATGTTCGGCCTGCCCTCACGCAGTTTGTTCACCGTCTCCACCCTTATACCCGCCGCCTCCAGGGCGTGGGCCGTCCCCCTGGTGGCCATGAGGATGTAACCGGCCTCCAACAATTCTCGTGCCAGCAGCACGGCACGCCTCTTCTCGCGGTTGGACACACTCAAGAAGGCCCTGCCTCCGGGTTGAGGGCGCAGGCCCTGGCTCCATAGAGCTTTGGCAAGGGCCACACCGGGATCCTTTGCCATGCCCATCACCGCGCCCGTGGAGCGGCGCTGGGGGGACGGGAGGATATCAGAACCCGCGATCACCCCGAACGGTATGAGTGGCGCCCTCACGGCGCTGCAGGATCCACAGGCCTCCTCGATAGCGATGTTCCTGCCGCCGAGAGCCATCATGCCTCTTGCAGCCAGGGGTATGGAAGAAGCGCGCTGCAGGAAGGGCAGGTTGGCAGATGGCCCTGGAGACAGGCTCCAGAGGCTCGTATCGCCGTTGTTCATATGTATGCGCATGGAAAGGTTGCCCCTCCATCCCAGTATATCGATGGCTTCCCGCGCCAGGTCGAGCGCCTTCCGCTCTTGCTCCGATGTGAGGTAGCACGGAGGATAGACGGCCAGGCCGTCCGTGGAGTAGATGCCTGCCGCGTCAACCTGTTCCCAGAGGAGTATGATATGGCCTCTATCCGACGCCACCGCCTCCACCTGTACCTCCTGCGCCTCCTCGCGTAGCGGGCGCCAGAGTATATCTCCCTGGTTTTCACGGAGAAAAGCCTTCCCATCTTCGGGCGTATAGACGAGCCGCTGCGTGGATCTGGCGCCTGCCTCCTCCACGGTAGCCAGCAAGGGATATACCGCCCCCTCCAGTACCGCGGCTCCCTCCTCATACCCGTTGCTCAGCCTGAGATCAACCACTCGAAGGCCCGCTGAGCGCGCCTTCTGGAGCGCCTTTCTCAGCCTTCCTCCACCCTCCAGGGCCCGCTGGCCCCACACCTCCACGCCCATGCCGTCCAGTTCCGCCGCTAGATCCATCGCGGCTCGACCTCCGAAATGCGCCGTCAAGCTTTTTACGTCCACTGCGCACAAGGCACGCTCGATGGCCTCAGCCTCCAGGGGACCGAGGAACACCGCATCCGCTTCATCCGAGGCGAAGAGCGCGAACCCCGGGTCAGGGGTGTAGAGCGCCGCTCTTTCACCCTCATCCCTCCAGGCCTTGAGGGCAAGATAGCAGTTGACGTTGGCCTCGAATCCGCCGCCGGGACCCCCGTTGTCGCCGGCCAGCAGCATCAACCCGCCTGCGAGGTCCGCGCCGGCAGTCCTGGACATGCAGTACGAAGCCTTGCCGCTGCCGTGCACCGCCTGCGGCGGTGACATGCCTCCCGGTGTGCCTTGCCCGCCCAGGCGCATCAGCTCCTCGAGGGTTTCTAGCGTCTTTCCTTTCTCTCCCGCGACTCCCCTGCGGGATAGATCCCCGATCGCACCGGCCGCCGCCTCGGATGCATCCATGCCCCGAAAGATCCTGCGCCCCATGGACCTGCACCCCAGGGCGAGGTATCCCTCACCGTCGCCCTCCTCGCGGTAAGACGGGCTGGAAGCCACGACAACCACGCCATCCGGTGGCTTTTCCTCCAGCTCGATATATTCCCGCAGGAGGGGCTGGCCCATGACCAGGTCGAGATGGGCGCGGAGCAGGTCCGTCCCCCTGGCCGTTTCCAGCAGGGGTGTCGTACGCCAGGGCCGGGGATTGACGTCTATGACGTAGAGGGCTTCCCATCCCGGAGCGGCGGCCATTTTTACCTCCACCAGGCCAAGCAGGTCCAGCGCTTCCACCACTTGACGCGCCATCTCCCTCAGGGCGTACTCCCCCTCCCTGCCGCATCGTTGGGGAGGGTACACCAGCACCGCGTCCTCATCGTGTGCGGGAAGCGGCTCCTCCTGCTCGAACACCCCGGGTATGCATGTCCTGCCGCTGCTGTCCCGCAGGACCAGGGTGATGTATTTGCGCCATCCATCAAGCGCCTCCTCGACCAGGACTTCTCCGGTCAGGCTCTCACGCATGGCTTCCTCGAGCAGCGCCGGATAATCCTCGAGGTTATAGGCCAATCCCGCTCCCCACCCGCCACAGGAAAAGTGCGGCCTCACCACCAGGGGGAATCCGATCCTCTCGGCGGCATCCTGCCCCTCCCTTACGCTCCCCACAGCGTGGAAGGAGGGGTTGGCTATGCCTCCCGCCTCCAGCGTCTCCCGCAGCAATGAGCGGTCTCCGCAAAGCCACAGCGTCCGGTCATCATGTCCTGGTGCCTGGATGCCCGATGTCTCGTACCATCCTTCTCTGGCCAGGCGCATCGCCAATACCCAACCACGCCTGCCTCCCAGGCCGTACCAGATAGATCCTACGCCGCATCGCTCGATGATGCGCTGCACCACCTCCGCTGCAGGTGGTTCCACGAACAATCCGCCTTCACCGCCCCCCAGGTCCATCAGGGTAGCCGGGTTGTCCTCCAGGGCCAATACATGGAATCCCAGCCGGCGTAGCTGCCTGCATCCTCTCGCCGCCATATACTGGAAAGCCGGCCCCTGGGCCAGGGTCACCGGTCCCGGGCCGATCACCAACGCAGCGGCCTGTATCTCCGCCATCTCAACCACTCCCCACATCAGCCAGCCGGTAAGCAGCTTTACCGTTTTTGAAGGTGCAGCGGATCCTCCCCCTCACCCGCCTGCCGTGGAAGGGGCAGTTGCGCCCCTTGGACGCGAAATCGAAGGCGTCCAGCATCCATTCGTTCTCCAGGTCCAGCAGGACCAGGTCCGCGCGCGCCCCCTCGACTATCCCCGCCCCATATTCCGGCGGATGCAGGCCCAGGACCTGGGCCGGCCCGCTGGTGAGCAGCTCTAGCAGGCGCATGAGGCCGAGGCCTCCCGCCAGTACGAGTTCGCTGTACAGCATGGGAAACGCGCTCTCCATCCCGACCACTCCGAACGGTGCGTAATCGAACTCCTGCTCTTTGTCCTCTATGGTATGGGGTGCGTGGTCGCTGGCTACGGCATCAATGGTGCCGTCCTTTAAAGCTTCCTGCAGGGCCTTTACGTCATATGGGGTGCGCAGGGGCGGGTTTACCTTGAACACGGTGTCGTAACCGGAGATGTCCATCTCGCTGAGGAGCAGGTGGTGTGGCGTTACCTCGGCCGTCACCATGACGCCGCGGCTCTTCGCGTCCCTTACCATGCGCACGGAACGGGCGGTGCTCAGGTGAGCCAGGTGCAGCCGGCACCCCGTCTCCTCCGCCAGCAGGAGGTCGCGGGCCACCATGACCTCCTCCGCCAGGGCCGGGATGCCCCGCAAGCCCATCTCGGTGGAGACCGTCCCCTCGTTGACCTGGCCTCCGCGGGCAAGCGCCGGGTCCTCAGCGTGCGAGATGATCAGCCCCTCGAAGGCCGATGCGTACTCCATGGCCATGCGCATGAGCCCGGAGTCGTCCACCCCGCTGCCATCGTCGGAGAAAGCCCGCACCCGCGCTTCGCTCAGGTGCATCAGCGCCATCTCGGCGAGCTCTTTTCCCTCCCTGCTCCTGGAGATGCACCCGATGGGGAAAAGATCGGCAAGGCCCAGGTCTCTGGCTTTCGCGGCGATCCCTTCCACGATGACCGCGTTGTCGAGGGGCGGCTGGGTGTTGGGCATACAGCATACCGCCGTGTATCCCCCGCGCAGGGCCGCCTCGAGCCCGCTCTCCAGGGTCTCGGCATCCTCCCGGCCCGGCTCGCGCAGATGCGCGTGGAGTTCGAGGAACCCGGGTGCCAGCAACATCCCCGACGCTTCTATGACTTCCCGTCCCTCCCCGGGCAGCGCTGCGGCCACCGCCGCTATGCGGCCCCTGGATATTACTACGTCCGTCTTCCCGTCAAGGCCGTTGCAGGGGTCCATGAGTCTGGCGCCTCTGATCAGCACCTCAGGCAACCTTCTCACCCCCCTCGGCGCCTCCGAGCAGCATGAAGAGCACCGCCATGCGCACCGCCACTCCGGCCGAGACCTGTGCCGTTATCGCGGCGTATGGGGCGTCGGCCACCTCCGAGGAGATCTCCACGCCCCGGTTCATGGGTCCGGGGTGCATCACGACCACCCGGGGTTTGGCTTTTCCAAGCCGCCCCGCGTTCAGCTGGTACAGCCTTATGTACTCCTCCAGGGAAGGGAACCTCCCCTCCTTCTGCCTCTCCTTCTGGATACGCAACATGTAAATGGCGTCACAGCGCGGGATGACCGCGTCGAGATCGCTGCCCGTCTCCACTCCTTCGAGGGCCACCGGAGGCAGCAGCGTGGGGGGTGCCACCGCGATCACTTTCATGCCCATGGCACGGCAGGCTTTTATGCCGGAACGCGCCACGCGCGAATGGAGTACATCCCCGACGTAGGCGATGGTCCTGCCCTCCAGCTCACCTATCCTCTCACGCAGGGTGAAGAGATCCAGGAGGGCCTGGGTGGGGTGCGCATGCATGCCGTCCCCTGCATTGAGGATGGCCGCATCCAACCACTGGCGCAGAAGCCAGGGGGCGCCCGCCACCGGGTGCCTTACCACCACGGCGTCCACACCCATGGCCTCCAGGGTGAGGGCGGTATCCTTGAAGCTCTCCCCCTTCTCGACGCTGGAGGCCGATACGGTGAAGTTCAGCACGTCGGCGCTGAGTCTCTTCGCGGCTACCTCGAAGGACATGCGCGTCCGCGTCGACGACTCGTAGAAAAGGTTTACCACCGTCTTTCCCCGCAGGGACGGGACTTTCTTTATAGGCCGCCTCAGGACCTCGGAGAAGGAAAGGGCCGTCTCGAGCACCCTTTCGATATCCTCGCGGTCCAGGTCGTCCACGTCCAGGAGATGCCTCTTCTCAGTCAAGTCCCGCCTCCTTCCATATACCGGGGCCGGGCTCCGTCTCTTCCGCCAAGGCATGCGATCTCGAGAACACGTAGTGTTCGGGCCTCAACGCGTGGCGCGTCAAGCCGGCCAAATAAAAATCCCGCCTCGCGACGGGTTCATTCCTCCTCGTACCCGATGTAGACGCCATCCTCTCCATCAACCTCCTTGAGGGCTACCCTCACCTTTTCCCCGGGGGAAGTGGGGACGTTCCTGCCGACGTAGTCGGCCCTGATGGGCAGCTCGCGATGCCCCCGGTCCACCAGGACCGCCAGTTGTATGGTGGCGGGTCTGCCGAAGTCGATGATAGCGTCCATGGCCGCCCGCACGCTGCGCCCGGTGTAGAGGACATCGTCCACGATGACCACGTTCTTGCCTCCGATATCTCCGGGCAGGTGGGTCTCCCTCACCACCGGTTGGCTCATGGTGTGCAGGTCGTCCCGGTACAAGGTGACGTCCAGCCTGCCCACGGGAATCTCCACGCTCTCGATACCGGAAACCGCAGCCGCTATGCGCAGGGAGAGGGGGACCCCGCGAGTCCGGATGCCTACCACGACGACGTCTCCCGCCCCCTTGTTACGCTCCACGATCTCGTGCGAGATGCGCTGCACGGCGCGGCGCACATCCGCCTCCTCCATGACCTTGATGCGTTCCTTGAATGCCACCTGCCACCTCCAACGCTAAAAAGCCTCCCTGCGGCTGGCGCAAGAAGGCTCCTCTCGATGTTCCATATTTTCCCTTGCCAGCCTCGCAGGACTGAATTAAAGGTCTACCCCAGCATAACACCCATCCACGCTGCGGGGCAATACACAAGATGTGGCGTTATAGCATAGTAATGGTTGTTATTCATCCTTTGTGCCCGCATGGCATCGAGGCTGCGGGGGTGGCAGCATAAAAAAGCCTTTATCCCTGGTTTCTTCAGGCCAACCGTTTATACGTCCTCAGGCCTGTCTGTGTCCGCGCGGCCGTCGATCGCCCTGTCCTTGGCCAGCTTTCCCAGTACGCCGTTGATGAACTTCCCGGAGTCCTCGGTAGAGAAGGCCTTGGCCAGCTCGAGATACTCGTTGATGGTCACGTTGGTGGGTATATCGGAGCGGTGGAGCATCTCGGTGAAGGCGAGCCGCAAGAGGTTGCGGTCCACCATGGGCATGCGTTCCAGCGACCAGCGATCGGCGTAGGAGGCTATCAGGCTGTCTATATCCTCCCGGTTGCCCAGATAGAGATCGACCAGTTCGCGGGAGAACTCGGGCAACATCTCGGGATACTCAAAGCTCTCCGAGCCGAACGCCACCAGTTCCTCTATCTGCGCACCGCTCCCGAGCAATAGCCGTACGTGCTCCAGGGAGATATCCGGTATATCCTCGGGCGGCGCGGCCGCTTCCTCGATGCCCTCCCCCAACATGCGGTTGAAATCCTCTATCACCTTCTCCAGGTCGTGCCCGGTCAGGTCCATCTGGTAGAGGATATCGCAGGCCAGCATGCGGCCCAGGGTGCGCCTGCTGAAGCGCTTGCGTTCGTTCACCTAGAGGGCGTTCACCCCCATCACGTTCACGTTCACAGCCACGACGTCCCACCCGGTCATGGCCTCTACCATTTCCTTGACCGATCCCTGGATGCTCCTCGCCAGCTCGATAAAATCCTTACCGTACTCCAGGTCCACCTCTACGTCGAAGGTGACCTTCCCCTCATCGGCCTCGGCCTTTATGCCCTTGCTCAGGTTCTTGCGTTTCTTCAGGTCCTCGGGATGATCGAGGCGCACCCCGGTGCCCGAGGCGCCCTCCACCCCCGAGAGGGCTATGCCGGCTATGAGCTCCAGGATGCCCGGGCGCATCTTGAAAGTCCCCGCGTCAAGCATGTCCCTTAATCCACCCTCTCCACGTATTCGCCGCTGCGCGTGTCCACTTTTATCCTTTTGCCCGCTTCGATGAAAAGCGGTACGTTCACCACCATACCGCTTTCCAGGGTCGCCGGTTTGCTCCCTCCACTGGCGGTATCTCCCTTCACACCCGGAGCCGTTTCCGCGACCTCCATCTCGACGAAGACCGGGGGCTCGACGCCCACCGGCTTCCCATCGCATAAGGCCACCTCCACGGTTGTGCCCTCCAGGAGGAACTTCGCCGTCTCGCCTACCTCCTCCTGCGTGATGGGCAACTGTTCGTAGGTCTCGGTGTCCATGAAAAAGAAGCTGTTCCCCTCCCGGTACAAGAACTGCATCCTGCGTTTGTCCAGGATGGCCAGCTCCACCTTCTCACCCGCCCGGAAGGTTTTCTCGGTGACCGCCCCAGTCTTCAGGTTCTTGAGCCGGGTGCGCACGAAAGCGCCGCCCTTTCCCGGTTTCACGTGCTGGAAATAAACGAGGTTGAAGAGGTTCCCGTCCATCTCGATGGTCATGCCGTTCCTGAAATCTGCGGTCGTTATCATGCCGTCTCGCTCCTGTCTCGATCCCTGCGCGCGCCACTCATTTTAACACAGCCACCCCCGCTCTTATCGGGGTCAGGTCTTGTTTTTTGCATACCAGCGTATCTCTGGCCGCTCAAAAGATTCGTGTAAAGGGCTTTACTGGACCGTATTCGTTTGGATACTGGAGTATGCAAAAAACAAGACCTGACCCCATATTCAAAGGTAGTCTGCGGGGTCCAGGCCGCGGGGCAGGGTATTGAGCAGCTCCGGTCCGCCTGCTGTCACGAGCACCATGTCCTCCACCCTTACGCCACCTATCCCCGGAAGGTATATGCCGGGTTCAGCGGTGAAGACCATCCCTTCCTCGAGCACCTCACAACTGTTCTTACCCACGTAAGGGTGCTCGTGCACCTCCATCCCGACCCCATGCCCGAGCCCGTGCCCGAAGGCGGCACCGTAACCGGCCCGGTCGATAGTCTCGCGCGATGCGCTGTCTACATCGCGGGCCCGAACGCCCGGCCCGACCTTTTCCAGGGCGCGCTGCTGTGCGTCCAACACGAGGCGGTGGGCCTTCCTCAATTCTGGAGGTACCTTTCCGAAGGACACGGTGCGGGTGGTATCAGTGCAATAACCCCCGCGCACCACGCCCCAGTCGATCACCGTCGCACCCCTTAACTTTCGCCGCGAGGGCCGGGCGTGCACCAGGGCCCCGCGGTTTCCACCGGCTACGATGGTCTCGAAGGATGGCCCTTCCGCCCCCATCCTGCGGGCTTCTATATCCACGGCCGCCGCCAGGCCCTCCTCCCTGGTCTCCCCGGTCACATCGCCCAGGGCCTTTTTAAAGGCCGCTTCCGCCAATCCTATGTTGTTTCGTATTATGGCCAGCTCAGCAGGGCTCTTACGCGCTCTCAGCAATGTCAGAGACCCTTTCAGGGGCACGAGGCTGACGCGATCTCCTTTGAGGCGACGCCGCATCGCCAAGACGCCCGCATACGAGAGATATGCGGGATCGAAACCCAGCCTGGATCCTGTATGGCGGCGCAGGATGCCGGCCGCGCCCTCTTCGGGGCTCGCGTCGTAGATGACCTTCTTCAGGCCGGATACCTCCAACGCGGACTGCTCCCGGTAACGGAAGTCGGTCAGGAAATAGCCCCTCTCGCGCAGGAGTACCACCATACCGCTGGAGCCGCTGAAACCACACAGGTAGCGTACGTCCGGAAGATTGGTCACCAATATGCCGTCCAGGCTCTCCTTCCTCATAAGTCTGCGATATTCCTTGCGTCGTGCGGCATATTGCTCGTCCTTTATCACGGTCATCTCCCCTCGCACCGCTCGTTTACGGGATAACTTTATCAGTCAATCGCCATCTCGGGGCAGGTTATGATCAAGTTTATGCGTTATCAGTGCATGTGTCATGGATAAAGATGCCAGCAAGTAAAGAGAGCGGGGTATAAACGGAGGCCTGCCTTGCGGCAGACCTCCGATTACCGCAAACCATGGGTGCCGCTATTCGCTTGGCAGCTCCTTCCAATTGGTTATCCTGAGGTCGATGGGGAACCCAGAGACGTCGATCTCCGGGGTCTTATAATTGACGACGCTAGTGGAAAAGAGCTCACCATTACTGGAAACATTCACGTCCCTTAACGCAGTCACCTGCAGTTTCTGACTCGCGAACATGCCCAGGTCGAAGTTGACGTCGTTTCCAGCCCAGAAGAAATGCTCGTTGGTCGATGCCCCGCTGCCAAAGCTCCAAGCGTTGTTAAAGGTAGCGTTCCCCTTCGCGATCACCTGGAACTTGGAGGCTGCGGAAAATTGCAGGGTGCTATTGGCGGTGAAGTTCCCTTCGCATACGAAGACACCGTTCATGCTGGGTTGATTCCAGGCGAATCCGTTGAGGGTCATGTTCCCGGTGCAATAATAGACGGTAGCAGATGAGCCACCTACGTCTTTGATGTTCCCGGAGAGGCTCACATCTCCGTCGGTATAATTCCCCTGGTCTATGGCTATGGCTTTATAGTAATCCATGTTCGGCTTCGGGATATATATCTTTTGCACACCGCACTGGTTTACACGGGTTCCGAGGTTTATCTCATCATCCGATGATCCCTTTGTCTGGTTAAGGGTAGTGCAGTAGATATTATTCAATCTGGCCGCATTGATAACCGACTTGATATAAAAGAATAGGATCCATCCCCCATCGGCGTTGAGGTTGACGGTGCCTGTGCCAGCCGGTTTGAGGGCATCCCCTGCTCTTATGTCACCGTTGATACTTACCCTTACTCCTCCAATAGAAGGTGCCGCTGTTACGCTCACCGAGTTCTTGCCCTCAACATCACCGTTGATGACCAGTCCGTCCCCAACACTGGCCGAGGGGCGGCAGCTGATATTCATGTCCTCTTCCGCCCGTATATCGCCGTTTATGTAGATGGGTATGCTGAGGTTGAGCAACTCTGTGGCGTTCAGGTTCAAGTCGCGCCCCGCAAAGAAGAGGTAGTTGCGCATGGCGTCAAAGGCCTGATCGCCGCTGTAGTAGACCTCTTCCTGGATCTTGCGCCGGTAGGTCGTGCCGCCTTCCACGTAGCTTCCTTCTGAGGTGACGATATATTCGGTTGCCGATCCACTCTTCGGTTGCATCTCTACCGAGTATTCGCCCCCCATTAACGCGCCACTGTCAGCGATCAGTGCCTTGACCTCGTTGTTCACGATCCTGGAGTGTGCTACGTAGAGGCCGGACTCCGCAACCTGGAAGGCGCGTTCTTCCGGGCGCATGTTTACCGCACCCTTCAAGGAAGAGACCATGAGCAGGAGGCTTGCCGCTCCGAGAACCGAGAGCATCAACAAGGCCGCGAGGACGATTATGATGGCGAAGCCTGCCTCTCCCCGTCTGAAACTCTTCCTTATTCTATGTGCCAGCCTCCTCAATCCGTCCATTTTCAACACCTCACATATGTCATTCTATTGAAGAGCGTTTCTCAAAGTGACGCTGCCGGTATAATCCCTGTCTATGGTTATCCCTACGGACGATCTTGACATCGCTAGGGCGATATCGATGCGCCTTATCTGCGTCAGGTTGGCGGTCCATGCGGCACTCCCTGGAGTCACCGCCTGGAGCTCTTTCAGGTCCTTGTTGAAGTAGTAGTAAGTGAAGGCGACCCCGTCAACCTCCGCTATCCAGTCGCTCATGTCGGCGGCCGATGTTCCCCTGCGCAGATAGCCGCCAGCAGCGTCAAACCGTACCGCGGTATCCGTTCCGTCTCCGTTCACGTCACCGGTGAAGATGATCGAATTCGCCGTACTTGCGGTATTGATCGACGTCGCCACCCGGATCTGCCTCACCATGGTGACCATGGCCTCGTTCGCCCCTTGCGATATCTTCACCAGGTTATACGAGGCAGTCGAGCTCTTGACTCCCGACGAGATCATCCCCCCGATCCCGATGAGGAATATGATCATGATGCCGATGAAGACCATGAGCTCGGCAAGGGTGAACCCCTCTTCCGCTGTTAACCGGGCCGAACGCGCTCTCTTCCTCATGCTCACTTCAATCACCTTTCCACACGTGGGTCGTCCATCCTCAATCTATCAACGTCCATCGCGTGTCATATTTGTCCTCGGCGCTGGTACCCCGCTGCACCGAGATTCCACAGTCCACCGGCACGGTGACGTTGACCATCTGCCATCGTGGGGAGACTATCTTGACGATCTTGTTCGCCCTGTCCGTAACGGTCGTGCAGGTTGCGGTCCGATCCGTGGTGGTACCCCGGTATATCCTGAGCGTCGTAGTGCCGCTGACGGGGAAGCCCATGCCCTGCACCGTAAAGGTAGCGTACGCCGTGGAGAAAAAACCAGTCGTTTCCCAGGCCTGCGCTTTAGCCGCCACCGTCTCGTAGCTCCAGGAAGCGGTGCGGCTTCTTCCTTCCCGGTAAATGCTTATGGCATTCTTCGTGTTATCAGCAGGTAGGATTTTCGCTGGCCCCAGGGCCACCGTGAAGGCTTGCTCGAGGTAGTAACCGGCGACGAAGTACTCCCTCACCTTCCAGGAGCGTGCATTGCTGCAGTCGATGAGATTGAGTTTCACCGCTATCTCGTTATCACTGGTGAAGGTGCACTCATTCGTTATGTCATACTCCGTAGTGGTGGTGGTTGTCGAGATTATCGTGACCTTCGTTACCCCACTCAATCCGTTACCGGTGATCTTGCACAGGATGTCGTAGTAATTCTCGTAGAAGGAATATCCCGAGTTGGGCGTGAACCCGCCTATATTGGCGTTGAAGGTCAGCAGCGTGATAGGGGCGCCGGCCGTCCAGCCGACTTTGTTGTCGTTGCGGTTCCTGACGAATACCTTATAGTTGCCCTCTGGCAAGCTCGATAGATTGAAGTCCGCCAGGAAAGCCTGTGAGCTGATCATCCCGATGTTCGTTCCCTGTACGTAGTTGCCTGCCGGCGCTTCGCCCACGACCTCACTGCAGAGATATACGTCCACCGGAGGGCTACCGACAAGATTGAAGTAGTTCCCCACGATGCGCAGACGCCAGGGGTTACCGACATTGCGATAAACGCGTCTCTCAACCGGGCTACTGCCATTGATATAGGCGTCGTCTACCTGGGGTTTGACTTCGATTATCGTGTACACGGCGACGCTGGGATTCGATTGGACGTGACCCGCCAAGGTCGCATCGTCGGTGTTTACCACGTACATATGGTATTCTCCCGGATCGCCTTTGGTGAGATTGAAGGTGGCGGTTATAGTGTAGCCGGTGCTCCCGTAACCGTATGTTGTATTGATGGGGGTAACAGCGACGTCGGTCCCATCGAGCTGGTTCAGTATCTCGTTGTTCTCTCCGCGACGGATCAGCCTGACGGCCGGCTTCTTAACCTTGTAGACGAACGGTCCGCCCGTAACCTTTAACGAAGCATTGCTCGTCCAGTTAAGGCCTGTCTTGCTCATATCGCTGGCGTTCCCGAAATCCGTGATCACCGGCTTGGGATACTCGACGATAAACCCGTTATATAGATAGGTAGAGAAAATGGCTTCCTGGTTCACCTTGACCGACCAGTATCCGATGGCAGCCCTGGGATACCAGTCAACCTCATCCGATATATCCGTACCGGTACTGTAGAGATTGACCGTACCCCGTATGATCTCAGAGGTCTTCGAGGTGATGGTGATGGGTATGTCAGTGTTCCTGTCCCTTACCAGTGAGGCTTTTAGGAGCGCAGCGGCGTCCGTATTGAATCCCCACCCTTTTATCTCCACCTGCACGACAGCGTCAGGCCAGTGGGCGGCGGCGTTGCTGTGGTTCGGGTCCATGATACTCGATGGACCGAGTACGGTGATGTCCGAGATGCCTAGATCGTATATCGCCTCTGTATCCGTCACGATCGTCTCGAGGGTATAACTCCTCTCTACTCCCTCCAATACCCAATATACGTTCAGTTGTACCAGCAGAAGGTGGATGCTCTTTGAGTCACTATCGGTAGGCCGGTCTTTACCGACCGTCTTTGGCCCCCAATCCGCTTCAAGCACTGCCGGGCTCGTGCCGTTATCGAGATATGACAGTCTTATCCCCACACGGAAGTTTTCGTAGCCCGAGAAACCGCCATAGTCATAGAAAGCGACCTCCGGTATATTCACCCAATCGGGCGTGGGAGCTCCGGGATTGTAGGTTACGGGGTTGCGGATTCCCCAGAAACTGTCGTCGATGTCGACATCCCCGAAATCAGGGTTGTACGGCTCATAAAGGGGCATGGATTTGATCTGTTCGATCGCAGCCTTTGCGCAGTCCTCACCGCCCTGCAGGCTCTCCATTGCACGGATGCCCGAGAAAGAGGTATCGAACATCCTCACGATAGGTATGAGGGCGACGGCCATGATCAACCCCGCCACGAAGATCTCGGCGAGGGTGAAGCCGCCCTCCTGGTTGAGCTTTTTCCTCAGGTACATCCTATCGTCCCCTTCTCCTTGCGAGGCCTTTTTCGCCGGCTTTAAAGTATTTCATATCATCACGGTACGGTGATCGTTCCAATTGCATTTATCGACACGCTCCCGGTCCTGTCCACGCTCAACAGGTTCAGGGTAACAGTTGCTGAGGTATTCCCACCCCCGGGATTGTCCGAGCCTAAGACGGCCATAGTGGTACCGGCGGGGGCAAAGTTCACGATGATCTGGCTCCCCAATATCTCCGTGCACCCCGCGATCTTTACGCCGTTCGCTACTTTGATGTACGCGTGGCCTCCGCTGACTGATACCTCCTCGCCGGACACCGACCTGTCCACAGGCGTCATGGTCCAGGTATCCGCAACCGGGTTGTACACGTCGTGCACGAACTCGTAGGTATTGGCGTTTGCGCCACTGGAATCCGTGTAGAACACCAGCTGGTATTTGACGTTTTCCTGCCGCGCCGAGAGCTTTGCCCGGTTCATTGCGGCCTCTACCTGTTTGAGCGCTCCGTTGAGGTTCATTGCTTTGCTGATATTTGAGTAACTGAGTGTTGCGATGCTGATGATGATACCCAAGATGGTTATGACAATAGTCAGCTCGACCAGGGTAAAGCCATCCTCACGGCGCCACATCTTCATTCTTAATCTCTTGTATCTCATCCCTGTTTGCCCGTCCTCTTCTCCCACCCTAGCCCGCTTCCCGAAACGGGCATATTCAGAGTGTTTCTTTAACCCTTCTATCGACAGATTTTAAGGCCGCCCTTTAGGATCTCACAAGATAATTCTCTGTTAACGATGTTACGATATTGTTACTTTAGGCCATCCAGCTGCAATTATAGCTAGTAGAGGCATCAAGAGAGAACAGCCCTTCCGGCCACCCCTCATCAACCACCCGTTTTCATCCACTCCGAAAGCGCTAGCAGCGCCATTTCGTAACCGTAAGAGCCCAACCCTGAAATGACCCCTTTGACCACGGAGGACATGACGGAATGGGAGCGCCATTCCTCACGTGCGTAGATATTTGTGATATGTACCTCGATGACGGGCAAGTTGAGCGACGCCAAAGCGTCCCGCAGGCAATAGCTGTAGTGGCTGAGGGCACCCGGGTTGATGATCAGCCCTTGGGCTCGTACTGCGAGCTCCTGGAGGTGATCGATGACAGCTCCCTCATGGTTGCTCTGGAAGAACTCCAGCTCTACACCTATCTCACGCGCTTTTTCCTCCATCCCCTTCCTGATCTCCTCCCAGGTGGCCTCCCCGTAGATAGCGGGCTCCCGGCTGCCCAGCAGGTTCAGGTTGGGCCCATTGACCACGGCGATCAGTTGCATAGGCCAGCCCTCCTCAACATCTCCAAGGTATCCTCTACAGCTGACTTCACGAATCTCTCCGGGATCTCCTCGATCAGGCGAGGCGCCTGCATCTCCTCCAGGAGGACGAAACGCAGCCGCTCTCCTTTCTTCTTGTCCGTCTGCATGTCCGCCAGCACCCTGTCTTGGTCCGGGTCGATATGCAGGCTGCCATCGCCGAGTAGGGGCATAAGCACCCTGCGGTGCTGTTCGGAGAGGTCTCGTCGTGCAAACCCGGTAAGCTCCGCAAGGCGGGCCGCCATCATCATCCCCACCGCCACCGCCTCGCCGTGGCGCAACTCCCCATAACCGCATGCCGACTCCAGGGCATGTCCAAAAGTGTGCCCGTAATTGAGCAGCGCTCTCTCACCGCTGAGGTCGCGTTCGTCCGCGCTCACCACCCGGGCTTTGTGCCCTGCACACCCGGCGACGACCCCGGCCAGGTCATCGCCGGGTCCGGGCAGGCCCCCGGGCCATCCCTCTAAGATCCGCAGCAGTCCAGCGTCGTACAGGAACCCATACTTGGCCACCTCCGCAAGGCCGCTGCGCAGCTCCCTGCCTGGCAGGGTGATCAGGGTAGCGATGTCGCAGTAAACCGCCAGCGGCTGATAAAAAGAACCTACGGCGTTTTTCGCCCCCGGCATGTCCACTCCTACTTTCCCCCCTATGCCAGAGTCCACCATGGACATGAGCGTCGTGGGCAGTTGAAGGTAACGGATACCGCGCATATAGGTGGATGCCAGGAATCCGGCGAGGTCTCCTACTACCCCTCCCCCGAAGGCCAGCAGGATGTCCTCCCTGGTTATCCCGCTCTTAAGCAAAGCGAGGTATCCCTCCTCGAGGGTGCGCAGGTCCTTATTCCCTTCCCCCTCTGGGAACAGGAAGGTGAACGCTGCCCCGGGACCTCCTTTTCCGGCATCCAGGGCGGCGCTCAGTCGCCCTCCGTGTAGCTCGAATATGGAGGGGTGGCTTACCAACACCACCCTCGCCGGCCGTATGCGCATCAGGTCGCGCGCCAGCTCCTCCTCGTAAAGACCGTGCCCTACATGGACCGGGTATGCTCCCCCCGCTGTTCGGACCTGTATCTCTGCCATCTCGCGGCTATCTCCTCCGCTATTTCCTCCGGTGTGGCGTCGTCCGCGTCTATCACCTCGTGCGCGGCCGACACGTACCTCTCCGATCGTTCCTCCATCAGTTTCCCGACCCTCTCCCCCAGGTCGCCTCCCTCCAGGAGAGGCCGACCGACCGCACTATCCAAGCGCTCTATGGCTGCGCGTTTGGTTATCTCGAGGAGGTAGATACGGCACTTCCGCCGCAACAGCTCTATGTTCTCGTCCCTCAGCACCACCCCTCCACCGCAGGATATTACTTTCTCACCTGTTTTCAGCTCCATCCTGAGGGCTTCGCTTTCTCGTATCCTGAAGCCGTCCTGTCCCTCGCTTCTGAATATCTCTTCAACGCTCATACCGGCTTGCCCCGAGACGACCTCATCCAGGTCGACTAAGGTCATGCCCAGCTTCGCGGCGAGAAGCGTCCCCGCGGCGCTCTTCCCCGCACCCATGAAGCCGATCAGGGCGATGCTCTCCTCCCCTCCCTTTCCGGGTTGCGTTTTTCCTGCGCCCATCATCCGACCTCAGAAATCCGCCTGCTCCTTGAGCACTGCCTGGAAACGTTCCCGTATCTCGTCCATACTGTCGCCGCCGGTCTTCTCAAGCAGAGCATCCGCCAGAACGAAGGCGACGCACGATTCCGCGATCACCGCCGCCGCGGGAACCGCACAGACATCCGCTCTTTCCACCGCCGCCGAGACCTCGGCCTTGGAGACCAGGTCCACGGACACCAGGGGTTTGGCCAGGGTGGGGATGGGCTTCATGGCTGCACGCACCACCAGTGGCTCGCCGTTGCTCATCCCTCCTTCGAGCCCGCCCGCGCGGTTACTGCGGCGATAGAATCCGCGGCCTTCCTCATGGCAGATCGTGTCGGACGCCTGCGAACCCGGCGTCCTCGCCACCTTGAAGCCGTCGCCTATCTCCACACCTTTTACGGCCGGTATGCTCATGACCACGGCCGCAAGGCGCCCGTCTAGTCGCCGGTCCCAGTGCACGTAGCTTCCCAGCCCGGCCGGAAGCCCGAACGCCACTACCTCGAATATGCCCCCCAGGGAGTCTCCCGCCGCTCGCGCCACATCTACGACATCCAGCATGCGCAGCGAAGCTTCCCCGTCCAGGCAGCGCATGGGATCGTCGTCGGCTTTTTTCATCTCCCCTGCAGTGGGCGGCTCACTTCTTTCTCCCGCCCCTGTTCCTCCAACTTCCAGCACATGCGAATAAATGGTTATGCCCAGTTCGCAGAGTAATCTCCCGGCGGCAGCCCCCGCGCACACCCTGCCCACCGTTTCGCGGGCTGATGCCCTCTCCAGGATGTCTCTCAAGTCCCGCGTGCCATATTTCAAGGCTCCCGCCAGGTCGGCATGGCCCGGCCTGAGCGCGGTCAGGGGTTCTGCGGTCTTATCCCCTTCCGCCGCCATCACCCCGCTCCATTTTGCGTACTCGGCGTTCATCACCAGCATGGCCACCGGGCTTCCCAGGGTAAGGCCGGCCCTGACGCCGCTGAGCATCTCCACCTTGTCCTGCTCCAATCCCATCCGGGCTCCCCTGCCGTAGCCGAGACGCCTCCTTGCCATATCGTGCTCGATGTCTGCCGCGCGGAGCGGCAATCCGTAGGGAAGGCCCTCTACGATGCAGACCATGCCTTTGCCGTGAGACTCCCCCGCATCCAGATACCTCAACATATGTGACCTTCCTGTCTTCTGGCCTTTCAATAGCAAAAGAGGGCGGCTTCCCGCCGCCCTCCAGTACCCTCCAACCCACTATATCTTTCTGAGCTGGTTCACCTTCAACTCGTAGGTTTCGTCTCCGCAAAGGACGATCACTATCTGATCATCCCTGATCTCCTGCAACCTGAAGACCTCGGAGAACTCGCTCCCCGCTTTCAGTTTATCATAGGTGTTGTCGTTCACCTTGATGTCTGCGTAACGGATGCCTCTTATCTCGTAGACCTCTTCCACCAGCACTACGCGCTGGGGAATCCCGGTGGTCACCGGCAAAGAGCTGATCGGTGTTGACGAAGCCGGAGCCCCTCCCGTGGTTCCCTGGGCGGCCACCCCCTCATAATCAGGGAAGCCCAACATCTGCCATTCCTTGCTCGACAGGGTTCCTTCCGACGCCCTGAGATCCCCGACTTCACCGATGAGCGGGTAGAAGGGATCGTTGAGTACCCATACCTCCACGTAGGGTATCTCCCCCATCTGCTGGTCTATCTCCTCCATATGGATCTGGAACTTCTGCTCAACGACCCTGGCGGCCAACCCCTCTGAGTCGATATCCACTTGCGCTTTCTCGGAGAGCATGGCCTGGGAGAGCAGCGCTTCGTCGCTGCCCGGTGCACCCGGGTTCATCGCCATCACCAGGACGACGAGTATGATCAAGGCCAGGACCATACCCATGAACAGTCTTATGCGCTGCGGTGGGGTGTTCATCCCGGTTTTCTCCACCCCTCTTGCCCTCCGTGCTTGCATGCTGACCCTCTCCGTTTCCTCGAAAACACGCTCTTCCCTCATGGCGAACACCCGTCTCTCAGCTCGCAGGCGCCTGAACCAGGTTCTCTATCCCCTGATTCGTGGTGAAGAAGGCACGGAAGTTGATCGTTATAATCAGGTAAGGAAGCCCGTCGTCACTGGCCATTATGTCCAGAAACACCACCTTTACGGTGCGCGGCAATCTCTCCACATGGTTGAAGAACTCCACCAGGTTTAAATAGCGGCCTTGAAAGACGGCTTCGCAGGTAACGGTATAGAAGTTTCCCGACGATACCGGCAGTTGTGGGGTGATCGAGAAGAAATCCAGGCCCGATTCTTCGGCCACGTGGTCGATCTGCTGGATGATATCAGCGAGCTCTACATTCTCGGGGATACGTTCCTGCAAGACGTCTATCTGCCGCAGGAATTGCTCGGGGTCCTTCTCGTACTGTTTCAATTGGTTCAGGCGGTTCTGCTCCGTCTGTATGCTCGTATCGACATTATTGATCTCCGTCTGCACGTCGCTCACCTTGTTCTTCTGCGGGAAGACGATGAGGAAGAGCGCCAGCACGAGGACGATGACACATACGAGAACGCCAACCAGGAGCCACAAGCCCACACCTATCTTGACTTTCATCACTTACCACCCCCCGCTGGCGTTTCCGCCGCCGAGGTCGCTTCCCCGCTCGCGTTCCAGTTAGCTGTATCCGGGTTCCACTGGGCTTGGATAATGAAGTTGATGCCCCAGTCCGAGTAGGTCTGCTCCTCCTCGCTGAACTGGCCAGGCTGCGTCTCCACCCTTACGATGCGTGTCTCGCTTATGGTCGCCTCGGTGGATTTCTCTATCCACAACCCGGTCCATTCCTCCATGTTGTGAAGGCGGACGAAGAACTCCGCCACCTTGGGATGGCCGCGGAAGTAATAATAATAGGGGTAGGCGTCGAGGAATCCCTTAGCCTTGAAATCGCTGGCTCTTGGCAGCCAGGTCTGTACGCATAGCCAGGCCGGCGTGGCATATCCCTCCATAACGATGGGCGTGGTCCCTGCCGCCGCCCCTACCGCCGCCGGCTGTCCTTCTGCAGCACCACCGGCGATGGCCTCCAACGGCTGCGCGTCGATGGTCAGGCGGATCAGCCAGATCGCGGGCGCCTTGGGATTTGAGGCTGTGGCCAGGCCTTCCGGTACGTACATCGCCAGGTCGTTGAGCATCTGCGCCCAAGCCACTCTCCCGGTATTCGCCTGCGTATAAAGGTCTTGGAGGCCCTTGAGCTCCCTCTGCTGCTCGTCGAACTGTTGGATGGGTTTGGTCTGTTTCTGCAGGTCTTCAAGCTGCTGCTGTTTCTCGTCCAGCGTATCCTGCTTACCCGATTTCTGGGCGCTGAAAAGCAAGAACAAACCTACTATTATAACCACGGTCGCCACTCCCATGAGGATGAACCATGGAGCCAGGTGCGGCCGCTCTCCCTTTTCCTTTATCTCCGGCGGTAAGAGGTTTATCCTGGTCATTCCACTACCTCCCGCAGGGCCAGGCCGATACTGACCGCTACTGACGGCTCTATCTCGGCAAGTTCCTCGGCGGTATAGGACAGTCTTCCCAACTGCACGTTCTGGAACGGCTTGCCGACCTCCAGCGGAAGCCTCAGGCCTTTGTTCATCTCCTGTATGAGGTTCACGGTAACCGAACCACTGCCCGAGACCACCACCTTATTGAAAGTCCTCTCCTGGGTCTGGGCGATATAATAGTCGATGGACCGCCTGATCTCCCCCACGAAGTTGAATATCTCCTGCTGCAGGACCTTGTCCGCCTCTTCGCTCACGATCTTGCCGCGCCGCAACTCGTCCGCCTCTTCCCACTCCATGTCCAGGCGGTTGACGATAGCCTTGACGAAGTCGTCACCGCCACGCAGCAGGAACCTGGCGAATCGCGGGGTGTTATCCTTGAGTATGGTTATGTTCGTCATGCCCGCACCTACGTTGATCAGGCATATCGCCTCGCCCTCCTCGTAGCCCGCCTGCAGGACTCCCAGCGGAACGAGGGAACGCGGTATGGCGAAAGCCTTGAGGTCGATGGCCGCGGTGGATAGCCCCGCCGCCTTCAAGACCTCGATGAAGCTCTGGATCATGTCCTTATGGGCGGCCACCAACAGAACGGTGAGCATGCGTTCCTCATCGGCGGTCATGAACTCCTCGATGATGTCGAAGTCCAGGATGGCGTCCTCGATGGGTATGGGGATGAACTCCTGCACCTGGAAACGCAGGGCGCTATCAAGCTCCTCTTTTTCCATGTACGGGAGTTCGATGGGTCGGACGATGACCCTCTGGTTGGCGATACCGAGGGTTACCGACTTTTCTTTTATGCCGGTCATGCCCCAGAGTTCCTTGAGGGATTCCGCCAGGGTCACTCCGTCCTCAACCTCGCCGTCCCGTATGACCCCATCGGGGATGTGGACGATGCCTAGGTTGGAGAGCACCTGCTCTCCCTTTCCTATGGTTACCTCAGCCACCTTTACGGAGTTGGCGCTGATGTCCAATCCCAGGGCTATGTTGGCTCTCTTCGGACTCATGGACTACCCCCGATCAAGCCCTCTACCTTTGTGTCCCTCTGGACAGGTAGTCATTGACGTCGCTTTCCTTGATACGGTAATTCTTCCCGACCCTTATGGCCGCTATCTGCCCGCTCTTCACGAGGCGATAGACGGTCATGTTGGATACCCTCAAGATATTGGCGACTTCGTTGACCGTCAATAGTTTGTTGCTGAATCTGTCCCCTAACACCAAACCTCCAGTCAGCGATCTTTTACGGCCCTTGACCCGAGTTAACAATACCCTACTTCACGGGTCAATATACTTCATCGCCAACATCCTCAACCAACTTTAGCATTATTTGATTATTCGCACACTCTTACCAAATTCTATAATTTGCTAATTATAGTTGTCAATAATTGACTCCGTTAACAGGCCTACCATTAAAACACTATGCATCTTTAAATAGAGATTCTTTGTGCCCGTGCATCACTCCTTTCTGCCTCCCGAAAACCTCTCTATCAACCTTAAAACGTAAAAGCGCGGCACTGAGGCCGCGCCCTGCCCTCTCAGACAGTCCTGCGTCGCCGCGGGCGAATACCGCCCGCCCCTACCCGACCCGAAGGTCGGCCGTCACTGTTTTGTGAACTGGGTTATTAGTGAGAATATCGGCATGTAGAGGGCGATGACGATAGTCCCTACGACCAACCCCAGGAATACGATCAGAATCGGCTCCAACAGGGAGGTCAGGGCTTCGACCGAAGCCGAAATCTCGGAGTCGTAGAAATCCGATACCTTGTTGAGCATGGTATCCAGAGCACCGGTCTCCTCCCCGATGGCGAGCATCTGCGTCACCATGGGTGGGAAGAGCGCGCTCTGGCCCAGGGGCCTGGCAATGGAATCTCCTTCTTTTACCCCCGCACGGACGTTCTCCACCGCCTCCGCTACGAGTACGTTGCCAACGGTCTTGGATGTGATCTCCAAGGCCTGCAGGATGGGCACACCGCTGGAGACCAGGGTGCCCAAAGTCCTTGAGAACCTGGAGAGAGACATCTTGTGAAACAGCGTACCGAACACGGGCAACTTCAACTTCAGGGCATCGACCTTCCTGCGTCCCTTGGGCGTCTTCATCCATCTGCGCAGGAATACAAACCCAACGATCAGCAGCAGAACGAAAATCGCTCCCTTCCAGCTGACCAGGAAGTGGCTCGCAGTCATGATGATCTTGGTCAAGAAGGGCAAGTTGGCGCCCATGTCGTTGAACATCTTCTCGAACGCCGGGACCACGAAGACGAGCATGACCACCAGGAGGAGTACGGAGATAGCGAACATGGCTATGGGGTAGGTCAGTGCGGCCTTGATGCGGCGGCGAATCTCGTCCTCACTCTCCAGGGTGTTTGCGATGCGCAGCAGGACGTCGTCGAGCACACCGCCGATCTCACCGGCCTTCACCATGCTGGTGTAGAGTTCCTTGAACGTATCGGGGTGTTTTGCAAGGGCCTCGGAGAGAGACCGGCCCATCTCGACTTCGTGCTGCACATCCCCGATGACCTCGGTCAGCACCGGGCTGTCCGTCTGTTCGGCCAGGATGTTCAGGCATTTGACGAGGGGGAGGCCGGCGTTGATCATGGTCGCGAACTGCCGGGTGAAGACGGTTATGTCTTTGCCCTTCACCTTGGGCTTGAAGATATGCATCTCCTTTTTTCTCAGAGATACCTTCTCCTCCTCGATTCCGATGACGAAATATCCCATCTCCCGCAGTCGCTGGGATACCGAGGTCTCGTTGTCGGCCTCGAGCTTACCCGAGATGATCTTCCCCTGCCGGTCTCTTACCCGGTAGGAATAGGTTTGAGCCACCCCTCGCTCTCCTTTTTCTCTTTTACCCCCTAATGCCTTTCAAAACTTAACTATG
>Ga0315277_10002710_pt1 | contig 24487 bp, 20 predicted proteins | sample YL17G05_15_MG_FD_203695 | JGI IMG/M metagenome (GOLD analysis project Ga0315277, IMG submission 203695) | Sediment microbial communities from Yellowstone Lake, YNP, Wyoming, USA - YL17G05_15 | ecosystem: Environmental > Aquatic > Freshwater > Lake > Sediment | place: USA: Wyoming | collected... | reverse complement strand
GATCTCCACAGTGCTGACTCCCAAAGAGAATGCGGCGCCCAACGGCGCCGCACAGCAGTCTCAGATCATACGGGAAGGGATCAGCCAAGGCAAGGCCGGAACGCTCTCACAGCGGTCTCATCGGCCCCCGACACCTACAACTGGGAGCACGACACGGCCAGCGAACACAGCTTCGCCAGCAGGATTCGAGGTGTCCTGCTCGAAGCCAACTGCACACCGAGGAGGCAGGGCCATGCGGCGATCGGAAATCGTTCAGCCGGAAACCATCCAGCAGGCGGTCCGCGCGCTCCAGGGGCGCGGGGCAGTCGCATTCGCCGGGGGCACGGACCTCATCCCGGCCATGCAGCGCGGCGAGGCGCGGCCGCAAGTGCTCGTCAACCTGAAGGGCCTCTCCGATCTGCGCGGCATCCGGCGGGTCCGCGGTGGAATCCGCATCGGCGCGCTGACACGGGTCTCCGAGGTGTTGGAGAGCGCCCTTGTCGCGGCGGAGTTCCCTCTGCTGGTGGCGGTGGCGCGAGACTTCGGCTCGGCTCAGATCCGCAATCTCGCCACCATCGGCGGCAATCTGTGTAACGCGGCGCCGTCGGCCGACCTCGCCCTCCCGCTGCTCGCCCTCGATGCCAGGCTGGCGATCCGCGGACCGCGCGGCAGCAGGGCGATTCCCGTCTCCGAGTTCTTCCGCGGCGTCAACCGCCCCGCGCTAGCGCGGGCTGAGGTGCTCACTGCCATCATCATCCCCCGAGCGCCGGCCCGCACCGGAGCGGCCCACGCCAAGCTCGGAATCAGACAGGCGATGGACCTCGCGTTCGTGAGCGTGGCGGCGGCGTTGACCTTGCGGACCGACGGACGGAAGTGCCGCCGCGTCCGCATCGCGCTGGGCGCGGTGGCCCCGAAGCCCATGCGCGCAACCATGGCGGAGGCGAAACTGGAGGGAGAGCCGCTCACCCTCGCCTTGCTGGAGGAAGCGGCCGAACTCGCGGCTTCGGAGTGCCGGCCCATCTCCGACCTGCGGGCCGGCCGCGACTACCGGCGGAAGATGACGCGGGTGCTGGTCCGCCGGGTGCTGCGCGAGGCGCTCCGGCGCGCGCAGCCTGCGCGCCCACAGAAGGAGCAGAGCAGATGAGCGGCGAGCAGAGGCTGCAGCTTCTTGTCAACGGCCGGACCCACGAGGTGCTGGCCCATCCCGGCGAGCGGCTGCTCGATGTGCTCCGCGACCGCCTCCGCCTGACCGGCGTCAAGGAAGGCTGCGGCACCGGGCAGTGCGGAGCCTGCACCGTTCTCCTCGACGGGAGAGCGGTCGCTTCCTGCCTGATGCTGGTCGCCGACGCGGTGGGCCACCAGATCACCACCATCGAGGGGCTGGCCCCTCCGGGCCGGCTCCATCCTCTTCAGCGGGCCTTCCTGAAACACGGCGCAGTGCAGTGTGGCTTCTGCACCCCTGGCATGATCCTATCGGCGAAGGCGCTCCTCGACCAGAACCCCAAGCCCACCGAGCAGGAGATCAGACACGCCCTCGCTGGCAACCTGTGCCGGTGTACAGGCTATCGCAAGATCATAGAGGCCGTGCAAGCGGTTGCCGGGAAGGCTGATAGGAGAGGGTGAAGATGAAGCATATAGCCATCGGCAAGCGCATCCCTCGCCTGGACGGAGTGGAGAAGGTCACCGGCGCTACTCTCTTCGGGGCCGACCTCACTCTCCCGGGTATGTTGTGGGGCGCGGTGCTGCGCTCACCCCACGCCCACGCCCGGATGCGCCGCGTGGACACATCCAAGGCCGGCAGGATGCCGGGCGTGCTCGCCGTGCTCACCGGGCGCGACTTTCCCCGCGACGACGGGGCCGACATGCCCGTTCTGGCGCGGCGGAAGGTGCGCTACCAGGGCCAGGCAGTCGCGGCGGTGGCCGCGGAGACCCCGGAGCAGGCGGCCGCCGCGCTCGCCCGCATCAAGGTGGAGTACCAGCCGCTGCCTCCGGTGAACGATGTCCGCGAGGCGATCCGCTCCGGCGCGCCCGCCGTTCACGAACAGAGTGAAGACCCGAAACTCCCGAACGTCTGCGGGGTCGCCGAGGTCAGGCGCGGCAACCTCCAGGCCGGGTTCCGACAGGCCCACCGCATCTTCGAGGACACCTTCGAGACTCCTTGGGTCCACCAGGGCTTCATCGAGCCCCACGTCAGCCTGGCAAGCGTTGACCCGGCCAGCGGGCGCGTCACGGTGTGGACCTCCACCCAGGCCCAGTTCAACCAGCGCGAGGGCCTGGCCCACGCGCTGGGGCTGCCCATCGGCAAGATTCGCGTCATCGGCCTTCCTGTAGGCGGCGCCTTCGGGGGGAAGAACGCGCTGTGCGTGGAGCCGATCTGCGCCCAGCTTGCTCGCCGCGCCGGCCGCCCGGTGAAGATGGTGGTGAGCCGCAGCGACGACTTCTATGCCACCCAGCCCTGCGGCGCCGCGGTGATCGAGCTGAAGACCGGAGTGAAGAAGGACGGCACCCTGGTGGCCTTCCAGGCGCGCTTGCTCTTCGACACCGGCGCGCATCCCGGGGCACAGCACAGCACCGGCGCAGTGCTCGCGCAGGGACCATACCGTATCCCCAACCTGCATGTGAAGGCCTACGCGGTTTACACCAACAAGCCGCCTGCCGGCGCGCGCCGCGCCCTCACCTCACCCCATGTCCATTTCGCACTCGAGAGCCAACTCGACATCATCGCACACGCCCTTGACCTCGACCCGGTGGAGATTCGCTTGCGCAACGCGCTCCGCAAGGGCGATCCCGTTCTCGGCGGCGCCTCCATGCCTTATACTTCGGCCGGCAAGGTAGTCCGCACCGCCGCGGAACGTGCCGGCTGGGCGCACCGGGCGCGGTCGCAGGCCCGGAACGGAAAGGCGCGGGGCTGGGGCATCGCGGCGGGCCACTGGTCCGTGTGGGCCGGCGCCTCCAGCGCCTGGGTCCAGGTCAACGAAGACGGCACCATCGCAGTGATCACAGGCGCCATCAACCTTACCGGCACCAACACCTCCTTCGCCCAGATCGCCGCGGAGTCGTTCGGCGTGCCTGTGGACCGAGTCACCGCCCACCAGGGCGACACCGACACCAGCCCGCGCAACGACGGCTCCTGGGGCAGCCGCATCCTCTTCGGAGTGGGAGAGGCCGTGCGCCGAGCGTGCGAGGATGCCAAGCGCCAGCTCGCCGAGTCATTGAGCAATGAGCTGGGCGTTCCCGTCGGCCGCATCAAGGTGAAGGGCGGCCGTGTGAGGGTGGCCGGCCGCGGCGGGCGCTTCCTGTCTCTCGCGGAGGCGGCGGAGCGCGCGGCTGGCTATCAGGGAGCGATCACCGGCAAGGCCGCTCTCACCGACCTCCCCTTCGGCGTTGCCGTCGCCGCGCAGGTGGCAGAGGTGGAGGTAGACCGGGAGACCGGTCGGTGGCAAGTGCTCCGGCTCGTATGCGCGCAGGATGTCGGCTTCGCCATCAACCCCATGAGCGTGGAGGGACAGGTCGAGGGCGCGGCGTCTCAGGGCATCGGCTACGCGCTCTGCGAGGAATACCTCTACGACTCGGCCGGCCGGATGCTGAATCCCGACCTCATGGACTTCCGGCTGCCCACCGCGCCAGATCATCCCCAGTTCTCCGTCCACCTCATCGAGCCGCAGCAGGACGCCGGCCCCTTCGGCGCCAAGGGCGTGGGCGAGCCGCCGCTCGTCCCCACCGCACCGGCGATTGCCAACGCCATCTTCGACGCCGTAGGCGTGCGCATCCGTCGCTTGCCGATCACGCCTGAACGTCTGCACGAGGCCCTTCAGCGTGGCGGATGAAGCGCGCCCTCCGGCCGCCGCGGTGGTGCTGGCCGCAGGGGAATCGAGGCGGTTCGGGGCCCAGAAGCTGCTCATGCCCTTCGGCAACTCTACGGTGCTGGGGTGTGTCATCACTGCCCTGGAGACGGCGGGCCTGTGCCCCATCATCATCGTGGTCGGCGCGGACGCGGCGGTCGCTGAGTGGGTCGCGCGCAAGGCGCGCCGGACGCGGGTCGCCCGCAATCCCGACCCCAGCCGCGGCATGCTCTCCTCCATCCGCGTCGGCGTCGCCGCGCTGCCCGAGCAGGTGGACCGCTTCCTGATCGCGTTGGGCGATCAGCCGACCCTCCGGCGGGAGGATATCACTCACTTGCTCAGCGAGCAGCTTCGGCTCGGGAAGGGCATCGCTTTGCCTACCTACGGCGGCAAGCGCGGCCACCCCGTGGTCTTCGCCGCACACTATCGCGAGCCGATCATGGCTCTCGATGCCTGCCCGGCCAGGGACTCCCGCACGCTTCGCGACCTGATCCACGCCCACCGCGACGATGTCGCCGAGGTGGCATCCGACTCCGACGCGGTGCTGCGCGACCTGGATACCAGGGACGAGTACCAGAATGAACTCTGCCGATCGGCCTCAGGCCACTAGCCGCGGCATCTTCGCGGAGATCGTGCGCCTCCAGCAGCAGGGCCGCCGCGCCGTGCTCGCCTCCCCGCTCTGGTCCGAGGGCTCTGTCCCGTTCAGTCACCAGGCGAAGCTGCTGTTCCGCGACGACGCGTCCATCGTGGGCACGGTCGGCGGCGGCGCGCTGGAGGCGGCGGTGCTGGAGGCCGCTCCCGCGGTGCTGGACGGGGACCGCGCGCGCGTCCTCGAGTTCGACCTCGACGCGCGGCAAGCGGCACAGGACGGCATGATCTGCGGTGGTCGCTGCGCCATCCTGCTCGAGGCGATCTCGCCCACCCGCGGCCGCGAGGTCTTTGGGGTGGCCGCGCAGGGCGAGCCCATCGTGCTCATCACCCTCCTGCCCGAGCCCGCCGCGGCCACATCGCTAGCTGCCGACATACAGCTACTCAAGCTGGCGCTGACCTGCCAAGGGGAGCTGATCGGCTCCACCGGAGACCCGGCCCTGGACTCTGCGCTCGCGCAGCTCGCAGAGGAAGCTCTCCGCGCGGCGCGGCCCCGCTTCGTGCAGGAGCCGTTCGTTGCCCACATTGATCCCCTCCTGCCCTGCCCCGCTCTGTTCATCTTCGGCGGCGGCCACCTCGCCGTGCCGCTCGCGATGATCGCCGACCTGGTCGGCTTTCGCGTGGTGGTGACTGACGACCGCGAGGAGTTCGCCAACCGCCAGCGCTTCCCGTGGGCCGAGGAAGTGTTCGTCGGCTCGGTCCCCGAGGCCTTCGCGCGCCTGGCGATCAGAGCGGACTCCTATGTGGTCGCCATCACCCGCGGCCACGCGCTGGACGAAGAGGTGGTGGCGGAGGCGCTGCGCACACCCGCCCGCTACATCGGCATGGTCGGCAGCAGGACAAAGGTGGCCTCTGTGTTCGACGCGCTGCGTCGCCGCGGCTTCTCCAACCAGGACCTCCAGCGCATCCATGCCCCCATCGGCCTCGACATCGGCACCGACACCGTGGAGGAGATCGCGGTAAGCATCGTCGCGCAGTTGATTCAGATCCGCCGCGCCGACTCGTAGGGCAAGACCCCAAGGCCTTCCAAGTCCGCCCAGGGCCGACGAAGGAGACTCAGCTCATGCCCCCCTCACCCTCCCTCAATCGTGGGCGTGATCCTCAGCTCATCCCCCTCCCCCACCGGAGTGCTCTCTCCCTCCTTGGCGCGGATGTCTTCCGTGTTCAGAAACACCAGGACGTGCGGCCGTAACTGCCCGTGCTGGTCCCGCAGCCGAGACCGCACTGCGGGCCAACGCCCCTCCAGCGCGGCGAGCACCTCGCCCACTGTCCCCCCGGAGACGCGCACCACGCTCTGCCCGCCGGTCAGCGGGCGCAGACCGGCGGGAATCTTCACCCCGATACTCGTGCCACGCCGCGCCCTGCGCATCTGAGCACAACTCACCCCAGCGTCTCGGTCGCCGCCTCCAGCTTCTCCTGGAGCGCTTCACGTAGCCAGGAGCAGGAGAAGAACCGCGGCTGCCAACACCTTGCTCGTGCTGCTACCTCCAGAACTACACGCTTCCCATAGGACTCTACACTGCCATCGAGCGTTGTCAAGGCCCGATTCGCCAGCCGGAACTGCCTGCGGTCGCTCGCAATCCAACGCTTCCTCACCCCTCCCCCACCACCTTCGGTTGGCCTGCCCCCATCAGCGATACCACCCGCTATGTTAGGCCGACGGCCTGGGGGGGTGCTCCAAGCGCTGGCGGAGGCGGAGGGGGAGCATAGACGACTGCTGGAAGGGTTCCGCGAGGGCCGGCGCCCCCTGCCGGAGGGCTCGGCCCAGGTCGGCTCACTGATGGAGTCATCCGGCGCGCCCCCGTTCAGCGCCACCATGTCACCGGCCGACGCCTTCCTGCTCGCCGCCAACAAGGAACGGCGGGCAGTGCAGCGATATGACGGCTGGGCCTCTCTCTACCAGGTGGGACCTGAGCGCGAGCTGCTGCTGCGGTTGGCCGAGATGGAGCGCCAGCACCTGGCCCGGGTGGAGGCGATGCTCTCGAACGCGGCCTTCCCTGAGGCCTGGTGAGGGGAAAACCGCCGGCAGGCGGTTGCTTCAGGAATCCCCACCGGCCCCTTCACGGTGGGAGTGGCTGCGCTCGGCGGCGGTCTCCTGGAGCAAGGCCACCGCATGGGGCACCGCCTCCCACACCGCCTCCAGGGATTCCACTGCCCCCTTCGGGCTGCCGGGCAGGTTGATGATAAGGCAGCGGCCCCGTACTCCCACCGTTCCCCGGGAAAGCATGGCATGAGGCGTCGTCCGCAAGCCGGCCGCCCGCATCGCCTCTGCCATCCCGGGCACCGGCCGCTCGATCACGGAGGCGGTCGCCTCCGGGGTCACATCCCGCGGCCCCAGCCCGGTCCCCCCGGCGGTGAGGATGACACTGGCGACATCGCACAACCGGATGAGCGCGGCCGCGATCTCCTTCCTCTCATCCGGCAGGATCACCAGTTCGGAGACTTCAACACCTTTGCCCCTCAAGGCTTCCGCCAACCGCGGACCGGTGCCGTCCGGTCTCTCTCCCCTGGACGACCGGTCGCTCACCACCACCAGGGCCACCCGCAGGCCGGGCGCCCCGCCGGAGTTACCCATCACCGATCACCTCGATGCTATCTCCGGCCCTTACCTCGCCCCCACGCACCACCCTGGCGAATACCCCCTGGGTGGGCATGACACAGGTCCCCACCTGCTCGAATATGCGGCAACCGGTGTGGCATTCCTTCCCGATTTGCGTGATCTCCAGCACCGCCTTCGCTCCCACCCGAAGGCGCGCCCCGATGGGAAGCAGGTGAAGGATCAACCCCTCGGTCGTCAGGTTCTCCGCGAACTCCCCGGGGGACACCTCCAGGCCTAGCCGCCTGATCTCGGCGATACTCTCCTCGGCCAGCAGACTGACCTGCCTCTGGCTCCCCGCGTGGCCATCCCCCGCCAGCCCGTGGTCGGGCTCCAACTTGCCGACCGGGATCGGCCGCTTCTTCTCGCCCCTGGCGGTGGAGATGGAAACCGCGACTATCGTGCCCCGCGCGCCCATTTCCCGCTCTTTCCTCCCCACTTGCTCTGCACCGCGATCTCCCCGATCACCATCTCCGGGTCCAACGCCTTGGCCATGTCGTACACCGTCAGTAGGGCCACCGAGGCGGCCACCAGGGCCTCCATTTCGAACCCGGTGGATGCCCGCCCGCGCACCGAGGTCCGCACCCGCACTCCAGGCAGGTGGGGATCACAGGTTGCCTCCACCGCGGCCGCGCTGAATGAGACAGGATGGCAGAGAGGCAGCAGGTGGGCGGTGCGCTTGGCCGCCAACACCCCTGCGGTCTCCGCCGCGGGCAGCACATCTCCCTTGGGCAACCGCCCCTCCGCGATGGCGCACAGCGCCTCCGGCGACATGCGGATGGCCCCCTCCGCGACCGCCTCCCTCATCGTGGCCCGCTTCGCCGATACGTCAACCATGCGGAGGCTTCCCCGCGGGCGCGCGCGTTCACCGGGCATCGTCTTCCTCCGTACACAGGATGGCCTGGTAGTCCTCCCAGGTGTTCACATCCGTGAACAAGACCAGCTCCGGGTCGGCCTCCAGCACTTTCGCCTGCACCCGGTCGAGCATGGCCGCCAGCGCGCGCTTGCCGGAGGCGAGCGCCGCCCGCGCCAGGTGCCAATCGTCTCCGGAGAGGGCGAGCCCTGGCTGCTCATCGGTCGCCATCGTGCAGCCCTCCACATCGGGCACCGGCGACCTCGGGTCGGAGACCACGATGATCTTCCGGCAGGGAGGACGCAGGGCCGACACCGCACGTTCCAACAAGGTTTCGTCCCCGAGTCGTAGCAGAGCCTTGTCGGTTCCCAAGCGCGCGCTTCGGCCGCCGGCCAGCACGATCCCGGTCACAGCTCATCTCCCCCGCGCCCCAGCAGCACCACGGTCGCACGCTCTCCCGGGCACAGCCCCTTGCTTTCCTCCGGGAGCACCAGCAGCGAGTTCGCGCCGATGGTTGCAGTCAGCATGGCCGAGCCCCGCTTCTTCGAGGGCTCCACCACATAGCCATCGTCCAGGTAGCGAGTGATGGCCTGGCAGTACTCCCGCCGTCCCGGCTTGTGGCGGATATCGCTCAGCAGAGTCGCCGCTACGGTGACGGGAAGACAGTCCTTTCTGCCCGCGAGCAGGCGGAGCGCGGGCGCGACCAGCATCTCGAAGGTCACCAGGACCGAGACGGGGTTGCCCGGCAGCCCGAAGAGCGGGCGGCCGAGCACCTCCCCGAAGGCAACCGGCTTGCCCGGCTTCATCCTCACCCGCCAGAGCTTGATGTCTCCAAGGCGCGCCAGCACCCCTTTTACGAAATCGTAGTCTCCGACCGAGACACCGCCAGTGGTCAGCAGGAGATCCGCGTCACCGCAGCTCCGGAGCGCCTCCTCCAGCGCGGCCTCATCATCGAAGACGTGTCGGCATTGAACAACCTCGCCCCCGGCCCGCAGCACGCTCGCCGCCAGCGCCACCTGATTACTGTTGTAGATGGTGCCGGGACGCAGCTTCTCCCCCGGCTGGACCAGTTCGGCTCCGGTGGTCACGATGCTCACCCGAGGCCGTCGGATGACGCTCACCTCGGTCCGGCCTAGCGCGGAAAGAAGCCCCAGCTCGCCCGCTTCCAGCAACTGCCCCGGGGAGAGGGCCTCCACGCCGGCTGCGATATCCTCTCCCGCTGGCCTGATGTTATCTCCCACCTTCGCGGGGGTGATGACGTCCACTGTTCCCGAGGGGCCGGGGCGGGTGTTCTCGATGATGACGACCGCGTCCGCGCCGGCCGGGATCGGCGCCCCGGTCATGATCCGGGCCGCGGTCCCAGGTCTCACTCCGCGCTCCGGGCGCGCTCCCGCGGGCACATCTTCGATCACCTCCAGGCGGCGCGGCGCTTCCGTAGTGGCGGCAGTGGTATCCGCTGCGATGACCGCGAGCCCGTCCATAGCCGAGTTGTCGAACGGTGGCAGCGACACCCTCGCCACAACCGACTCGGCGAGCACGCAGCCGAGGGTTTCCAGCAGCGGCCTGCGCTCGGCCGGCAGCGGCGACAGAGACCGCATCACCACGGCCTGCGCCTGCTCCACGGTCAACATGAGATGCCCCTTGGGGAAACCGCGGATTACGCAGATTCCACCGATTCAGAGTATCTAACAGAGCTATCTCGCCGCAAGGGGGCAGAGGGCGCAAAGAAACTCTCTGTGCCCGCTGCAGGCGGCCGAAGATACGCCCTTTGTGTTCTTCGCGTCTTCACGGTTCAGAGTTCTTGCAGTCTCCTACCGGCCTCAGGGAAAGGACGTGCGGCCACCGACCGATGCTCAGCCCCCGATGGCGAACATGGACCGTCTAGGCTGAACGAAGTCATCCTCACCTGCGCGATGACCCAATGGCTTCTGCGCGGCCGCGCTGCGAAAAGCGGCCGCCAGCGCCTCTTCCGGATTCGGCGCCGCCAGCGCCGGCCGCAGGTCCTGCTCCTCTGAGGAGAAGAGGCAGGACCGCAGGAACCCGTCCGCGGTCACCCGCAGCCGGTTGCAGCGCCGACAGAAGGGACGGGAGAGGGCCCCGATGAGGGAGACCCGAATCGGCCCATCCCCCAGCAGATACTCGTCGCCTGGGCTCTCGCTGCCGAGGACCGGGGTGAGCGCGAACCTTTCCTCGATTCGCGCCCGAATCTCGTCCACCGGCACCATCGCGTCCTGCCTCCAATGGCGTCGGCCGTCCAGGGGCATGAACTCGATGAACCTGGGGTGGCACCCGTGCTCTCGGGCAGACTCCACCAGCTCGACGATCTCGTCATCGTTCACGCCCCGCACCACCACTGTATTCAACTTGATCGGGTTCAGGCCCGCCTGCTTCGCCGCCTCCAGGCCGGCCAGCACCGCCTCCAGTGACACGGTGCCAGTGATCGCCTTGAAGCGGTCGGGACGCAGGGTGTCCAGGCTGACATTCACCCGCCGCAGGCCGGCTCGGGAGAGGGGGAGAGAATGCTCCGCGAGCAGGCTCCCATTTGTCGTCACCGCGATATCAAGCCCGTCGGCCGCTCCGGCAATGCGAGCGACGATCTCCGCCAGCTCCTCCCGCAGCAGTGGCTCGCCGCCGGTAAGACGAATGGTTCGAATCCCACAGCTGACCGCGGCACCGACCACCACGGCGATCTGGTCAGGGGAAAGCAGAGCATGGGAACCGGAGCCCGCGGCCATGGGCCGCGGACAGCAGTAGACGCACCCGAAGTTGCAGCGGTCGGAGACAGCAAGGCGGAGCCGGGTTACCTGCCTGCCCCATCGATCCCGGAGCCACATGACCTGGCACCTCTGAGATTCTTTGCACGCCCTCCAGCGCGGCACTACGCGCCTCACGCTATGGTTACGCCTCCGCTGCCCAATCCCCTGCGTTCCGAAGTCAGGGGTGCTATGGGACTAGCGCTAAGAGCGAGATTCCGACTTCGCAGCCCACTCCGCGTGGCCTCGGCCGCGCCCGACAAGGACCTGCGGACTCAGCACCGCCCGAGAGCTACCGCGTTCTGTCGCGACGAACACCTGACATGGACTCACCCTCCCCTGAAGTGCCGTGCCCATGCTACGCAGAAGACGCCGCTGGGGCAAGCCCACGGCGGTTTCACGGGCTGTTGACCGCGGCGCTCGATACCTCTCCGCGCAGGGGTATGCACGAGGGGAGAGAATACCACGTGAGGGTCTGCACGAGCATCCTGGGAGCCAGATGAGTTTCTGGACAGCGCGGGGTCCGGAGCCGCTGCATGGGGGTGTAGTGCCTGCGAGAAGGGGCGTCATCGAGGCGCGACTTGAGCAGCCGGTTCTCCGACTCCAGCCGGCGGTTCTCCTCCCGCAGCCAGGCCGGTTCGCCCACCTCTCCCCCAGTGACAGCGGCCCGCTGGAGCCAGAGCAGCCGCTGCTGACCAGCCGACTGCACACTCAGCACCATGGACCGGATCATCAGGGCAACGGCTGTTCGTAGGACCTCCACGCAGACACACTCCTGAGAAGAGAACGGCGCCCGGAGGCGCCGCCCAAAGGTCCCATATATGGTAGAATGTCTGAGACTCCCAGGCAAGCCTACAGGGCTGTTAGGGGTGTCCCATCGCTGCTTGACAAGGGCAGATTACCCGTCTACTGCGCCGGGACCTTCAGGATCGTGTTGAGGGTGGGATAGGAGTCCACGGAGATGAGAGTCCGTTCCACCTCTCCCGCGGCCGAGCGGCGGAGGCGGTAGACGGCCACATCGCAGCCGGGCTGCCCGTGATTAGAGCGCACCACCTGGCCGGGCCGAAGCCGGTCGTCCACCCGGACGATAGCGGCCGGTGGGTGCACGGCGGTCTTCTCGGTCTCAATGGAGCAGGGCTCGCCCCGGGCAGTGGAGCGCAGCTCGACGATGAGCTGGTCGCCGTTGCGGCGGGCGCGGAGGCGCACCGGCGCGGGGAGCGGATTGCGAAAGCGGAGGTCGATGCCCGGGAAGGCGACGGCGGCGTCGAGGCCGGGGCGGGCGTAGCTGGCGGGCCAGAAATGGCGGTGGCGCTCGACGATCTCCATGCCGCCGACGAGGGCCCCGCCGTAAAGGGTGGTGGAGAGCTGACAGACGCCGCCCCCGGCCGCCAGCGTCAGCTCTCCGTCGTAGCTGACGGGGGCGCGCCGATAGCCGCGATCCGCGGTCCAGGGCCCCACGCGCCGGTTGAACGAGAACTCCCCGCCTGCCGGAACCACCGAGCCATCGAGCGCGCGGGCGGCGCGCAGGGCATTGGCGACCTGCCCCGCGCTCCGGCCGGCGAGGCTGCTGGCGTAGGCGGCGATAGTCTGCTCCCTCGGCGGCTCGGGCTGGCGCGCGCAGACGACACCGGCGAGTCCGGCGGCGGCGAGCAGGGCGAGCGCGAGCACTCCCGGCAGCCAGCGACGGGGCGCGCTCATTCCTTCACCTCCACCCGCGCCAGGTCGCCGGCGGCGTTGATGTCGGGCTGATACATGGCGAACCCGTTCGGCGGGAGCGCGGCAAAGCGGCCGGGCGTGCGCGCGGTCAGCACGTACTCGATCGTCCGGTCGCCCGCCGGCAGCCAGTCCAGGTAGAACGTCACCCGGTCGTCCCGGACGTCGTTGTCCACCCACCAGGAGCGCCAGTCCATGAACCCGACATCGCCGCGGGCATCGGGCTCCAGCCCGGCCGGGAAGAAGTCCTCCACCAGGGCGTAGCGCAGCCGCTGCTTCGAGTGTATGGTGAGCCGCACGAGCACGCGCACTTGATCCTGGAACGTGTCGCCGGCGCGGCTGGCCGGCCCGTAGGCGAGGGCGCCGCCCGACGTGCCGCGGGCGAGCTTGAAGTACTCGCGGCGGACCTGGAAGACATCGCCGCGCGCCGTGGTCTCTCCCTCCCGTATGCGGACCATCTGCCTGAGGTTGGCGCCGTAATAGAGCCTACCGGCCCCCTCAGCGCAGGACAAGCTGAGCTTGTTCCCGCCCTGTTCGACGAGTGAGGCGGGAACGCTCACTGTCGCCTGGCGCCAGGTCTTCGGGTCGCGCGTGAACGAGTGCCGGAGGACCTCGGAGCCGTTGAGGGTGACGACCGCGGTGTAATCGGGATTCGGCTCCTCGACACCGCGGAGGTAGTCCGCCAGCGCGAAGAGCGCGATGGCGGTGTCGCGCGTCGACACCCAGCAATCGCCGTGGCGCTCTTGCAGCAGCCAGCCGGCGATGGCGGCGGCGCGGGGGTCCTTCGGATCGGCGCGGAGGGCGGCCTTCAGCGACCAGGCGGTGGCCTCGACGTTGGCGCCGCCGTCCCACCAGCGGCACTCCTCATCCTGAAGGCCGGTCCAGTAGAGCCACTTGCCCTCGTGCTTGGCCGTGCGCCAGATGTCGGCCATGACCCGCTGCGCCTCCATCGTCTGCCCCAGCTCGAACAAGGCCAGCGCGCAGAGGGCGCGGCCCCGCCCGGAGAGCTTCGGATGGCCCAGCGCGCGGACGATGACGGTGGGCGCCAACTCGGAGCGATACCGCGCCAGCACATAGGCGGCGAAGGCGAGGTCATCCGGGTACTCCTGGGCCTGGGGGCGGAGGGCGTTCTCCAGGAGGTTAAGGGCAGGAGAGGGGTCCATTGTCTGGTAGCCCGCGAGCTTCGCCTCCTGGAGTGCCATGAGGGCATAGGAGGTCATCCAGATGTCGAGTTCGCCCCAGCGGCCCCACCCCCAGCCGCCCTCGTCGCGGGTGAGGCTGGAGAGGCGGCTGAGGCCATCCGTGACCATCTTCGGGAGGCGGCGGGCCAGCTCCGAGTCCGAGAGGCCGCGCTGACTCAGGATCTGCTGCGCGTAGAGGTCGGGCAGGAAGGAGCTGATCGTCTGCTCCGTGCACCCGTAGGGGTAGTGCACGAGGTAGTCGAGGCTGGAGAAGAGGCTGGCAGCGATGGAAGGCGCGACGGTCACGGTGAGGCGCGTCCGGTCGAGGGCGACATCATCGCGCACGGGGAAGATGACGTCGGCGGCGCCCTCCGTCTCCCCCGACCAGGTGTCGAACTGGACGCGGGCAAGCGGGTTCAGCGGCAGCGTCAGCTCCAGGGCATCTTGGAGGTCGCCGCTGACTCCGGAAGCGCCGATGGTGGCCTGATCCGCTGCGGTGGCGGTGGCCCACCAGTCCTGTCGCACCACGCGATGGGCCCCAACCGAAAGCTCTTCGTCGCGGCTCTCCAAGTCGAGCCCCTTTGCCCACGATGCCAGCGTGACCGTTCGCTCCTGGTCGGTCTCGTTGTGAACATAGGCGGAGACGCGGAACCGGTCGCCCTGGACGGCAAAGCGAGGCAGATCGAGGCGCACCATGAGGGGCTTGTTCACCTCGAAGTTGGCCGTCGCCTGGCCGCCGCGAGTGTCGGCCGATACGGCACGGGCCGTGACTCGCCAGGAGGTGAGGTTGTCGGGCAGCTTGAACTCGACGCGCGCCCGGCCTTCGGCGTCCGTGGAGACCTGCGGAGCCCAGAAGGCCGTATCCACGAACTTCCGGCGCACCTCGATCGAGGCCGGGGCCTTGTCGGCCCCGCCGAGATAGCGGCTGAGCGGCGAGAAGGCGGTGTCCACCTGGTTCCAGTGGTGGTAGTAGAAGAACTCGGCCGGGTCCTCCGTGGTATCCGGGGCCAGCGCGTAGATGGCCTCATCGACCACTCCCAGGGCCAGCTCGGCCTGCGCCGGGCGGCCCTGTGGATCGGTTACGGTCACAGTGCAGGTCGCGGTCTCGCCGGGCCGGTACTGAGGCTGGGCCGGCTCGACCTTCACGAGGAGACGCCGGGTGTCGCGGCTAATGGCGATCTCGCGCTGCGCCTGGTGCAGCCTCTTGCCGTAGACTTGCCCGACCCAGACGAAGACGTTCGGCACATACTCCGGCTTGAGGTCGACCTCCAGCAGATTCGCGCCCTGATGCAGCCGCACGGGCCGCACCTCATGGAGCTTCATGCCCTCCACGCAGAAGATCCCGGGGCCTTCGTGTCTCGTGGTCACCAGCAGCGTGACGCGGTCCTGCTCTCCGTATGACTTCCGGTCCGGCACGATGGTGATATCGCCCTGGCCCTCCCCGAAGTACCACATGGCCCCCTCGCGAGCCGCCCAGAGGTACTGCCGCAGGGCGATCTTGCGCTTCGCCGCGTCCGAGGCGACGGCTTCGAGCACGAACCCGCCTTCGTTCGGCGCGGTGACGGTGGTCTTCGCAACGCCATCGGCCCCGGTGGTGGCCTTCCACGCGGCGACTGCGCGCCGCTGGACCTTCCCGCCCCGTTCCGGCAAAGTCTCCGAAAGCAGGGAGAGCGCGATCTGCACGTTCGCCGCCGGCTTGCCCTCGAAGGTGCGCGCCTCCAGCGTCAACCCCGCGGAGGCGCCGGGGGTCAGGACGTAACGGTCGGGAGTGGCGATCAGGTAGAGGTCCCCCCGCGTCACGAGGTAGTGGGCGCTCGTGTCGGCGGAGCCCCCCGCCTCGGAGGTGGTCCACACGGTGAGCGTGAAGACGTAGTCGTAGTAGGCGGATTCATCCTCCACCCCGCGGCTGGTCGGCGGCCGAGAGGGCAGCTTGAGCTTGACCCGGCCGGCGTCATCCGTCCTCGCGTCGCCCTCTGCGATCAGCTCGCCGCCGTAGTAGCTGGTATCACCGTAGTAGTCGTCGTAGCTCTCCCCGTAGTCGCTCTTGAACTCCGAATCGGAGGAGGGGTAGTAGACATCGCGCGTCAGGGTCCAGTGGAGCTGGAGCCCGCCCGCGGGCGCGCCGAAGTAATAGCCGGCCTCGACATCGACCTCGGCGAGCTGCCCGCGCACGTAGTGGGGCTTGGCCGGCCTCGCCGAAAGCTGGAGCTCGGGCTTCAGGTAGCTGGCCACCGTGACGAGGACGGCGTCGTTGAAGTTGCCCACCCGGCAGTTCACGAGGTAGCTGCCGGTCCGGCCTTCCGCCGGAACGTCGAAGGAGCCGGCGAAGGAGCCCTGGTCATTGGTCTCCAGCTCGTTCTTGTGGATCTCCATGCCGTCCGGATCGACGACGCTGATGGCGACCTTCACCCTGCCGGGCAGCTCGTAGGCCGTGCCGAGCTGCTTTCTCAGCACACCCTTGAAGAGCACCCGGTCGCCGGGGCGGTAGATCGGGCGGTCCGTGAACTGGTAGAGGCGGTAGGGCTCCCGGCCCGACGAGCTGCGATAGGCGTCGAGCGTGATGACATCATCCCCGGAACGGACGGTGTAGCGGATCGCGCCGCCCAGTGGCCCGCCCAGACTGAAGCGGGCGAGGCCGTCCGCGTCGGTGCGGCTCACAAGACGTCCCGCCTGGACTTCGGCGGAGGCAACGGGCTCGCCGCTGATCAGGTCGGAGACGTAGGCCACCGATCGGTCGTAATCCGACTTCACCAGCACCGCCAGCCGCGACACAGTCAGCAGCTCCGCCGATCGCGCCCCCGTCTCTCCGGTGACGACAATGAAGTAGGCCCCAACCGGCAGCTGACCAAGGTTCACGCGGTCGTAGAAGACTCCCTCTGAGTCCACGTGCTCGGGCCTGATGTCCTGCGAGGAAACGGGCGCGATCTCGCCGAGGGACAGGGCCTTGGCCATGGCCTTCTGGTACTGCTGCGCCTCATAGGACTGCACGCGGCTCCATCCCGCTACGCGGTAGATCTCCAGCCGATAGGTGGGGAGGAGCGTCAGCCCGCGCACCGCCAGCGAGACCGATTCGCCGGGGTAGTAGAGATCGTGATGGAGCACGAGCTCGACCCAGGAGGGCCGGCGGTCCATCTCGATCACGGTCCGCTCGAAGCGGCCCTCCTTCACCCTCACCCACCCGGTCGGGCTGCTGCGGGGGATGACATGGCCCGGGCTCAGCGCGCTCACGTGATAGAGGCCGACGGGAACGCTCTGGAAGGAGAAGCGGCCCTCGCGGTCGCTCTTCACTCGGAGGTACGTTGGGCCTTCGAGAGTCACCTCCGCTCCTGCCACCGGCCGCCCCGAGTCCCGGGCAATGAGGACGGCCTCCACGCCGCCGGTGGCCGGCTCGAACATCACGAGCGCGCCGAAGGCGAGGCCGACGAGGAGGGCGGTGAGAACCACCATCCATGAGTAGCAGCCCGTGAGCCTAACCCCTGCCGCGTTCACGGGACTACTCCCCGCCCGAGTCGCCGGCCGGCGCGTCGGCCGGCACACGGCGCAGCAGGCCCAACAGCAGGAGAGCTGCCAAGACCACACAGCCGATCACGAGCCCCCTCACCCAGCGCGCCTGATCGAGCACGAAGAATGCCCACTTCGGCAAGATGAGCGCCCACATCGCCACAAGGGGAAGGAGGCTGACCGGCAATCCAGGCCAGGACCAGCGGCGCGGATGTGAGGTCGGCAGGAGAAGCTGGGTGACCCAGAACCCGAGGATGAGGCCGAGCAACACCTGATGGCCGAAAACGATGAAGAGCGCGGCGGGCACCACGACGACCCCGGCCGCCTGCGCCAGTGCCGCGGCTGCGCCGGGGCGTTCCTGTCTCGCCGCGGCCGCCCAGAGCAGTCCCGCCGCCAAGCCCAGGAGGACGTAGTGCCGGCCGAACTCCAGCGTGACTTCGCTGTGGAACTCGTCGCCGAAACGGGCGAGATAGAGGCGATAGGCCAGGTAGAGCGCGCCCAGCAGCCCCAGCCACAGTCCCGCGCTGCCCGCGCCGCGGGATCGCTCCTCCGGGAGGAGCGCGAGGGAGAGCGGCAGCCCGGCGGCGAGCGCCACCGCCAGGCCGGAGGCGCCGCCGAGGTTGAAGGAGATGACGATCAGGATTACCCCGATGAGGGGAACGGCGATGCTCCCGAAGAGGCGCTCTCGGCCGGTCGATGCCACCAGACCTGCGAGAAGGAAGGCGAGCAGCCCGAGCCCGAGCAGGTAGACGAACCGGAGCTCGACGAAGGCCTCCCCCCGATGCTGAAAGAGCTTCACCGCTCCGAGCCAGACAGCGCCGGTCACGATGGCCGCCAGCGCCCCCATGCCCCAGTGCGCGGCGCGAGTCCGCCCGAGGAGCAGGGCCCCGGCCGCGGCGCCCAGGAGGCCGCCCGCGTAGGCGATCGCCGGAAGGGCCCAGTATGGCCTCAGGACATGGGTGCCATAGCGCTCGATCGCGAGCAGGGAGCCCAGGCCGAGCGCGAGCAGCCCGAGCCCGAAGAACCAGAGCGCGCCGTCGTCAGGCTCCCGGCGGCCCCAGAGCACCGGAGTGAGAGAGAGCAGTCCGCCCGCCAGACCCCCCAGCAGGGCGTAGGTCGGGTCGCCGGAGAAGGTGATCGCGGTGACCGCCGTCCAGACGAGCGCGGCCCCGGCCGCGCCGGCCGAAGCGGCCGCGCGGGAGGCGACGCCGGTCCCGGGGCGCGCGATGGAGGTGGCGATGAAGGCCAGCACCGTCGCGCCGAGCCCCAGCAATGCGCCGTAGCCGAGCTGGCTGCCGGGAAGGAAGGGATAGCGACCGGGGAGGCAGAGGGCAAACGCGACGGCGACTAGCACCGCCCCCAGCAGGAGGCCCAGCCAGGCCGGGCGAGCCCGACCTGACTCCGATCCGGCGAGCAACCGGCTGCCCACCGCGCCTCCGACGAGCACGACCGCACCGAGGATCAACACCCACAACCAGTACCATGGCATGAGCGCACCCCTTGTCTGCCGCGTGCTCCCCGGTAATCCCGTCCAGGAAGCCTCAGGGTGTTGGGTTCCCTTGTGAGCAGATGTTGTCCTTCCTGTCATGAGTACCGTCAAGAAGCTTGCCCGCCAAGCGCTCCGATTCGGCTGGGCACTGGCGCGTGACCGGAGCTATCTGGCCAGTAGCGGTGAAGCTCCTCCAGCATCGGGGGGAGGTCTTCATCGGGCTCCGGTTCGCCCACCTGCGCTGTACGTCTTCAGCGATCGTGAGACAAGAGGCAAGCAAGGATTCGGGCGGAGGTAAGCGGGTGTTCCTGCTCCTGGGAGGGAAGGCCTGGGAGACCTGGAAGGATGAGGGCGCGGGTGTCGAGTGCCCTTGGGACCACCCTGAGAGCGATCTGGGCTTGTCTGGACTGACCAGATCTCAAGGGAGCAGGACCGGTAGGCCGCGCCTTCGGGCGCCGTGTCATCCAGCGCGCGAAGGCGACGGCATCGCTGCCGTCGCCCTTGTCTCTCTGGTGCCGGGGCCCAGAATCGAACTGGGGACACCCGGGGTTTCAGTCCAGTGCTCTACCATCTGAGGTAACGCGGCACCGAATCCGACTTCTGACGCGACAAACGCCGGTTTGGCTCATGATGAGGAATCGGGGCGTACATGTCTTTGCACCAGCCACGTGGCGAACTCACCCCGAGGTCGCCTTGCATCCCGTCAGGACCTCCCATCTCGCGACTACGATGTTGCAGTAACGTGACTCGACCTCTGCAGCGAAGCAGGTGCGCCCTGTTCTCTCGGTTGTCCTGCCCCCATGAGAGATACCACGCGTCATGTTAGGCCAACGGCCTGCGCGGCCGTGGGGTTGCGGTCGTATTCAGCCCAGCCCTGGCGCCAGGGCTGGATCGCTTCCGGCGCGGGAGGCGGGTCCGACCAGAACAGTCGTTTGTCGCGTCATAACATTGGTTCAAGAGCGAGATGAACGGCGCAAGCGGCCCTACGGGCCCTCGACACCTCCATATCGGTCTCACTTCGCCTTGCCGCCCCAGGCCTTCTTCGCCCACACGTCCATAGCGTCGTACTTGTCTTGCCAGGTGGTGTACATGGCGCCGACCACGCCGGGCACGCCCTTCGTCTTGTCGATCCACTGGGTGATGGTGGTGCCGTCCTCATCGCCATCATAGTAGCCGGAGAGGATCTGCTTGTGCCCGCGGTCGGCGAAGAAGGGGCTGTTCGCGCCCAGCAGCTCCCCGGCCCAGTTGATGATGCCGATTCTCGGCTCGAGGCCCTTCCAGGCACCCGTCATGGGGCCGTTGCAGAAGTAGTAGTCGTCCACCCCGTTGACCATGGGGTCGTACATGTCACTCCACACCCAGATGGGGGCGTCGGGGCGGAGGTCCCGGATGATCTTGACGGCGCGGCGGGTGGCGTCGGCAAACAGCTCCCCCGGCGTCAGGTGCCGGCTCTGGCAAAGCGCGCACCAGTTGGCGACGCGAATCTCGTCGAAGTCCATGAAGAAAGCGGCCGGGTGGAGGAGGTCATTGACCTGCTTGATCTGCGCCTGCCACTCCTGGAACCGCTTGGGTTCGCTGAGGCAGCTCGTCGTCTTGAAGTCGTAGATCACCACGGGGTGGTAGTAGCTGATGCGCAGGCGCTCGCCCTCCTTCATCCGCGTGCCGGGCGTGAGTCGCACCACGGGCGGCTCGTGATAGGCCTCGGTGATCTGCAGGTGTGGGTCCACGATGGGCTCGTAGTCTCTCCCCTCCTCATACTCGGTGCCGTCCTCGCCCCTGACAGTGACGGGGCAGCCGGGCCGACGCACCACGTTGACCAGACCCATCTCCTCTACGGTGAAGTCGTCGAGCCAGAGGCGGCCTCCCTCATCCCCCCACTGGACGCCCACGGAGAAGGAGGCCTCCGTGCTCTCCAGGCTGTTGAAGGAAATGGTGTGGAGCGTCCATTCCTCGTCCGGCTTGACGCCGGTGTTCTGGTAGGTGATGCGGCGCTTGGTCTTGGCATCCACAATGCCGATGCCCACGCCCTCCCGGTGGGCGCGGAGGCCTTCGCTCTTCGCCCAGATCGACGCGCGGTACTGTCGGAAGGGCTGGAGGCGCACGCTCTGGGTCAGCACGCAGCGGCTGCCGTTCGGCTCGACGTACACCGAGGTCTTCCCGCCATGGACCGCCTTGTGGTCGGCGACGAGGGGCGTGCCGTCCTCGGCCTGCATGTGCCAGCCTTCGAAATCATCGCCAGTGACGCGCTCGAAATCGCCGTTTGCGATCCTGGTCGGGTTATCCGGCTGGAAGACCAGCACGCCCCCCTTGGCGACGAACAGAGCATCGCGGGAGGGGACGCCCTCGGTGTAGTTCTGGTCGCGGGAGCCGCTCATCACTACGGGGATGAGGTCAAGCCCGTACCGCGTGGCGGCGGCTTTCAGCTCCTGCGCCTTGCTCGACGCCACGTCGAACGGGAAGACGCAGGCGTTGTAGCCCGCGGCTTGCGCCCGCGGGAAGCGCGCGATCATCCGGTCCACCTCGGCCGGGTTGTGCACACTGCGCCAGACGAAGAGCCAACGGTGTGTCATTTCATTCCCTTTCTCCGGTACGGCCGAACAGGAGTTGATGAGCAGTGCGCTCGCGAGCAGCGCGAGCACCGCGAACAGTGCCAGCCGCAGACTAACTCTCAACAGACCTCCTCGGTTTGGTGTCCTGACTGGCTCGCCGAGTCCAGCCGACTCATGCGCTTGCACCACCACTGCGGCGATACGCGCACCGTACTCAGACGGGATGCATGGGGAGCGGCGCGCCCTCAGAGCGGAGGCATACGCGAGCATCTCAACCCTTGGTCTTAGAGGCGCTCCACACCTGCCGGGCGTCTCGTTCTTCGGCTTGATCCGTAGCTGGCATCTCCGCGCCCTGCCCTGCCGATCCAACACCTGCTGCACGAGGCAGTTCGCCAGGTCCTGCCCAATGCCCTTGGCTCATTCACCGGCCGGACTAGCGGTAGGTGTCGGGTGTGCTTGCCACGCCTGGATGACGCCGGCCTGGGTGGACGCATAAGCGCCGTTCTGTGCCCGGGCTGTGGAGATCAAGGGCCCGTGGAGTAGCGCCAAGCGACAGAGTCACCTGTAGTCTCGGAAGGCAGCAGCCAGCGCTCTCATTCCTTCCGCCAGCACGCCACCGTCGGAGCCGAGTCCGATGAACGTGAAGCCGGCCGCCACCGTTTCCTTGACCTGGTCACTCCGTCCGAGCAGGATCCCGGCCGCTTTCCCTGCCCCCCGACAGGCATCGCTTACCTTGACCAGCGCAGACTGGAATCTGGGGTGGCGGTACTGCAGCGGAATGCCCATGCTGACACTCAGGTCCATGGGACCCACGAACAGCACATCCACGCCCTCTACTGCCGCGATCTCGTCCGCGCAGGCCAGCGCTGTCTCTGTCTCAACCTGCACCACCGTCAGCAGTCCCTCGTTCGCCTCGGCGAAGTAGGCGTCAAACTCATAGCCGAAGCTGCTGGCCCGGTTCAGGCTTGCTACCCCTCTCACCCCTTGCGGTGGGTACCGCATGGCGGCGGCAGCTTGCCTGGCCTCTTCCGCACTCGTGACGTAAGGAACCACCACCCCGGCCGGCCCAAGATCCAACACTCTCTTGAAGCGCGGCGCCTCATTCCAGGCGATGCGGACCAGTGGCGCCGCCGAGGTGCCTGATACGGCCTGCAACTGGTGGGCCAGGCTCTCGTGATCGCCGGCGCCATGCTCTATGTCTATCACCACCCAGTCAAACCCTGCACGGGCCGCGATCTCGGCAGTGAGACTCGACCCGAGGTTGAGCCACGTCCCCACCATCAGCTCACGGTTGAGAACCCTTTTCCGTATCCAGTTCATGGCGATCTCCCCCAACTGCTTCGTCCCCCGGACACATCTGCGCCGGGGACACGTTGTGGCATCCAGTCCTGGCATTGGTATTCGGCCCCCGGGGCAGATGGTCCTGTAGAGAGCAGGCCAAAGCCCGATGCCGCGAAGCTCACTACGGGCCCGCTCTCCAGATCGGGACACAAGTGCCGTCCCCAGCCCAGAACAGCGGCATCAGTGGTGCCCGGCAGGCACACGGTCTTGCAGGCAGGTAACCTCGGCCGCCGCCGCCTGGGGAGGGCTGGCTGAGCGGGCACAGAAGACTCCAGCTGACCCTAGGATGTCGAATGGAGGACGTCATGGCTTCTGCCGTCAACCTTGCCGTCATTGGGGCTGGAAGCGCAACCTTCTCAGTAGGAGTGATCAGGGACATCTGCCTCCAGGAGAGTTTGGCTGGCAGCAAGGTCACGCTGATGGATGTCGATCCGCATCGGCTCCAGCCAATGCACGAGTTTGGCCAGCGCTATGCAGCCGAGCTGGGGGCCGACATCACCTTCGCTGCCACCACTGATCGCGAGGCCGCTCTCAGGGGGGCCGACTTTGTGCTGAACAGCGCCCAGTACGGTGGGCACACGTTCGTCGAGGACTTCCGGAGGTGGACCGAAGAGAATGGTTACTACCGCGGCTTCGCTCTACCGGCCTGTCTGAACATCCGCCTCATGCTCGACGTGGCGCGCGATATGGAGCGGCTCTGCCCGGACGCCTGGCTCATCCAAGCCGGGAACCCTGTCTTCGAGGGTTGCACTGCCATGACGCGGGAAACCTCCATCAAGGTCGTGGGCATCTGCCACGGTCATCTGGGATACCGCAGGATTGCTGAGGTGCTCGGCCTGGACGCTGCCAGAGTCAGGGCACAGGCCATCGGCTTCAACCACTTCATCTGGCTCACTCACTTCGAGTATGAGGGCAGGGACGCCCTGCCGATGATCGACGAGTGGATCGAGCAGAAGTCCGAGGCCTATTGGCGTGACCACAAGCCGCACTTTATGGAGTCCCAGATGTCGCCGGCCGCCGTTGCGCTGTACAGGCTCGCCGGGCTCTTCCCCATCGGCGACACGGCTCGCGGCGGTGGGTGGTGGTTCCACACCGACCTGGACACGAAGAAGAGCTGGTACGGCCAGGAGCACGGCGGATTCGACTCCGAGATTGGGTGGAGTCGCTACCTGGAGGGACTGGACCAGCGCGTGGCGCGCATCCACTCGGCCGTGGCGGACAAGTCCGCCAGGCTCACCGAAGTCTTCCCACCCGGCTCCCCCAGCGAGGAGCACTTTCCGCTGGTGGACGCCATCGTCAACGACAACCGCTGCGAACTGCAGGTCAACATCCCCAATCGCGGCGCTATCGAGGGTCTCCCTGACGATGTCGTCGTCGAAGTGCCTGCCATGTGCTCCCTCCGGGGCGTGCAGCCCTACCACGTAGGCAAGCTCCCGGACAAGCTCATGGTCAACTGGATGTGGCCGCGGCTCAACCGGGCTGAGCGCCTCATCAGCCTGGCCACTGACCCGGACGCGCGCACGCTTCTGGCGATGATCCTGGATGATCACCGGACCACTTCGTACGAGCGGGCCGTGAGGTTCATGCGCGCCATCCTCGAGCGGCCCGGATTCAGCGAGCTGAAAGCCGAGATGGAGGGCAATGGCGGCATCCCCGACTTCGAGAGTTAGGACCCCACTGCCGCTGTTAACCCCTCGCGAGCCGTCATCTGTCGGGCGCTGCCGCCGGTCCGGCAGCGGTGATCTCTGGTGCAGGGACGATCACGGACTTCGGCAGTGCGAACTGGAAGCGGTAGGAAAGTCATAGGACGCGAGGTCAGGACTACCTGCGTGTGTCGAGGGCCCGTGGAGCTGCTATACACTGGGCCTGTACGTGCCGTTCTGGAACCACTCTACGGGCTGTCTCATCGGAACGTGGCAGAGCGCCGCGGCTAGCGGACACGTTCGGCAGACGGGAGGTCCGGAGGCTTCGCCGGGGAAAAGGGCATCCGTTGTAGTGAGTTCCATCGGAGGAGACGACGATGCGCAAAGGGAGGCCCCCAG
>Ga0315277_10002709_pt1 | contig 24491 bp, 31 predicted proteins | sample YL17G05_15_MG_FD_203695 | JGI IMG/M metagenome (GOLD analysis project Ga0315277, IMG submission 203695) | Sediment microbial communities from Yellowstone Lake, YNP, Wyoming, USA - YL17G05_15 | ecosystem: Environmental > Aquatic > Freshwater > Lake > Sediment | place: USA: Wyoming | collected... | reverse complement strand
ATCCCCATCAAACGTCAAGTGAGCCATATTAAATACTACATTAGCTTTCTCCAAGACCACTGGAATATCAATTTGAATCACGCGCCCAGGTCTATCTTGAGCCGATAGATCTCGCATAAATCCAAAGCACATAATCAAAGGGATCAAGATCATGATCTTCGTCAACTTTTTACGAATCATTTTGAATTCTCCTTCTGAATGCCTTTTGAGTTATGGTGACTTCTTATCTCACCTCCACCCGGACAGTGTTAGCCTTTGGCAACTTTTTCAACAACTCTCTTCAATTTTTCGGAAACTTCTTTAGCAATCTTTCTCAGTTCCTCACTTTTAATAACTTCCAAAGCAGATACTGGATTGAGAGCAGAAATATATGCCTTTTTGTCATCGGTCTCGTAGACAATCACATTGCAGGGAAGGAGTAAACCCACATCAAGATCCGTCTGAAGAGTCCGAAAGGCATAGGATGGATTACAAGCCCCAAGGATCACATACTTTCTGAAATCCACATCCAACTTCTTCTTTAATGTCGACTTAACATCGATCTCCGTCAGAACTCCAAAACCCTCTTCCTTCAAAGCATCGGTGACCTTGGAGATCGCATCTTCATAAGATGTGTTCAAAACAGTACTAAAGGCGTATTCCTTAATTTTTTCCATGGAAGTCTCCTCATCCTTTAGTTGCTTATTCTCTTGATGGCAGTATAGGAACGATTAAGACATCTTCTTGAATTACACCTGTTAAGGATGTTAAAAATTTAACTAAATCTTCACCCTGTTGTTCTGTGATATTTCTTCCCAGTTGAATTTTACCCATTATCAAAACAGCCTCTATCAATTTATCCACTGAACCGTCGTGAAAATAGGGGGCAGTCTTTGCAACATTTCTAAGAATTGGGACTTTAAATATATATTTATCGGATTCATTTTTTGTAACATCATATCTTCCTTCATCTATCTTTTCGCTTTTGGTATATTTCCAGTAAGGTTCGAATATTCCAAACTTTTGGTACATCTGCCCACCGACATAGGTACCCGAATGACAAGTGATACATCCCATTTGTATCAATGTATTTAATCCTCTTTGTTGATCTTCTGTTAACGCTTTTTTATTACCTCTCAAAAATGAATCAAAGGGAGAAGGGGTAACAAGCGTCCTTTCGAATGCCCCAATCGCTTTTGCAAAGTTATCCACATGGATAGGGTCTTTATCCTGTGGAAATGCTTTATTAAATAAATCCCAATACCCTTTTATCTCTTTTAGTATTTTCTCCACTGCCTCATAGGACGGCATCCCAAAAGAAGGCGGTCCGATCACGGATTGTTTTGCCTGGTCTTCAACATCTACTCGGTTTCCTATCCAGTGCGCAGAAATCTGTCCTGCTGCATTAAAAAGGGTAGGGGCATTTCTTGGATTGACTTTGCAATTATTCCCGATAGACTTCTTTAACCCATCAGCTGCGTACAAACTGATCGGGTGGCATCTTGCACAACTGACTGTTCCATCTACAGAAATCCGCGTTTCATAAAGAAGTATTTTCCCTAATTTGATCTTTTCTGGAGTGACAGTATTTTTTTCAGACAACATCACCTTTGGTAATGGGCTAAAAATCTGGTTTGCTTGGATTAATAAATCATTATTTCCACCCCATACGACGCTTGCAAAAGATAGAATTGAAAGAGAGATAATCCATTTTAAAATAACCACCTCCTTGTTTTTAAAATATCGCATTGTAATCACCTCATTTACTTATTGGTTGATGGGTTTCATGCGAACCCTTCCACTATCTTCCTTTTTAAGCATTTCCCTGTTTAAATCCTGCCCTACCAATACGCCTCTTCCGAAACAATCTCCAAAGGAGGGCTTGTTTTAAGCTTCTCACTTCGCTTTTAAATTAATCTGGCAACTTCTTTGGGCCTCTCCATTGCCGGAATACGTCAATCTCCTTCTGAAGTTTTTCTGCCAGAGCACATCCATGAGAAGCTCCTAACAGCTTGTACATCTCAATAGCTGGTCCTGCCAGTACGTCCTGTGCACGTAGAATAAACATAGGTTCATTTTCCCCAATTTTAGGGATGTTCAATTTCCCATACTTTCCTGATACTGCAATGTTAGAAACCTCCCTAGTAATATATTTTTTCTTGGACTAAATAAGGGCGACTCGTATTGGGAAGACTCATTTGATTAAGTACATCGAACTAGAAAAATGGGTTTTGTTGCATGGCTGAGCAACTTTTCCGCAACACTCCCAAGGAGCCAGCGTTTGACTCCGCTGCGACCATGTGTAGACATGGCTACCAAATCTATATCCTTTTGGGCGGCGTGGTCCAGAATCTCTCCTGCCTCATCTCCGTATCGGACATGGCTTTCCACTCTGAATCCTTTGGCTTGAAGCCGCTTTTCTATTCCTTGTAGATATTCCTCTGCCTCCCGAACGACCTTAATCTCTGCCTCGGTAGGGTCAACTCCCGGAAAGGTATGAGCATAGGCTACTCGTAACAGGGCAATGCTGACTTTTAAGTCAGTAGCCAACTTCTCAACCGTGGAAAGAATATTCTCTGCACACTCTGATCCGTCTAGAGGGACAAGGATTTTTTCATACTTCTCCATAATCTCCTCCCTTATATTTTTTATTAAAAAATTTTAAAGCTCTCAGATAATCGCCGGGGATTACGTCCTCCGATTTCTCATATTGGCTGCCAGCCCTGCCCTTGAAGATAGTCGATTCTCCAAAATCAATTGGTCAATAATCTCTCCACAAAAGATGCATCTCCATCCGAAAAATTCCTCACATATACCGTAGAATTTTTCAAAGACCATGGTTCCACCACAACGATAACACTTCATATGAGCCTCCAGATTAAATTTTATTAAACATCAATTATTGACTTCATACCTCTTCGAGCATCGTGGTAAAGAGATCGTGGTGCTCTTCTTCATCTTCGAGAATTTCTTTAAAGATAAAAGCCGTTGTCACATCCCCTTCTTTTTGAGCGAGCTCAATGATCTTCTTGTAGAGCAGGGTGGCTTCCTCTTCGGCCTTTGTGTCCAGCTCGAGAAACTCCTTTAGACTTACCCCGACCTTGATGGGTGCGGGTTTGATAGTCGGAGTTCCCTCAAGATACCAAAGCCTTTCGGCAATCTTTTCCGCATGCTTCATCTCTGTGATAGCCGTCTGCTTGAACTGATCCTGGACGGCAATGCCTTTCACCCCGATCACCTGCACATGCTGCCACATATATTGGATGCTGACTGCAATCTCTCGAGCAACGGCATCGTTCAACATTTCCTTTAGTTTGTCACTCACCTTTGTTGCCGGTTTTAATGAGACGGTCATATCCTTCACCTCCTTATAGAATTTACCTCATCCTTCCTTCGACTGCTTTCCAATTGATATTCTTGAAAAAGACCTCAATGTAATCAGCCCTCTTCAACCCGTAGTCGATCATAAAGGCATGTTCAAAGATATCCAATATCAGGATGGGATTACAGCCAGCGGGATGTCCAACATCATGCTCATTAATCCAGAAGTTGATCAGCCTTCCGGTAAGGGAATCCTGATAAAAAATGGCCCAACCAATTCCCCGCATCGCTCCTACCCCTTTAAACTCTTTCTCCCAGACTTCGAAACTTCCAAATTCTTCGGAGATTTTCTTAAATAACTTTCCTGTCTTTTCTAACCCTCCTTTGCCACCGAGATTTTCGAAGTAATACTCATGAAGCCTCATCCCATTAAATTCCCATCCCAATCTCCGCTTCAATTCAGAAAATTCAGGCGTGCCAACTTTTCCCTCTTTGAGCATCTGACTAAGAGTTTCCAACAATTTATTGGTATTGGTTACATAACCTTGGTAGAGTGTGAAATGGTTTTTTAGTAAGGTTTCACTGAATCCCTCCATCCCTAAAAGTCGGCTGTAATCTTTTGCAGTATAGGTCATTTTTTCCTCCTTTCTTGTCTGGGCGAAAGAGATCTTGGGTTTACCGGATAGGAAAAATAATCCTCCAAGACCGGATAAGGTTAAAAACTGACGTCGGTTAAAAATCAAAGTTTCCAGAAACTCTTTTTTCATCATCCAATGATCCCTCCTGTTTCAACACACTAAGAAAGTTTCCCCATTCGGATTTGGTCCATAATTCGTATTGGTTATAGGACATGATACGTTCTTGAAAACCGGTGATCATTAGGACCCCTCCTTGGAAGGGAGGGGCCATGTAGGACTCGGTGGTCCGTTACCTCCTGGTTTTTCCATCTCCCCAAGGGATTAGAAAGACAGGCAAATAGCAACGGGGCACCCGGAATAATTGCTAATTCCACGGAAGTGTAAATACAAAATTCGGACCATTCTCTTTGGCTTCGTACCATACGTCACCCCCATATTCAGAACCTTCTGATCGAGGTTAGGTTTCTGCGATTCTAATTTGGAATTCCTTCATAAAATCTTCCTGGGCCTCCTTTGCAAGGAGGAAATGAGGGGTTACCGGCCTGCCGAAATAGACTCAACTAATTTCAAAATACCCTCTTTGCTTGAAGAACCTTTTGCAAGAAAATAGTTGGCTTTGGCTTGAACCGCTGCCTCTCGATATTCCGGGGTATCGTAACTCGTTAGAATAATAACGATTACGTCAGGATATTTGGCTTTTATCTTTGCGGTTAGCTCAAGGCCATTTTCTCCAGGTAATTTGATGTCCATGAAGATAAGGTCAGGTAGGTCGGAATTAATTTTTTGCATAGCTTCCTCCCCATCTCCTGCTTCAAAAATTTCCATGGATGGATATCGAGAATGCAGGGTCTCTTTAAGCAATTTTCTGAAAATGGCACTATCCTCAACGATCAATGTTTTGGGCACGCTAATTTTACCTCCTCTATGATGGTTCCTTGGGATTTGAATCATCGTGATCAATATTTCGATTTGGTAAAATAGAATTTATCATCTTCAAAAAAGAATCCTTTGGAAGGAAATGATCTGCCCCGCATTGGTATGCTGCCTCTCGATATTCCGGTAAATCATAATTTGTAAGAATGACAACAATGATGTTAGGATGTTGGACTTTAATTTTTTTAGTTAATTCAAGGCCATTTTCCCCAGGCAATCTGAGGTCCATAAAGATGGCGTTGGGCGGAAGAGTCTTGATTTTCTGCATCGCCTCATCTCCGTTGGCTGCTTCAAGAATATCCATTGAAGGGAATCGGGAATGGAGGGTCTCTTTGAGAAATTGTAAGAAAAAGGCATTATCCTCAACAATTAATATGCGTCTCATATCTATTTTGATTGACTTCTCTTCCCTTCCCATCATGTCTCAACTTTACTAATGTTTACAAACATGGTAAATAGGGTATACACTGTAGTTTGGGTGGTTTTTATACAGTATTTTTAGGTTGGAACGAGGAAGCAAGTCTGACGATAGGGTGAGTAGGTAGAGGTGAAGTGAAGATCACAAGTCAAAAAGTTCGAATCGTTATTGCCGAAGACCATACCATCCTCAGGGAGGGATTGCGGTCACTCCTCTCCTCAGATCCGAATTTCGAGATCGTAGGGGAGGCAGAAGACGGCCACAGTGCTATCAAATGCGTTGAGAAATTTAAGCCCGATTTGATCTTAACGGACCTCTCCATGCCGAGGATGACCGGTTTGGATGCCATTAGCGAAATTAAAAAGCGATTTAAAGAAACAAAGATCTTAGTTCTGACGGTTCACAAGACTGAGGAATACATTCTTGCTACCCTTAAGGCAGGCGCTGACGGGTATGTTTTAAAGGATGCAACCCATACTGAGTTGATGATGGCAGTGAAGAATGTTTTAGGCGGTAAACATTATATTAGTCCTGGAATTTCTGAAAAGGTGATTGAAGGATACTTAGAGGGGAGAAGAACTTTAAAAACCAAATCCTCATGGGAGACCCTGACCCAACGCGAAAGAGAAATACTAAAACTAATTGCTGAGGGGTATAAGAGCAAAGAGATCGCGGATTACCTTTGTATCAGCCCAAAGACAGTGGAGAAACATCGGGCCAACCTCATGGAGAAACTGGACCTCCACAACGTCCAGGCTCTGACCGTCTTTGCGATAGGAAAAGGTCTAGTAACTCAAGAATGAATTAACCCATGGGCCATAACGCCCGAATCACAGTTCCCCGTCCTCTGGTGGATTCAACCACAAAAGACCCACCTGAAAGTTCGGTCCTCTCTCGCATGCTGGAAAGTCCGTATCCTCTCTCAACACTCTTTAGAGAAAGGGTGCTTTCCAGATCGAATCCCATCCCATTATCCTCGATCCTCAATTCTATCCCGCCATCGGTTTTCTGCAAGGAAAGATGGACAAGATCTGCTTTGCTGTGTTTGGCGATATTGTTAAGGGCCTCTTGCATCACTCTAAAAATCGCCGTCCTAAGGTGAGCAGGCACTTCGTTCTCGTGTATGTTGATCAGTTTTTCGATGTGGATAGTTGAATAAATCTTCTCAAATTCTCTGCAAAACCAGTCGGTGGTGGCTAAGATCCCTAAATCATCCAAGGTGGAGGGTCGTAAATCCATCTGGATTCTACGGACTTCTTCGATACTTTCTTGAATCAAAGGGATAATGGGTTCTAATGATTTTTCTTTTACATAGGCCTTGCCATTACTCATTTGCTGAGTGATATCTTCCACTTTAAATTTGATAGCAGTCAGTATCTGTCCAATGCCATCATGGATTTCCCGGGCGATCCGTTTTCTTTCGTTTTCTTGAACCGTTAGGAGTTGAGAAGACAGATGCCGGAGCCGATTCTCCGATTCTTTCAATGCATCCTCTGCTCGTTTGCGTTCCGTGATGTCTCGGGCAGCCGCAAATACACCCTGTACCTCTCCTGTTTCATTCCTATATGGAGTGGCGTGGTATAACACATCGGTAATACGGCCCGATGTATGTCGAATGGAAAGGGGATAATCCCTGACAGACCCCGTCTTGAACACTTGCTGGTATCCCTCTCGGGCCTTCTCGGGTTCGGTAAAGTAATCCGAAAAGTCGCTCCCAATGAGCCGCTCACGTGGGAAACCGGTTACAAGCTCCGTCGCCCTGTTCACGTCCATGATCTTTCCATCTCTGCTGATGGTAACGAGAGGGTCAAGACTTGCTTCAATCAGAGTTCTGGCATATAGCGAGGTAGCCTCCAGCTGTTCTTCCGCCCGCTTACGCTCGGTAATGTCGATGCCCATCTCCAGAATGAGGGTGGAGCCGTCCACGTCGGTGAAGGGGAAGTCGAAGACATCGTAATTGCGGCCGTCCGGGCCGGTCCACTCCCACTCATGGGGCGCCATGGTTTTCAGGGCTGTATAGGTTTCGCAAGTTTCGCAGGCCTCGCTTCGGCCAAACAGATACTCAAAGCAGCGCTTGCCGTGGGACTCGCCGAAGCGCTCTCTGAAGAAGCGGTTGGCGAAGGGCACATGGTAATCCTGCGTCAACAGCACCAGGTAAACCGGCAGTATCTCCAGGACGTCATTGAACCGCTGTCGTTCTTCTTCCACGGCCTCCTCTGCACGCTTGGGCTTGGTCACGTCCTCCAGAGAGAGGACAAGAGACTCTGCCTCACCCGCATCGTCTAATATGGGGGTCAGATTCCAGTCCCAATAGGTGGTCCCCCATTCAGGATGATCGGGGAAGGTGAACGATCTGGCTATGGCCTGGTACGGCTTTCTTGTCTCTACCACTTGTTCGAATATCTTCCTGGCTTCAGAGGGATAGAATTCAAAATGGTTATGTCCGGGAAATTCTGACACCTCACGCTGACAGGCTTTAGCAAAGGCTTCATTCACACGTATAAAATTGAAATCTCGATCGAGAAATACTAAAGGAGTGATCGTGGAAGTAAAGAATCCCTCCAAAATCCTTGATTGTTCAATCAAAGCTTCCTCAATTCGCTTACGCTCAGAGATTTCGTCTTGCAATGCGTCAACAACGCTCATGAGTTCTGCGGTTCGTTCCTGAACCCGAATCTCTAATTCATCACGGGATTTGCGGAGGGCCTCCTCCATCCGCTTGCGTTTTGTGATATCTCGTACAAACGCCCACATTCCTTTAGGGTTGCCATTGGTTTCTTTAATAAGATATGTCCTTAGGCTTATAGGAAAGATTGTACCGTCTTTCTTAATGTATTCTTTTTCATAAACAGTTGAATAGCCTTTTGAAAGCACTTGCTCTTTAACTATCTTTGCTTCCATTGAATGCCATTTTGGGGGTGTCAGATCTATATAATTGAGTCTCAATAATTCCTCTTCCGTATATCCGAGCATTTCCATGTATGCATGGTTAAATTCTTTGATATGGTCCTCCATGTCCACCAATACAAACCCGTCTTGACTCCCTTCATACAACTCACGATGTTTTCTTTCTGAATATTTCAGCTTTTCTTCGACTTGCTTGCGCTCGGTGATGTCGTGGACCATGCCGACGGAGCGGATGATCTTGCAGGTGGCGTCGCGGAAATGGTAGCACTTCTCGTGGACAACTCGGATGTCACCCGTATCCTTCCGTACCACTTTATGTTCGATCTCGTAGGTGTCCAAGTTTTCGCGCAACGAGCCGGAATACGCAGCGTCCACCGCGGCCCGGTCTTCGGGATGCACGCGTTCGAGGAACGCCTCGTAGGTTGCACCAAACTCCTGCGGCTGCAACCCGAAAATTTGGTACACCTCGTCCGACCACGTCAGCCGGTTGTAGACCAGGTCTAGTTCCCAACTGCCGAGATGGGCAATCTCCTGCGACCGTTTCAGCCGCTCCTCGTTCTCATGTAGCGCCTGCTCGGTCTGCTTGCGCTCGGTGATGTCAAGGCCATAGATCCGTATGCGATTGTTTTCCGAAACATAGTAAATGGCCTGTTCGTAACAGGAGTCGTTGATCTTCAGCTCACGGATGATCGAACTTTTTCGCTGGTGTTTAAACATTTCGGTCAACGACGATAAATCACTCAACCATGGATGGTTGGACCCAATCGTCTGGAGGTCTGAGAACAATTTTTCTGCTACCGGATTTAGATAATGGACATTTCCAGCTAAATCGACTTCCACGACGGGGTTTGGGTTCAATTCCGGGAAGGATGCGAGGTAGGAAAGAGTTTCATTAGCCCTCTTGAGGTGAGTAATCTCCTTCAGCGTAATCATGTCGCCGCTCCGGAGGGTACGCAATGTCTCCTCGGCGACTTCAAGGCGGGTTCGGAGTTCCTCAATCTCTGCCAGCAATTCCTTTCGAGTCTTGGTCTTCATTGCAAACACCTCTCATCAATATTGCCTCGGCGGACAGAATGACACGGTGAGAGGACAACGCCATCTCACTGTTCCTCTATCGCCTTATCTCCGTGGCGAGTGTCATTATTTACTTCATGCTTTTAAAAATGAATCATACCAAAAACACCGTCAAATGGAAATGGGAGTTTAAAGCAGGGCCGTTTCTTAAACTCTTTCCTGATGATTTACCCCGTATAATCCCGAAAGCCCCGGTTTTCAGACTGGGGATGAAGGCAATTTCAAATTTAAGGATAAAGAAAAGCCCCGTCCTTTAGGGCGGGGATATACGGGGTTTACTTATACAATATCGCCTTCGCTATCGACCAAAATAGGATATCCATCATCCAAGGGCTCACCCATCGCAACCTTGAAATTTCACCTCCTGATAACTATATTTTAGTTGAAGAAAGGTGGTGATAAAAATGGCATTTGAAATAGTTCCTTTTAGACCCTTTAGTGATCTACCAGACCTTTGGGATACGTTCTTTGAAACGCCACATTTCCATTTCGGCTTTGATTTCGGAGTTCCTATGGACATAAGCGAAACCAAAGACTCCGTAGTGGTCGAAGCGGAAATGCCAGGAATGGACTCTAAATCACTTGATATTTCCCTCAATGGTGACCTTCTTACCATCAGAGGAGAAAAGAAGCAGGAAACTAAAACCGATAACGATGACTGCTACTGCATCGAGAGGACCTATGGAAAATTCTCTCGTTCAGTGCGACTACCTGCCCATGTGAAAAGCAAGGGTGACGAAATTAAAGCCACCTATAAAGATGGGGTTATAAGAATTGAAATCCCGAAGACTGAAACTAAAACCATTAAAATTACTGCTTCTTAATCGGCAAGGAGTTTTTCTCCCTGCCTCCTTTCTCTCTATTTTTTTCCTAATCATTTGCTTTATTACTAATAATGAGTGAAAACGGACCCTGTTTATCCGGAGAAGGATGTAAAGTTTCTCTGGGATTGGGAAACCCGCATCGGGAAATATTTTTAAGATGAATGATAGCAAATTTAGGTAATTCTATGAATTTCCTCTGCCTTTTGACCTCGCCCTTGAATTTTTAAGTTTAGTTGTTAAATTTAAATCAGATAGGAGGTGTTCATTATGAACAAAAAGGATAAAAAATCAAAAACGAAAAAGAGAGAAACCACAACTTCTACTATGTATGATTGTTGTTGGTATGATTCTTCTTGTTATGATCTTTGCTGCGGCGATGTTTGCTGCTGTTAGCTATTAGGCGGTGTAAATGGTTCTCCGATATTAGTCGTCCTTAAGAGGTGAGGGTTTTTCATTTCTTTGGACTTAAAACAAATCCTTACCTAACATTCTTTTACGAGAATGTAAAATGAGGCGGAAGGGAGGATAGATATGATTCAACAAATCAAGAAGATCCTTTATGCTACCGATCTCAGTAAAAACTCTTCTTATGCGTTTCTCTATGCAACCGATATGGCAAAAAGACATAATGCAATGATTGTTATCTTACATGCCATTGAACCCATTCCTCCTTATGCAGAAGTTTATACGGGCATGACGGAAGTAATGAGACGGAAACAGCAAGAGGAGACTGTTGAAGAGATCAAAAAACACCTACAGGATTTTTGTAAAAAGGCAGAGGCTCAAATTGGCCCTCCTTGCGTTGAACTTATTTCGAAGATTCTCGTTCGTGTTGGCTATCCCCCGGTAGAGATCTTGAATACTGCAGACGAGGAGGGTTGCGACGTAATCGTCCTTGGGACCCATGGAAAGGGATTTTTAGCCCACACCTTTCTGGGGAGTGTATCCACTTCGGTATTGCATCGAACTCGAAAACCAGTTTTCGTTATACCGTTGCCATCTGAAAAAACTTCTATCGATTGGGATGGAATCTGATCAATCTAAATTTAATTTTTAAAGAGCAAAGGCGGGGGCAGAAATGACCATTCCCAAAAGTAAACAAAAACATCTTAGGATTCCCTTGGTTCCTATAAACTGGGGCCATGGCAGACCATGGGGTGGGGCTCAATCCCATCTTTTGACTTTTTTCCCTGAGGATGAATATAGCCTGGTCATTCCAAGAAGCCAGGAGGGAAAATATTTTTTAAGCCATAGATTTTGGAAGAAGTTTCTAGAAGAGAAAGCAGGAATTCTCCGGAAGAAAGATAAAATTATACCCCCTTCGGTGATTGCGATCGTTGGAATCCCAATGGACATCGGAGTGGGTTATCGCCACGGAGCTCGTTTTGGACCCCGGGCTATGCGTGAAGTTTCGTCTCAATTTGGTTCAGGGGTGGAAGGAGGCTTTGATTTAAGTCAGGTAAATAAAAAAATTATAGATCTAGGAGATGTCGATATTCATCCCTATCTCTTGTCAGGAAAACTTTTTGAAAGTAAGACTCTAAGAGAGGTCAGGGAAAGTTATAGAAATGATGGTGAAGTTCCACCCTTAGGATGGGGTAATCTCGAACGGATTCAATCTGCTTTAGAATGGATGATGGGGGAACCACTGAATACGGACGAAGAAGGATGTACAGTGATTCCTGACCTCATGCCAGATTGGAAAGGAAATGTTTTCCCGGTGATTTTGGGTGGGGACCACTCACTAACCCTTCCTTGTATAAAAGCAGTAAAAAAAATCTATGGAAAAGAGAACCTGGGGATCATCTATTTTGATGCCCATCCCGACTATCTAAACAGTCGCAGCGGGTTAAAAGAAACCCATGCTTCGCAAGCCCGAAGAGTCGCTGACGAAATTGGGGCCGAGAACATATTCCAGGTTGGCCTTCGCTATATCGAGCCTGAGGAATTCGAGGGCATTAATAAAGATAAAGTTCACTTTTGGAAAATGGAAGAATTAACCAATTTGCACGCAGATGTTTTTTCGGAAATGCTTTTCCGGGAAATAAAGAACCAGAAAATAAATAAGATGTATGTTTCTATTGATATCGATGTATTGGATGCTAGCATTGCCCCGGGTACCGGAGTGCCCGAACCTGGTGGTATGAATACCCGATATCTCATCGATATCATCCAGAATCTAGGGAATTTCATTGAAAAAGAGCATAACATGGACCTGGTCGCTTTAGATTTGGTAGAGGTTGCGCCGGATTGGGATATCGGTAATATAACCGCTCTCGCAGCAGTTAAAATTATCTTTGAAACGCTCGGTGCCTATTTTATATCTGAAAAAACGAAAGAGAAACAATCGCCCAGTGAAACTTAAAAGGTTTGTTTAGGGCTGAAGATGACCGCGTCGTTTCCGGAATTAGCCAGTTTTGCTATGAGCCATTGGTAACAAAGTCACCGATTGTTGTGAGCAAAGTGTCGCGAAACCCGTCCAGAGATTCTCGCTCGGTAACGCTATCGGGAATGGATAATAGCGGTGTCTGAAATACTTGAGTCATGTTTTTTACCACCTTTCACCATTCAATCGATTTTAAAATACTGCATTTTTAGTCATAAAATACCTTGTTCACCTTATATATTCTTCATCCGATTTTTATTAATATTTTAGTTGTTCCTGACCCTATGTAAACTTAATGACCTAACAGTATATTGGAAGGAGGTGAAAGGCAGTAGGCTGTGGGGGACTAAAGAGAAATGTTAAGAGATGGATGAAGCAGAGGGTTTACTATTAAACGCTCTTACCCAAGAGCCCTAAAGGAAAGGGGAGAAGAATGATGAAAAAAATTACATTCCTAAGTGGATTAGTTGGTTTTTTGATGATCTTCATCGTTTTGGTTCCAGTCATCTATGCGGCTGAAACTGTTAAAGTCACTGGAGAAATCATCGATACTTACTGTTTTGCTCTTATGGGAGCCAAAGGGGAGAGCCACCGGCAATGCGCCATCGACTGTGTAAAAAAGGGCATTCCAGCAGGACTGCTCGAGGATGGCACCAATAAGGTCTATGTCTTGTTGCCCAACAAAGACAAGTCACCTCTGCCTACAGCTGTCATTGACAAGATGGCCAAGAAAGTCACCATCACGGGTAAGGTCTATACAAGCGGTGGAAGCCAATTCTTGACGATTGAATCCATCAAGTAAAGGAGCCTATGTTAGAGATCCTCCTCCCGGGAGTGCAGCACTTACAAAATATTCACCCACTGGTGGTTCATTTTCCTATTGCATTTTTAGTAGGTGCTGCACTCTTCTATTTTCTATCCTGGATTTTCCGAAATCAGACTTTTTCAACGGCCGCTTTTCTATTGCTCATCCTCGGAACACTTGCAGCAGGGGCTGCCGTTGGAACGGGACTCTACTCCGAGGAAGGGGTGATGGTCTCGCGCTCTGTCCGGGAGCATCTTCTGGAACCGCACGAAACATTTATGCTCGTTACTTTAGGACTAAGTATTGTTTTAAGTGTCTGGGCTTTGATCGCACGGCCATTTCCAAAGAAAGGGAAATGGGTCTTTCTCCTTCTGTTTTTAGTTTTGTTGGGAATCATGACGGTGGGCGCCGATTATGGTGCCCGGATGGTGTATGACTACAATGCGGGTGGGAGCGCCTGTTCACAGCCAATCGAATTTAATAAGTGAATGGCCTTTGATTCATCAACTGGTGATAGGACTCCAAAACCTGATCTCTGTCACGGATAATGGATTCTCCATAATGGTGCTAAAAAGGAAAGCAGAGACATTAAGGGACATAAAAATAAAGGAGGGCGATCCAAATGATAAAAGAAGAAAATATTGATAAAGTAAAAGACATGGTGAAACAACTCATTAAAACTGAGGAAGAAGTAGTTGATCTGACAGAGAAGGCGATCAACAAAGCAGAAAACGCAGCAATAAAATATTTGCTGCGGGGAATTCAGCATGATTCACGCAAACATGCAGATTTTGGTAGGGCATCTCTGGAGATCCTTGAGTTTAAGGCAGTTGTGGGGACGAAGGAAAGAGAAGAAGTCTGGGATTTATTAAAAAGACATAGCGATATGGAAAAAAAGCACAGGGAATTTGTTTCTGAAATTAAATACCTCACAAAGACACCGGCACTTCAATATCTCTTCGAACAGATATGGGGGGATGAGAAGAAACATCATATGATTCTTGAAACTTTGATGACCAAGCGATTTGAGAAAGATCCGGAAGCTGAGTGGGGGTTTTTATTAAGCTATTAAAATTGCATGGATGCCTTCCCGTTTCTTTGAAAGAAATAGGTTACGAACTGGCAGATAACGGAACACGGGGAAAGTATGGGGGAAGAAATATATATTCGCATCGTAACATAGTAAAAATTCATAAAGGCAAGGCAGGGCTGAGATTGGTTTCTTTCCCAAGCATACCATGAACTCTCATGGCATCTTTCGAGGTGCCTTTTATATGATTATCAGAAATGGCCCTGCCTTTTTTATTTTAAACCCGGTCGTAAGTAGGTTCCAAAATGCAGTCTTTTTCCTTTATAAATACAAAGTTTACCTTATTTACTTCTTCCCGATCAATTTAGTAGCTTTATTATAGGGGAGATTAATTGAGTGATAGGGACATTCCGAAATGATTACACGTCGCCTGGCACGGGAGCGATAACCTTAACAAAAGTGGAGGTGCTTTATGAAAGATAGGGTAAACTCCAGTTCTGTTATTGGCACACGTAGAGAGTTTATCAAAATGAGTGGGGTATTGATTACCACGACTGCTGTGATGCAACCTAAGGGTTTATTCGCAGAAGCAGCAAAATCGAATCCTGAGAAGAAGTCCGAGGAACAAAAAGGCAAAGAAATTTCTCCTGCCGAAGATCTGATGCGCGAGCATGGGGTCCTTTCCAGGGTGTTGCTCATCTACGATGAAATCATCATACGTCTAAACAGCGGAAAAGAATTTCCTGTCGAGGTTCTTGTCAATTCAGCAGGGCTCATTCGCCGGTTCGTAGAGGACTACCATGAAAAACTTGAGGAGAACCACCTCTTTCCGCGATTTGAGAAGATGGGAAAGCTCGTTGATCTTGTAAGGGTATTGCTGCAACAACATCAAGCTGGCCGCCGCTTAACAGATCATATCAGGAACCTCGCCATACCCTCAACACTTAAAAATCCTGATGAAAAAAGGCGACTGGGCCAATATCTGTACTTGTTCATTCGAATGTATCGGCCCCACAAGGCAAGAGAGGATACAGTGCTGTTTCCCGCTTTCCATTTCATCGTTTCGCCAACCGAATATGATTCCTTAGGTGAGGCATTTGAGGATCAAGAAGAGGAACTTTTTGGAAAGGATGGTTTTGAGAAAATCGTGGAGGAGGTGGGAAAATTGGAAAAGACACTTGGTATTTATGAGCTATCACTTTTTACCTCGAACCTATGAAAGAGGCTCCATGATTATCGGGTCGTGGATTTTTAGTGCATGCCTTTTACTGAAACTGCTGAAACAAGATGGTTAATACACACCTGAAGAAAACTACCCGACTGAGAGAACTGGTAGGTATTTTCCTCAAACTCGGCACAATTGGATTCGGCGGACCGGCGGCCCACATTGCTATGATGGAAGAAGAGATTGTGCGTCGACGCAAATGGATAACGCGAGAGTACTTCCTGGATTTGGTGGGTGCCACTAATTTAATCCCTGGACCGAATTCCACCGAGATGGCCATTCACATAGGATACATACGGGCAGGATGGGCAGGGCTTGCCGTTGCTGGCATTTCCTTCATTCTTCCTGCAGTTCTGATTACAGCGGCTTTTGCCTGGGCTTACGTGAAGTTTGGGTCGCTTCCAAAAATCATCCCGTTCTTTTACGGGATTAAGCCGGCTGTTCTTGCCGTTATTTTTTTCGCCGTCTCGAGGTTGGGGGGAACTGCCGTCAAAAACTGGCGGCTTCTGATAATCGGTTTGGGTGTGACACTTGCCTCCCTTCTCAAGATGAATGAGATCGCTGTGCTCCTCCTTGGTGCAGTGATCGGCATGTTCTGGTTGCGATGGCCCCCCCGGGGAAGAACTCCCTTAGTACTTGAGGTCATTGCTGGGGTCAGTACTGCCATAGGCGCCATTCTTAGTCATGTGGGGATATCCTGGGGGGCGGTGGCAATGGTGGCGGCTGGCTTCGGTGGGCCGATCGGGTTTTCGTTACTGAAACTGGGACTCTTCTTTCTCAAGGTCGGCGCAGTCCTTTTTGGCAGCGGTTATGTGTTGGTGGCGTTCTTAGAAGGGGGACTCGTTCACGACTACGGCTGGCTTTCTCAGCAACAACTGCTGGACGCTATCGCCATCGGACAATTCACGCCTGGCCCTGTTCTTTCGGCTGCTACTTTTATCGGCTATGTGATATCGGGCGTACCAGGTGCAGTGGTCTCAACCGTTGCCATTTTCCTCCCTTCGTTTTTCTTCGTTGCGGCACTTAACCCTATTGTCCCCCGCCTACGCCAGTCCCCTTGGGCTTCTGCTTTCCTCGATGCAGTGAATGTTAGCTCGGTTGCTCTCATGTTGGCAGTTGTCGTGAAATTGGGTCAAACGACACTCACTGGTTTCCCTGCATGGCTAATCGCTATGGCCGCTCTCGTGGTGAGTTTTCGGTGGAAGGTTAACGCCACTTGGGTGATTCTTGGAGGAGCTACCGTCGGCTGGGTACTATCAGTATTGGGTTATGTTTAAGTTTCTTGATCAAGGAGGGAGTATATCAGGAAAGGAGGAACTCATGGGGAAGATAAAAAGGGGATATAAAACTACTTTGAAGACAGTTTTATTTCTTTTAATAGTATGTTTTGCAGGCTCGTCGATTAGTAACAATGGAAATGAGGACCTGCTAAAACAGGCAAAACAGATTTTTGGCCCTTTGCCACAGGTCATGTTATCTGAGAAAAATCCTGTCACCCCTGAAAAGGTCAAACTGGGGAAAATACTCTTTTACGAGACACGAATTTCTGTTGATGGAACGGTAAGCTGTGCAAGATGCCATCCGATCAGTTTGTACGCGGCGGATGGGTTAAGGAAGTCTATCGGGAATAATTGCAAAATCAATCCGAGAAATGCCCCAACCGTTCTTAATGCAGCAGGCCAGATTTCCGCCCATTGGATAGGAAACCGAACAGATGTAGAAGACCAGGCAAAACAATCGGTGATCGGTCCGCCTTCTTTTGGGATGCCGTCGTATGAGGCAGTAGAAAAAAGGCTAAAAGAGATAAAAGGGTATGTGGAGCTGTTTAAGAAGGCGTTTCCTGCGGACGCCGATCCGATAACCGTGGATAATTTAGCAAAAGCAATCGGAGCTTTTGAAAGGACACTTGTCACTCCTTCTCGTTTCGACGCTTTTGTAAAAGGGGATAAGACCACCCTCACGGACCCTCAAAAACGAGGGCTTAAGACGTTCATCGAGGCAGGCTGTATCATGTGCCATTCAAGTGCATATGTGGGCGGGCAGATGTACCAGAAGTTTGGTGTATTTGAACCTTACTGGCAGTACACCAAGAGTAAAGATGTTGACGAAGGAAGATATGTGGTTACAAAAAATGAAAGCGACAAGTATGTATTCAAAGTCCCTATGCTCAGAAACGTTGAAATGACATCGCCGTATTTTCATGACGGATCTGTCGATCGCTTGCATGACGCCCTCTGGATAATGGGCAAAGTTCAACTGGGAAAAACTCTCGCCGACCAACAGATTGAGGATATCATTCTTTTCTTAAAATCCCTGACGGGACAAATACCTGACGACGCTCTGAAGGTACCACTGTTACCACCAAACGAATAAGTACACGTGCAGACCCCCCGAATGACGGACTCGTAGTAAGAAAGAACCATCAGCACATTGATCAATCGCTTGAAAGCAATAAGCGTAGCGGGTATTGGCTTAATTAAGGCTTAATGACATGACAGCGTGTCCTGCCAGTCTGAACTTTCAATGGGCTGTTTCCGATCCTTCACGGGAAACTTCCTGCTCGATCTGGGAGGGGGCCATGTTCAAGAAGTGCGAAGGATCTTTTTAGGAAGATTCGAAAGCTCACACCTTCTAGCTTCCATTAACTTCTGACATTTGATAGAACCGGGATCATCTGGGTTCTTTTCTAACCAAGATAAAAAATGGGATAGACGCAAGCTGCATTACAACCGAGAATACAATAAGAGATGGTATCGAGATATCATAGAGAACCCCCATTAATGCACTCCCTAAAAACCAGAACAATCCAAACCCTGCATTGAAAACCCCATAGGCTGTACTACGCCTGTTCATCGGAATCATCCCTGCAATGGTGGCCCTCATGATAGATTCCTGTGCTCCTATGCCCGCTCCCCATAAGGCCATCCCCACAAGGGCCGTATAGAAGTCCCCCAGGAAGACCAGAGGGGGAAAAAGGGAAGAAAGCAGTGAAACGATAATCGGGATTGAAAGACCCACCCGATCAAACAGACGACCGAAGAGAAGAGCCGAGAGGGCATCAACTCCCATTGCAACGGCGTAAAAGATCGGGATCCAGACCTTGGGCACAACAGACAGTTTCTCAAAATGAAAGGCAATCAGAGGAAAATCCACATAGCCTGCTGCAATCAACGAGACCGCCGCGAGATAGAGCCAGAACATACGTGAAAATCCCTTTGTTTTTAATTCAACAGAAGCTATTTCTAAATCATGAGGACGGGGGTAAAGCACCCGTGCTACCACGAGCACTCCTAACGCCAGAAGGGCTGGCACGAGAAGGATAACGAAACTCGTTCGATAACCGCCCTTGAGATATATAACACCAGCAACGATGAGCGGACCAAGAATCGCGCCGATCTGATCCATCGCTTCGTGCAATCCAAAACCCCACCCGTGTCCTATCCTCTGGGTGGCATGTGAAAGCATGGCGTCACGGGAGGGATTACGAATTGCTTTTCCCATCCGTTCTGCAATCATCAAAAGAGCGGCAATTTCCCAGTGTCCTGCCAGAGCCAGGAGAGGAACAGCCAGCAGGTTGACGAAATATCCAAACAGAGTGACGGTCCAATACTTCCCAGTCCGGTCACTAATATACCCGGAGACGAGACGCAGAGCATACCCGATTAATTCCCCGGATCCGGCAACGATTCCTACTACTGTTGCACTTGCCCCCAGGATGGCCAGGTAGGGACCGGTGATGCTGCGAGCGCCTTCATAAGTCATATCCGCAAAGAGACTTACGACCCCTACTAAAATGATAAATTTGAGAGCTGTTTCCCTTGAAATATCCTTATTGTTTTTCTTCTGAATTCCTTGATCTTCCGTTGAAATCTCCCTTTTGAATTACTTATATCATGCCTGCCGACAGACAGTTAGGTTGTGATATTTTTGTGGCAGACCTCCGTAGTTATAGAATCCTCCTTTCTCTAACTTGTTCAGGAAGATGCGAACTGAGAAGCCCACATAACATCACTAGGCTAAGTATGGGAACTTTATATCTCATCAATACACCGGTGAGTACCAGCAGCAAGATTTTGATTATGTTTAACGTTCCCTCTGTTACAATAAGCCAGACAAGCCCATCCTTATAAAGTTCGCGAGCAACCAAAAACACACCAGAAATCACCGTCATTGCAGGAAATATTGCAAGGCTTTTTATACCTATAACTGATCCTCCATACCAAACACTAAACCCGATAAAGTGAAAAGATAGTAAAGCAATCTTAATCCATTGATCAAAAGGTATTATCCTTTTTGCTTGTGCTGATTTTACTTTTGACATTTTCGTAACACTTCTTATTTGATGTAGCGTCCGAGATGAAGAATGGGTATAACAAGAATAAAACAAAATTTCGTACTTCTGATCCCCCTTGACCAAAGTCCTAAAAGAAAAGAGAGACACGCTGTCTCTCAACTAACGATTGTCATCCACGGAGGGAGAGGGTAACGGTGCTATTCGCAGCGTGAGTCGCTCCACGCCCTCGATGATTACCTTCTGGCCTTGGTGCAAGGGTTTAGGAGAAACGGCATGCCAAGTTTCCCCTTGATAGTCCACCCAAACCTCATCTCCTTTTACACTGACTACTACTGCCTGATCACCGATCATCGCTCTTTTACCGATGATCGGCCGTCGGCGCTGAGCCTGCATGACTTTCCAGAAGAGGCCCAAGGAGACAGCTACAGTGGCCAAATACAACGGTAACGCTTCGCGCCATGGTAGAAACTTGAAAAGAACCAAGCCAACCAGCGGCAAAACCAAGTCTGTTATGTCTGCTTGGAAGGGCTTGAACGCGGACAACGGTCCGTGGCCATTTTCAATTGTATCGGCGATCTTTATATTGACGCCATTTTGCCAGAACTTTGGGTTTGTTAAATCGACTGGTCTTGGGCTTAACGTAACAGCCGCCGGTCCTTCAACGATTCCCTTCACGCCATGGTAAATCTGACAGTGATCGTTATAAAGTTTTTTCCCAGGCGCGTACTGGTCACCATTGGCGCTTCCGGCCGACAATAAAGCTGTCCCAAGGAGCAATCCAGCCAATAGAACTATGGGTATCTTCTTCATACGATGATTCTCCTTCTCCACGGGCCTCTAAAGCAAATCCTCCATTCCCCTCATAAGATCCCACGGCACCAACCACAAGATCTTTGGGGTCGAAACCAATAAAGGTGACGCTGATAAGGATGTAGAAATCCCGAAGCCTGAGGATGTTCCAACCGCTCCTTTGGCAAGTTCCTCAGCAAATGAGATAACTAATGCACACCCGGCAATAAATAGTACTATGGATACAGGTATATTCGTTTTTTATCATCCTTTTGCCTGAAGTCAGCATTTCACTTAACTTTAAAATAGCTCACCGAACAGTTCCCGCACTTTCTCCTTTGCCCGCTCCAAGGCATCCTTTCCTTTAGATGTAATCCTGTAAACCCTACGATAGCGGCCGGAAGCCTCTTTCGTCTCAGAACGAAGATATCCCTTTTTCTCCATTCCGTGCAGAATAGGGTAGAGAGTTCCAGGACTAAGTTTATAACCATGCCGACCTAACTCCTCAATAATTCCAAGTCCGAAAATAGGCCCTTCGGCGGCATGGTAAAGAATATGAAGTCTGATAATTCCAGAATAAAGGTCTTTGTCTTCCATAAGCGTTATCGAATTTCGTTATCGTATTTAGATAATAAATCAATTAACATATTTTGTCAAGGTGTTTAAAGGTGAAGAAATCTAACGGATACTCATTTTAAGGAGTTGCATGGCCTCATTGAGCCCTACTGGAAATATACCAAAAGCGTAACAATTGATGATGGAAGATATGTCTTTAAAGTGCCGATCCACAGAAATGTTGCAAAGACCGGCCCTTATTTCCACGACGGCTCTCTGGACAAACTCGAGGATGCGGTTTGGATCATGGGTAAAATTCAGCTGGGAAAAGACCTTGACAAGTCCCAGGTCGAAGAGATCCTTACATTCCTGAAATCCTTAACTGGAAAAATTCCTGAAGATGCCATTAAGATTCCTCTACTCCCGTCCATGGAGTAAGTGCTTCCCTGCATAGTCGAAATCAAAGAATGTCACTCCTCTCTCAAAAATTGGGCGGTCTCCTCGGGAAAGGAGACATTGATATAGATGCCAGATCCCATCTCAAATCCTGCTGGGGTGGTCAATCGGGGAATAATTTGAAGATGCCAATGGTAGTAATCCTCCCCTTCATCTTTTATGGGAGAGGTATGGATGACAAAGTTATAAGCAGGATCGTTGAGTTTGGAATAAAGCCTGAATAAGGTTTCCTTTAAGACCTTTGCAAATCTTTTAGAATCCTCCACAGAGATTGAACCGAACGAGGCCTGATGTTCTTTGGGAATGATCCAGGTTTCAAAGGGAACTCGAGATGCAAAAGGCTGAAGGACGACAAACTTCTCCGTATCGATCACAATCCTCTTTTTAAAATTAAGCTCCTCCTGAATCGAGTCGCAATAGACACATCTTCCATGGTCATCATAATATCGAGCGGCTTCTTCCAATTTCTTTCGAATATTGGAAGGGACAACCGCTGTTCCGACGATTTGAGAATGGGTATGATCCAATGATGTCCCGGCTGCTTCCCCATGGTTTTTAAAGATGATGATCAATTTGATCCTCGGATCTTCCCTCAAGGCAAGATATCTCTCTCGATAGGCGAGGAGAACCTCCTCCACCTGTTTATCCTCTGTTAATGGGAAAAGTTGATTATGGATAGGGCTTCCGATGACCACCTCATGGATTCCCACTCCATCCATCATCCTGAAAAATCCCTTCTCCTCTTTTCTCTCCAGACTCCCTTCTGGAGAAAGTGCAGGAAATTTATTGGGAATGACCCTAACCCACCATCCTTTACTATCTGGTGGACCACCTTTTCGATAGGCAAGGGTTTCATGGGGGGTGAGGTGTTCGTTGCTAGGACAAAAAGGACAGTCCGCTTTATAAACGGGTTTTTCTATGGCAGGTTCGATCTTTTTAAAATCGTGAGGTCTCTTTGAACGGTTTGTCGCAATGATGACCCACTCTTTGGTGGTCGGATCCTGTCTCAATTGGGGCATATTGACCTCCCTTTACATCGCTATGCGCATAGCGCCAAGCGTTTAGCGTTTTTATTTATGTGGCCTTAACCTAAGGCTAAAAGTAACCCTACTAAAGCACCCAAAGGGATGGAAATGTAGGGATTACAAGTGATGGCTCATGAACTTCCGATACCTCGAAAGAGATAGCTCAATCCAAAACCCGCAGAGCCACCCAGTAATATACCTAATAAAGCTTTAAGAGTCATAAAACCTCCTTTTTATAAAAGTATCATCCCATTACCAATAATTCAAGGAGATGATTTTTTAATCCTCCCCTTCACCCCTCCCCTTTGAGACTGTGTCGTAATGGCGGCCAGGGGAGAAAGCACCAGCTTCAGGAGCTTTAGAATTGCGGTTATTTTAAGGTGATGGGCAACCGTCCTAATGGTTGAAAATGATGTTTGCATAGGAAACAAATGTATGAATTTATGTGCTAAAAGGTTTCGCCCTAAAGCTCCCTCAGCCGCCTCTCTCTCCCCTAGCCAATTTTCAGACCGCTTCCGGAAAGTTTTTGATTTCCTGCCTACTCCTTATTGTGACACAGTCTCTTGCGGGAGAGGGATACCTGCCTGCCCCGCCCTCGGTCGGGACCGGGGCCAGTAGGCAGGGGGTGAGGGGGAGAATGAAAGAGCTTGTATTTAGGAGAGAGGATGAGTATAATTTTTTTTAAATATTAGACGGAGAAGGAGGATTTAAGATGAAAAATTTGCTTTGGGTAGTCCTGTTGAGTTCTTTTTATCTTTTTTCTTTATTGGGTCTAAGCTTGGGCCAGTCAGCCTCTCCCAAAAAGACACCGGAATTATTGGCCCAAGGTAAAAAACTATATGAGCAGAATTGTATGCCCTGCCACGGCCCCAAGGGAGATGGGAAGGGTCCGGCCGGGGCTCTCCTCAAGCCCCCTCCCCGAGATTTTAATAGGCCTCTTAGTCAATGGACTTATTCCAAGGGAGATCTCAAAAAGGTCTTTGATGTCATCTCAAAGGGAATTCCCAACACCTCCATGGTTAAATGGGATCAGCTCTCAGAGCAGGATCGTTGGGCACTGGTTTACTTTGTGGAAGGATTTGCAACTTCGCCAAAGAAGAAATAAATCTCGCATAGAGCAAAGCGCATAGGGTATGGCCCCCCACCCTCTCCCTCCCCCTCGAGGGGGGAGGGTTGGGGAGGGGGTGATAGGAAAATAAATGAAAGAAATTACATCCGAAGACCTATTGGCGAATAACGGAAAAGACGGAAAGCCGGTTTATATTTCTTTTCAAGGGAGGGTTTATGATGTGTCCAAAAGCCCTCTCTGGTCTAAAGGTCTTCACATGAATAGGCATCCCTCAGGCAAGGATCTTACTGGAGAGATCTCTGCGGCTCCTCATGGAACAGAAATCCTTGAACGATATCCACAGGTGGGGGTTTTGAAAAAAGGAGCACCTGAGGAATTGAAACACCTTCCTCCTGTACTTCAGAATCTTCTCCAAAAGCTTCCAATGGCAAGACGCCATCCACATCCCATGGTCGTCCATTTTCCTATTGCCCTTTTGATGGCCTCCTCCCTCTTTGTCCTTCTCCATCTTATCTTTAAAAATCCTTCCTTCGAGATCACCAGTTTCTACCTTCTCATTCTGGGAGCGATCGCCTCTCCCTTTGCCATGGGCACGGGGCTTCTCACTTGGTGGATCAATTATCGATTGAAGCTAACTCTTTTTGTGAAGAGAAAGATTCAGTTTTCTATCCTCCTTCTTATTTTCGAGATCATTCTCATTCTCTGGCGTAGTGATCAATCACAGATATCCCATCCCATCTACTTCATCATGGTGGTCATCCTC
>Ga0315277_10002708_pt1 | contig 24493 bp, 21 predicted proteins | sample YL17G05_15_MG_FD_203695 | JGI IMG/M metagenome (GOLD analysis project Ga0315277, IMG submission 203695) | Sediment microbial communities from Yellowstone Lake, YNP, Wyoming, USA - YL17G05_15 | ecosystem: Environmental > Aquatic > Freshwater > Lake > Sediment | place: USA: Wyoming | collected... | reverse complement strand
TCCAGAAGGCATTGCAGGCGAAAATCGCCGCCTGAAGCCCACAGCCGCCCCGAGCCAACCCCCGCCCAGGCTTGTAGTCTGCGCCCATCCACCGCCAACCGGCCTTGCTGCCGGCAATCTGCTCCCCAACACCCTCCGCACGCCGCCGCTCCGCTCGTTTCCGCCTCCGCCGCCGCTCCCCCGGGGTTGAACCCGTTGCTCTTCGCTGCACAACGCAACCGGCTCAGGCGACTCTCTCGGCGATCGGAATCCCTGGCCGATGGAGTCGCCGTCGGAGACGCCTCCCACGAGTGGGTTTGCGCCGCGGCCAGCCCAGAAATGTCGGGCAACTGAGACGAAAAGGGCCATCCTTTCGGATGGCCCGACACCGTCGATCGCCTGCGGTATCTGGGATACGGGGTCTATCCCAGCCGCTCCCGCCGTCGCCGCGCGAAGCCGACCAGGCACAGGCTACCCAGGCCCAGCAGAACCACTGCGGACGGCTCCGGCACGGCGGTGATCTTATAGACGATCCCCCCGGTCCCGTTTGCCGGGGTGTTTGTGACCAGCGCGTACAGCTCCCCGTTGGCGTCCTCGCCGAAGCCATGCACGGTCAGCCCATTCGGCATTCGGCCACTGGCAAACTGGGGAAGCAGAAACTCGTGCATTGTGCCGTCCTGCAGGTCGGCGTAGAGGAGGCGGCCGTCCGCCCGCACAGGAGCCTTCAGCAGCGCCAGGTCGCCGAAGAGGTACTTGCCGAACAGCTCGGGGATTGCCTTGCCGCGGTAGACGAAGCCGCCGACGATGGCGATGCCGTCGCCGGGGTGCTCGATGGTGCCGTCGCCGTGGTCGTACTCCAGGGTCCCAAGCGGGCCGGAGATTGGGTCGATCAGTCCCGCGGGACTCCCCGGACTACGAGCCCCGATCGTCCCGTTCGAGCGGTTGAAGAGGAAGTCTCCCTCTTTGACCGCCCAACCGTAGTTGCCGCCCTTCACGATGCGGTCGATTTCCTCGATGTTGTTCTGGCCGACGTCGCCGACGATCAGATCGCCGCTGGAGCGCTCGAAAGCGAAGCGGTAGGGGTTGCGCAGGCCATAGGCATAGATCTCGGGCACCTGGCCCGGTCCCTGGAAGGGGTTGCCGGCCGGTATGCGATACTGTCCGTTGCTGCTGATGGGGTCGGGGCTGCCGGTCGTCAGTGACGGATTCAGCGCGTCGATCCGGAGCATCTTGCCCAAGGGGGTAGTCAGATTCTGGGCGTTGCCGCCGAGGTTGCCGCCGATGTCGAGTGGGTCGGGTGGAAGGTGGCTCAGGCCGACGTCATTGGCGTTGCCGCCGTCGCCAGTCCCGAGATAGAGATAACCGTCCGGTCCGAATGCAATGGTGCCGCCGTTGTGATTGCCCGCGTTCTTGCCGAACGAGATGATCTCGCGTCGAGAGGCGGGATCGACAACGTTGGCGTCCGTGGCACTCATTTTCCACTCGGAGATGACGTTCTTGTAGTTCTGAACGGCGCCGCGGGGCGCGACGTAAGTCGGGGACGTCGCGACCGGGATTGGCTCGCTGTTGTAGGTGTAGAGCGTGTGGAAGCCGGGGCTGGCGGGGTCATTGAAGCCGGGATGAAACGCCAAGCCGAGGAACCCGCGCTCGTCGTTGGGGTTGGCCGGATTGAGCGGGGGCTGCACCCGGCTACTGAGGTCGAGGGCGGACCCGGACAACAAGGCGCCGTTCTGGATGATCCGAAGCAGACCATTCTGCTCGACGACGAACAGGCGGCTGGTGTCGCCCGGCGGGCTGATCGCATAGTCTGGCGCGCCCATTCCGGTGGTGATGGGGTCCAGGTGCACGGCGATGTTTCCGGGCTTGATGGGCGGCAGGATGTGATCCGCCGAGGCCACCGAGCCGAAAGCCAAGACGGCGAGGCTGGCCGCCGTGTAAATCTTTCTCCATGTCATGGTACGAGTCTCCCTGAAGAGCAAAGGATCAGAGAAGGACGAGGGCATTCCCGCGCGTAATCCAGACATTGTCGGTGAGACGGTCCTGGTTCTGCAGGAGCGTCCAGTCCGCATGGTTGGGTTTGGCGAAGGTCATCGTCGGGCCTGTCCATATCGTCGCCGCGCGTGGCCCAGCAGGCACGGCCCGGCGATCGCCAGCAGCAGCAGCGTTGCGGGCTCCGGCACAGCAGTGATGTTGTCGACACCCAGTTGGGCGACGATGGACGGCACGGACGACGGCAACGGGTTCGCCGAGGGGTTATGGATGATCCTCAATTGCCTGACGTGGCCCAGCGTAGCGCTGTAATTGAAGCCACCCGTCAAGTCGCCCGAACCCAGCGGAAAGCTCGCCACCCGCCATCCGCTGGACGACGCCAGCGGAAAGCTCTGGACGGAGACGAAGTTGCCGCCATCGCCCTCCAAGAGCAGGCGAATCTGCAAGGCGGAGGTCCCCAGATTCTCCAGGTCCATGGTGATTTTCGTCACACCGGCTGCCAGATAGTTGCCGGTCCACTGGGCGGTGTTGAAGGCGACAAGTTTGGATCCGGCCCCGGACCCGTCGGTCGAGGTGATCTTCAAATAGTTGTCCCCAGCTCCGGCGGGACCGCCGCTGGCGACGTTCGCCGGCGGGTGCGGGTTGCGGTCGCCGCTGTCCCAGCCTTGCGTTGTACCGTTTTCAAAGTTATCGAACTGAGAGACAATCACCTCCGCGTGCGCCGTCGCGGGCCCCGCCGCAACGATCAAAGAACAGGCCGTCAGGCAGATAATGGTCCTCATCGTCAGGTTCTCCTCGGCAGGGGGTGCTCTAAACAACGGATTTTAGTCTAGCGAAACTGGGAAAAACGTCAAGCGTTCGCAAGCCCCTTTGACGGACAACGGGGGAAAACCCCTATTGACAGCATGAAGAGCCTGCCTACCCATCTATAGAGGGGCCAAGGCGAGCCGACCGGCTTGTCCACGCCGTCGCGCCTCGCCAGCCTACCGGCCGAGGGCGGTCAATCGGGTTGTGCCATGTACCGCAGCAGCGCGACATCCAACTGCTTCAGGTCGCCGAAGGCCTGCTGAAACTCCTCCAGCCTGGTCTTGGGACCGTCCTCCAGCAGCGGCTTCTTCTGGGAGAGCATCTTTAGGTACGCGATGTACTGCTTGGGGTGCTGCCGGATCAGGTAGTAGGTCAACGACCAGGCCTCGGCATAGGCGTCCAGGCTTTGCTTGGGATCGTGGAAACGCTTGTCGTCGGCGATCAAGGTTTGCAGCGAGTCGGGCGGCCGACGCTGCACGTACTCCCGAAACCGCACCAGCCGCGCCGGGTTGACCGCCCCGATCCCGCTCCAACCCTTGGTGCTGCGCAGATCGGGCGTCTCAAAGTAGAGGGCGATCCCCTCACTGAACCAGACGGGGCAGTCGCTGTAGCGGGCGTGCAGGCCGCAGTTGAACGCAATCTGGTGCGTCGCCTCGTGCACGATCGTGGCTACGGTTCGCAGGGCCTCGGGCCGGGCCAGAATCCGGTTGATCTGGGCGGCCGTGCCACGGCGACTGCTGAACCGGCTCAGCGCCTCCATGCCCGTCAGGTCGTACAACGTCATCCAGTTCGTCCGCAGGCTGAAGTAACCGATGATCGACGGCGCCGCTTCGCCCAACTCCGCCTTCGCAAACTCCGTGAAGGAACGCTGGTCGGCAAAGATGATGGCCACCAGGGGGAACTCGGGCTGGGAGAGATCGAACCCCTTGTTCTGCCAGTAGTTCGTAAACGCCCGGAAGAGCCGCTCGAACAACGACCCACACCACTGCGCGTAGGCCCGCGACGTGTTGTAGCAGATCAGGTAGTTCGTCGTCTGGTGCACGTCGAACCCCTGGGGCAATTCGGCCAACAGGCGCTTCGACATCTCTTCGCGCGAGAGCGGCTGGAAAGGCACCTCGTCGCTGCCGTGCTTGAGCTGCTCCTCGGGCGGAACCGCCCAAAGCACGCCGTCGCGGGCCAGCACCAGCAGCCCGCCGTCCTGGGCGGTGACCAACAGGCGGCCGTCGACGGAAACCTGCTTCCCGCCACGCCGCAGCACGACGTGATCCAGGCCGGCCGCAGAGTTTGCCCAGCCGAGACACACCACGATCAGTATGGTTAACCGTTTCACGCTGTCCGCCGTTGCTCTGATCTTAATAGTTGCTAGCGGGCTTCGGGGCTCGGGATCTCAGATTCTGGGTCTGAGGGTCCCCTTTGCGGTACCCGAGCCCCGAATCCCGAGCCCCGACCAAGTCCTCCTGAAACCGATCGTGCTCGCTTCACAGTCCAAGCTCTATTATACCCGGCTTGAGATTGCCTGCCGCGGGGTGCCAGCGACTATTCGGCGGCAGTACCTCGGCTCCATCGGCCCGCCAGCCAGGCGGCCAGCCCGGCTACGGCGGCAAGCAGCAGCAGCAGGGCCAGGCAAATCCCGGCCACCTCGAACTCCTGGCCGGCGTGCAGCTTGCCGAAGACCGTGGTAGACAGAGTTTCCACGCCGGGCGGCACCACCAGGAAGCTTGCCCCCAGATCGCCCAGGGCCACCGCCAAGGCTACCACCCAGGCCAAGGCGACCGCGGAAAGACGACAGGGCAAAGCCACGCTCCAGAGCCGCCGCAGCGGGCCGGCCCCGTCGGCGGCCGCGCTGTCGAGTATCTCCGCCGGGACGCTTCGCAGGGCCTGCCACATAATCAGCGTGGCCAGCGGCAGGGCACGGAGCGTCAACGCCATCCAAGGGGCCGGAATCGGCTGGTCATAAAGTCGGAAGAAAAGCCGGGAATTCGGGAAGTTGAACAGCCAGATAATCGCCAGCCCCAGCACCGGCCCCGGCAGTGCCAGGCCCACCGCCACGGCTGCCAGCGCCGGCACGGCTGGCAGCCCGCCGCGTCGGGCGGGCCACGCCAGGGCAATCGCCGCGATCACTGCCGCGGTGGCCGCCAACCCGCCGATGCCCAGCGACCAGCCGAACTCGCGCCGATACTCCACCAGGCACGCAGCCACCATCTCTCCGCAGTTCCGCAGCGACCACGTCGAAGTCCAGCCGCCGCCGGCCGGCGTAATCACAATGCCGGCCTGGTAGCAGAGGTTCACCAGCGGCACGCCGACCAGCACGAGCAGCCCCAGTCCGACCAACAGCCCGAGCGGCACCCGCCAGGCGCCCAGGCGGAACACCCAGCGGCGCCGCAGGCTCAGCGGCCGCCGCTGCGGCAAGAGCCGCACGCAGACCCACAGGACCGCCACCACCAGAGCCGCACTCAGCCCCAGCCCGGGGCCCATCCCCAAGACGGCCTCTCCCGGCGTCTGTCCCATGTACAACCGGGTAAACAGCTCTTCGGCGTAGGTTCGCACTTGAAACAGGTCGGTGACGGTCATCTCGCCGGCCGTGACCAGCGCCACCCAGAGTGCGGCCACGCCCACCGCCGGCGCCGCGCTGCGGAGCGTAACGCGGAAGAAGACCTGCCGCGGCGAGCCGTCCAGCAGGGCCTGTTCCTCCAGTTCAGGCTCGACCAGGATCAGTCCCAGGCCAACAATCAACGCCACCCAGGGCACGGCCGCCATGGAGTGGATCCAGATTGCTGCCCGCCAGCCTTCCAGCAGGGTCCATTCCTCCAGCCACGTCGGGGCGTCCACGGCCTGCGTGAACCAGCCCTGCACCCCAAACCCGGCGTGCCAGGCGGCGGCCTGCACGTACAACGGCACAAAGAGCATCAGCCCCAACAGCAGCATCCCCGCCCGCCGGCCCGGCAAATCGGTCCGCGCAAGCAGCCATGCCAGCATACTCCCCAGCGGCAGACTGATTGCGCAGGTGGCCCCGGTCAGCAGCAAAGTGTTCAGGGCGAGTGACCAGGTGCGGGTATCCACAGCGGCCGGAAGCGGGTGGGGTCGCAGTTCATTACCGTCGAGAGAAGTCGGCGTCTGGGCGTCGAAAAGGTCTACCGTGGTCTGCCAATGCAGATACTGTTGTGCCCCAACAACCGTTCGTGCCGAGCAGTCTTGTAGACCTTTCCTCGGGGGCTCGGAACAAGTGTGCGGTTCTTGAAATCAGTCTCGAGATTCTGGTCGTTGGTGCAGAGGATGCGAGCTCCACTTGCTCGCGCCAGCGCGATCACATGAGGGTCATTCGACCTGCATATGCCGAGCCTTGTGACTACTGTTTTCTCGGCGTCAATCCGCGTTGTCAGAACCTGCAAAGCCTGACCGGCCCTCCACATTTGCATCAGACGCCCTTTCACCTTCCCCAGCCTCTTCAATTCCACACCGTTTTTCCCGCCGAAGACCAGCTTTCCACTCCTGCGGTCAATCCACTCCCACAACGGTGCAAAATCGTCCTCGCAGGGAACCGCAAACACGCGACTGGCGACATCCGCATCGATGATCACGCACATACGCCAGACTCTCCAGGACATTATCTCGCTGCCGGAATGAAGTACTGTTGACATGCACTCCGTGGAGAGTGAGGCACATGTCTCTCATCCTCCAAAGAGCCGCTTCTCTTCATCGAGGAAGAATCGTCGATAGCCAGGCGGTGGGTTCAGCAGGTTCCCCTCAGCATCGAGCGGAATACGGCAGACGTCGACTTCCACTCCTTTCCGCTCACAGTACAAGAGGCTTACGTCATCCGGTCCCAGGAACTTCTTGTCTCGAACGTCAAGACGCACGCGATCGATCAGGTAGTCGCTGTGGGTTTCAATGACGAATCTGTTGCGCCGTTTTTTGACCAGGTATCCCAGAAAACTCCCCAACTGGGCTTGGGCCCGCGGATGCAGATGGACTTCCGGCTGTTGCATCAAGAGCATTTGCCCGGGATTAGTTGTCAGACAGTCTACGGCTATCGGAAGGATCTGACTCACGCCATAACCCACGTCAACAAGGTTGGTTGCCGGTCCGGCTATGTCAATCTGCACCTGAAATGGATCGCCCTCTTTCCTTCCCAACTGCTTGACGTTGACGCTCCTGAACAGACCGCTCTCTGAGCCGAACTCGCGCAGCGATTTCCGCAGATCCGTCCATTTCTCAGGGTCCGCGGATTTCGTTCCGGCAAGAATCATGGGGACGTGCTCGCCTTCCGGATCGTATGTCTCTTTCCTGCGGTCATAGGTCCGGCGAGGTTTCGTCCGAATCGGGGCGATGGCATGGGGCCGATCAGTCGGTCTAGTGCGCAATCGGAATAGCAGAGGCTCAAGCATCGCTCTAGCTTCCTTGGGGACAGGCTCTGTGCCTCGAAGACCCATTTCTGTGCCTCGAAGACCCATTTCTGTGCCTCGAAGAGCCATCATGGCGTAATGAAAAGCTATCCTGCTTTCAAATGCGGCTTGCTTCAACTGAGCACTATGGTGCCAAGGACCTGCCTTCAGTACGACGGTTGCGTCGTCCACATTTGCGGCATATTCGAGCGACATGCTTGCTTGCTTTGACTCCACGTGCCACTTGGAGAGTCTCGCTTGCGCCCCTCGTTGTGCAAACGTCGCTTCGACGCGAACTCTGTCCTTGGCGAGCACGCGCTCGAAACCGATTAGAAAGGTCTTGGCACGCCCTCCGCGACCGCTTCGAAAATGGGCGATCTGATCGTACGCCCCCCAATCAAACGGTGCCTCGTTGAAATCCGGCTCCACCAACGCGCAACCCACGTCCCATGCCAGACGCGTCGCAGCCAGAATGGTGGACTTTCCCGTACTGTTCTCGCCAATCAGAATCGTCAATGGAGCCAGCGGCAACTCGTGCAGGCCGTGAAAACAACGAACGTCTTTGAGGATCAACATATCCATGCGAAGACTACTCCCTTCACGATGGGCTAATACTCATCCCCGCCTAGAAGCTTCTGCTCCACCTGGTCCGCCTGCCAGGCGACCGCGGAGAGGACGCGGCTGACCTCCAGCGGATCGAGCGTCTCGGCGAGCTGGTTGGCCTGGATCACGACCACCTCGGCGCCGCCGACTTGTCTGGCGGCAAAGGCCCCGTGGAGCAACTGCGTGTTGTAGCGCAAGAGCGACATGGCGTTCTTTTCGGTCACCGGGCCGCAGATCGACCAATAGCCGACCATCGAGTGGCCCGACTCGTCGGTCTGGCCGAACTCGATGGTGACCAGTTGCTTCCGTAGCGAGCCGATCGGTACGGTGATCCGCATGGTGTTGCCCGACTCGGCGATCTTGTAGCCGGCGGCCTGGGCCACGCCGCGGACCATCGACTTCGGGTCGGTGGTCACGGGGGCCAATGCGGCGAAGTCGGGCCCGGCGGCCGCTGCGCCTGCGGCGGCGCCGGCCGCGGCAGTAGCGGGAGCCGTGGCAGCCGGTCGGGCAGGCTGCGGTGGGGCGGGGGCCGGCTGGCCGCCGCTGGCCATGGCCTGTTGGATCAGCCCGGGCATCATCATGCCGAACCCGGCCCCCATCCCCATCCCCATCGCGCCGGCGCCCATGCCTCCTCCGCCGCCCTGCTCGGCCAGTTTCGACATGCTGTTGGCGGCCTGGAACTTTACGAAGGCATTCAGGTCGCCCACCGCCCCCATGGCACTTCGGGCGTCGATGGCCTTCTGGACTTCCTCGGGCGGGGTGACGGCGTTGATGAAGAAATCGACCAGCTCTAGGCCGTACTTGCCGAACTCCTCGGTCACCTTCGCCCGGGTGCCCGAGGCAATCTCGTCGTACTTGGCCGGCAGATCCAGCAGGCTGATCCCCGCCGTGCCCAGCAGGTCGGCCAGCCGGGCGACGATCAGGTCCTTCAAGAAGTCGCTCACCTCGTCGGTAGTGTATTTTCCTTGGGTCCCGACCAGCGTGTTAATCAAGAGCGCCGAGTCGACCACGCGGAAGGAATACTTGCCAAAGCTCCGCAGCCGGACCATGCCAAAGTCGGCGTCGCGGAAGGTGATCGGCTGCCGGGTGCCCCATTTCTGGTCGAGGAAGGTCTGCTTGCCGACGAAGTAGACCTGGGCCTGGAAGGGGGACTGCTGCCAGGGGAGCGTCAGGATCCGGGTGAGGATCGGCACGTTCTGGGTGGTCAGGGTATGGCGACCGGGGCCGAAACAGTCCATCGCCTTGCCGTCGCGGAAGAAGACCGCCTCCTGGTTCTCCTGCACGATCAGTTGGGCACCCAGCTTGATGTCGGCCGAGCCCTCCGGCGGCTCCCGATGCACCAGCGAGCGGTTCGTCTCGTCGAAGAACTTGATGACTTCCAAGCGTATGGCCATGCGAAAACCCCCTTATTGCGAGGCCTCCCTATCGTTCAGCATTCAGCACTCAGAGGATGTGAATCTTTCAAGCATGGCACAAAAAAACACCCCTGTTTCGTCAGGAAACCTGGGGTCCGAGATCGAAACATGCCCCTTTTCGAGGCCCAGTTTTGAAAGATTCACATCCTCTCAGCATTCAGCATTCCTCACTCCAGCCCCTTGAGTACGTCCTCCCGCTGGTCCCAGAGATGCTCCAGCTCGTCGGTCTGGCGGAGCAGATCGGGCAGCAGGACGGCCAGCTTTTCTTTCTTGTCCGGCAGGTTTTCGACGGCCGCGGCCAGCGCGTCGACCTGGGCGATCAGGGCCACGTCGCGCTCGTAGACTCGATCCAGCAGCTCTTCATCGACCCGCACGAGGTCGAAGAAGCCGCTGTAGCCCTGCACCGCCCCACGGATCCGGCCGATCAGCTTGTCGAGCCGGCCGCGGACCCGATCGACCTGCGGCAACAGGTCGATCTGCCCGGCATCGGCCAGGGGGCGGCTGAGCGCGTCGATCGCCCGTTTGGATCGCTGCAAGCGGTCCGCCAGCCAGTCCCTCTGCAGGTCGTCGCTTTCGCGGCGATATTCCTTTTCCAGGTAGCCCCGGAAGCCCGGGATGTGCCGCAGGATGGTCTCGATGAGGTTGCGGTGCTCGGTGTGGTCTCTGGGCTCGGGCATGGCGTTTGCTCCTGTCGCGGGTACGGCTGGTCAAGTACATCATACCCAATCGGGACAGCAGGGGAAGCGTGGTCGGGGAGTGCGCTGCCGCAGGGAATTGGGGCCTATCGTGATGGCGCGAATCGGCCAGAGGGAGATGGCATCATCGCCCGACAGCCCCGCCCCGACAGCCCCGCCCGACAGCCCCGCTCAACAGCCCCGCCCGGCAGGGCGGGGTTGGAGGGCGTGGGCGCGTGCGACCCCGCCCTTCCGGGCGGGGCTGCCGACACACGTACCCCGCCCTTCCGGGCGGGGCTGCCGACGCACGCACCTCGCCCTCGTGGGCGGGGCTGCCGACACACGGACCTCGCTCTCGCGGGCGGGGCTGCCGACACACGAGGGCTTGCGAGCTTGTGGTTGTGCACCCGGGCTGGTCAATCCCGGCCGGATGGTGCACAATGAGGTCCTCGGGAGGTTCCGGGCGGGGCGATGCCGCTGTGACCCCGGAATGCTCCATCCTGCCAGTGGGCCCCTTTTTTACGGAAAGACGAGACATGAGTTCGACCATTGTAGAGATCCGCGCCCGACAGATCCTCGACAGCCGAGGCAATCCGACCATCGAGGTGGACCTGGAGACGGCCGACGGCTCCTTCGGCCGTGCGGCGGTGCCCAGTGGGGCCAGCACGGGGGTGCACGAGGCCTGGGAACTGCGGGACGAAGACGAGAAGAAATACCTCGGCAAGGGGGTGACTCAGGCCGTCGCCAACGTCAACGACACCCTGGCCAACGAGATCTGCGGCATGGACGTCCTGGACCAGGTCGCCCTGGACCGGCGGATGATCGAGCTGGACGGGACGGAGAACAAGAGGAAACTCGGGGCCAACGCCATCCTGGGGGTCTCCTTGGCGGCGGCCCATGCGGCGGCCGATCACTCCGGGCTGCCGCTGTTCCGCTACCTGGGCGGGGTGGGCGCCCGGCTGCTGCCGGCCCCGATGATGAACATCCTCAACGGCGGAACGCACGCCGACAACGCGGTCGACGTCCAGGAATTCATGGTCATGCCCCTGGGGGTCGACTCCTTCAGCGAGGCCATCCGCTGCGGCTGCGAGATCTTCCACCACCTCAAGAAAGTGCTCAAGGCGAAAAAGCTGGCCACCAACGTGGGCGACGAGGGCGGCTTCGCCCCCGACCTGAAGAGCAACAAAGAGGCCCTGGACCTGATCATGGAGGCCGCCGCGAACGCCGGTTACCCGATGGGGGAGCAGGTGTTCATCGCCATGGACGTCGCCGCCACCGAGCTGTACGACGCCGAGAAGAGGCTTTACTCCATCGACGGCCAGCAGATCGACGCAGCCGCCATGGTCGAACTGCTCGCCGAGTGGTCCGATGATTATCCCATCTGCTCCATCGAAGACGGCTGCTCCGAAGACGACTGGGACGGCTGGAAGCTGCTGAGCGAGAAGCTGGGCGGGAAGATCCAACTGGTGGGCGACGACCTGTTCGTCACCAACACCACGCGCCTCAGACGCGGCATCGCCGAAGGCATCGCCAACAGTATCCTGATCAAGGTCAACCAGATCGGCACGCTGACCGAAACGATCGAGGCCATCGAGCTCGCCCGGCTCTCCGGCTACACCAGCGTGACCAGCCACCGCAGCGGCGAGACCGAGGATACGACCATTGCCGACCTGGCCGTGGCGTTGGGAACGGGCCAGATCAAGACCGGCTCGGCCTCGCGGACCGACCGCATGGCCAAGTACAACCAGTTGCTGCGGATCGAAGAGACCTTGGGCGACGGGGCCCTTTACGGCGGCTCGGTGTTTCCCCTGAGGAGCTGACCTTGAGTGTTGAGGGATGAGGGTTGAGTGTTGAGGGCTGAGGCTTCTCAGTCTTGAGTTTCCAATTTTCAATTGTCAATTTTCAATTGTCAATTGCCTATTTCAGGCTCTGCACTATCCCCTCTCCGCCATGTTCCTCGAAGACCCCATGCCCGTCATCCTCTTCGGCATCATCGCCGAGACCGTGCTGGGGATCGCCGTGCTGACCACCCGGCGGGGCGTGTTGCTTTGGGCGATGGCCGGTGTGCTGGTGCTGGTGTTGGCCGGGGTGGGGCTAGAGTGGCTGGTGGTGACCGAGCGGGAGCGGGTGGAGGGCACAGTGGAGGACGCGGCGGCGGCCGTGCGTGCCAACGATCGACAAGGCCTGCTCCAGTGCGTCCATCCCTCGGCCGGCGACGCCCGCCGACTGGTCAATTGGGCCTTTGAGCAGGCGGATTTCACCGACGCGAAGATCACCCACCTCGAGGTCCAGAGCATCAACGAACTGACCAGCCCACCTACGGCCAAGGTCCATGTCATTGGCAACGTCTTCTTCAACGATCGCTCCGGCCAGGATCCCTACGGCAAGCGCCACGTCGATCTGACCCTGGAACTCCGCCTGGAGTCCGACCGCTGGCTGATCAGCGGTTACGTGTGGCACGACGATCCGCGGGGATAGTGACCATCGGCGCGAGCGAAGAGGCGGAGAGGTTTGACTAACCCACCCGACGGTTTTCAATTCTCAATTCTCAATTTTCAATTCTCAATTCTCAATTTTCAATTCTCAATTTTCAATTCTCAATTGCGATGTCGCATTGGGACCCTCAGCAGCCCTACCCCGACTATCCCCGACCCGACCACTGCGTGGTGCCCGGCGGCCGTGGCAAGCTCATCCTGTTGCTGGTGGCGCTGGGGTTCTTGGCCGTCTGTTTGTTCTTGGGTGCCGGCGTGCTGATTTGGCGGAGAGCGACCGCCGTTGACGAAGTCGACCGATCGCTCGTGGAGGGCCCGGCTCCGCTGGGCAAGTTCGACTCCCTGGAGGCCAAGTACGCCGCCGCGGCGGCCGCATTCAACAGCGACTCGGTCGGCGTCAGCGGTCGCGGGCTGAAGTCCATCGAGGGGCTGTTCGACGCGATCATGGCCGCCACCAGGGATTCCAACAACGCCGGTTTCGCCCGGCAGGTCGACGCCAAGCTCCTCCTATTGGAGATGCGCAACAGCGGCGTGATGCCGCCGCTGAGCCTCGTTCAGGAACGCCTGGCGGAGACGTGGGTGGAGCAGGGACTCTGCGTGCCCGTGCTCTGGACCCGCTACAAGATCGCCCGCGTGGAACCCCACGCCAGCGGCTGAAGGAGTTCTGCTCGGTCTTCACCCCGCGAGAGTCGCAGCAAGAGTTGTTCGTCAAGATCCAGTTGCATCTCGGCCAGGCGTCGGAACCCCATTGGGTGGCCGTCCGGCGAATCGTTCGCGGGGCCGGCGGCAGCGTGCGTTTCGTCGGCCAGTTCGTCGCGGCTTCGCTGCTGGCGCCGGCATTCCAACCGGAAGAGCCGATCTGCGTGGAGCCGTACGACGTGATCGACTGGAAATACAAGGGGCAGGAGAAGGAGCCGCCCGGAGACGGAGGTTGATGCTGCCGCGTTAGGCTCAATGCTTGCAGATGGGGTTGTCAGTTGTCAGTTTTCAGTTGTCAGTTTTCAGTTTTCGCTTCTCGCTTGTCGGTTTTCTGCGCTCCGGAGTCGCGAACTGACACCTGATAACCGACACCTGATAACTGACAACTGACAACCGAGAACTGAGAACTGACAACCGAAAACTGAGAACTGAAAACTGACAACCGAAAACTGAGAACTGAAAACTGACAACCGAAAACTGAGAACTGAAAACTGACAACTGAAGACTGAGAACCTCCGTACCGCCGCCGCGCTTCAGCGGCCCGGGCCCAAAGGTATGCTCATCCCGTCGTAGGCCAATTCCATTCCCGGCGGCAGGGCGGCGTTGGTCGCCTCGTGCTCCAGATCGTGGCACATGTGCGTAAACAGGGTCCGCCGGGGCGCCAGGCGGCGGGCGGTTTCGATCGCCTCGTCCAGGCCGAAATGCGTGGCGTGCGGCTGCCGCCGCAGGCAATCGAGGATCAGCACGTCCAGGCCCTCCAGCAGTGGTCGGCTCTCTGGGGGGATCTCGTTGGTGTCGGTGCAATAGGCCACCTTCCCGAAGCGGTAACCCCAGACGTGATAACGCCCGTGCCGCAGCCGAATCGGAATCACCCGCGCGCCGAGCAACTCCAACGGCCCACCCGTCACCGGCCGGAAGGCCAGCCGCGGAATGCCGCCGGCCGGGTACTCCCGGGTGGCCGGGTCGAACGCATAGTCAAACGTCGTGCGGATCCGCTCCTCGACCAGCCGGTCGCAGTAGATCGGCAGGTCGTGGCCCAGGTAGTGTGCAAAGATCCGCAGATCGTCCAACCCAAACAAGTGATCGGCGTGCTCGTGCGTGTACAGCACGGCATGCACCAGGCCGATCCCCTCCCGCAACAATTGGACACGCAGGTCGGGCGGGGTGTCTACCAGGAGATTGCCCTCGGGCAGCCCCAGTGCCAAACTACAGCGGGTCCGCCCGTTCTTGGAGTTGGAACTGGTGCAGGTGGGGCAGCCGCACCCGATCACGGGGATGCCGTGGGAGGTGCCGGTACCGAGGAAGACGAGCTGGCTGGTAATATCGCGGGTTATGGGTGAATTGGACAACGGCCGCCTCAGGAGCAAGGGACGATGGCAGATGACGAATTACCCCAGGGCAAGTGCCGGGCGCCGGCCGGTCATCATTCTGGCACGGTTTGCCCGCCCCACCAGCCATTCCACCCGAAAGAAGTAAATCGCGCCGCGAGACCACACCATCAGGGGGGATTAGATGAACAACTGTCCTTGACCGGGCGTACCACAGTAAATACATTGTGATGCAGGATTTAGGTGCGCCATGGAAGAATTCCTCACACGGGTATGGGACGTCCTGGGATACGTCTTCGGCGGCGTGAGCCGGGTGATCGAACGCTCGGTGACCGGGGTGTTCGGCTCGTCCAACGCGCGGTATCTGAAGAAACTGCAACCGCAGATCGGGGCGATCAACGCCCTGGAACCGAAATACCAGGAGATGACCGACGCGGAACTGAAGGAGCAGACCGTCAAGTTCCGCAAACGGTTGGCCGCCGGGGAGACCCTGGAGGACCTTCTGATCGAGGCGTTCGCCGTCTGCCGCGAGGCCGGACGCCGTTTCCTGGGGATGCGGCACTTCGACGTGCAGTTGATGGGCGGGATCGTCCTGCACCGCAGCGCGATTGCCGAAATGGTCACCGGCGAAGGCAAGACCCTCGTGGCCACGCTGCCGGCGTATCTCAACGCCCTGCCGCCGACCAGGAAGGACGCGGAGGGCAACCCCCGCGGCTCGGTCCACGTGGTGACGGTCAACGACTACCTGGCCCGCCGCGACATGGAATGGATGGGCCCGCTGTATCTTTCGTTGGGGCTCACGGTCGGGGCGATCCAGAGCCAGATGGAGACGGCGCAGCGGCAGAAGGCGTATGCCTGCGACATCACCTACGGCACGAACAACGAGTTCGGCTTCGACTACCTCCGCGACAACATGCGGCCGGCGGCCCAGGGCGACGACCGCTACCCGAAACACATGCAACAGGTACAGGGCCGGCTGCACTACGCGATCATCGACGAGGTGGACAACATCCTCGTGGACGAGGCCCGCACGCCGCTGATCATTTCCGGACCCGCCCACGACGACGTCACCCGCTACAGCCGGGCCGACCGCATCGCCCGCCAGTTGACCAAGGGGGCCCACTTCGAGGTCAACGAGAAGGAGCACTCCGCGCATCTGACCGACGACGGGGTGCGGGCGGCCGAGCATCTGGCGGGCGTGGAGAGCTTCTACACCGCCGGGCACATGGAATGGCCCCACCTGATCGACAACTCCCTGAAGGCCCATCACCTCTACAAGCGCGACGTCAACTACGTGGTCAAGGACGACGAGATCGTGATCGTCGACGAGTTCACCGGACGGCTGATGCCGGGGCGGAACTGGAGCGACGGGCTGCACCAGGCGGTCGAGGCCAAGGAAGGCGTGCGCGTCAAGGAGGAGAACCAGACCCTGGCCACCATCACGCTGCAGAACTTCTTCAAGCTCTATAACAAAATCTGCGGCATGACCGGGACCGCCATGACCGAGGCCGCCGAATTCTGGAAGATCTACAAGCTCGACGTGATCGCCATCCCCACCAACAAGCCGCTGCGGCGGCTGAACCACCCCGACGTGATCTACCGCAGCGAAAAGGAAAAGTACCAGGCGGTGGCCGACGAGATCGAGGAGATCCACAAGTGGGACGTAGTGCTCACAGACGACCGCCAGACGCACCTCGGCAGGATCGTCCGCGAGCACGAGGAGGCCATCGAGCTGCAGCCGAAGGGGAGCAAGCAGCGCGAGCGGATCGCCCGCGACCAGATCGTCGAAATCGAGCGGAGCGGGCGGCCGATCCTGGTGGGAACCGTGTCCATCGAGCGGAGCGAGCTGATCTCGGGCATGTTGGAGCAGCGGGGCATCCCCCACCAGGTCCTCAACGCCAAGCACCACCAGCGCGAGGCCGAGATTGTCGCCCAGGCCGGGCGCAAGCATGCGGTAACGATCGCCACCAACATGGCCGGCCGCGGCACCGACATTATCCTGGGAGGCAATCCCGAGGCCATGGCCTGGGCCCAGCTCCAGGAGAAGTATCCCACGCGGCTGGAAGTTCCCCCCGACGAATGGGACGCCCTGGTGGCCGAGATCGAGCAACGCGAGCAGATGCAGGCCGAGGGGCGCGAGGTGGCCGGCATGGGTGGCCTGCACATCATCGGCACCGAACGCCACGAGGCGCGTCGGATCGACCTGCAGCTTCGGGGCCGCTGCGGCCGGCAGGGCGATCCCGGCTCCAGCCGCTTCTGCCTCTCGCTGGAAGACGACCTGATGCGGATCTTTGCCGGCGAATGGGTCAAGAACATCCTCACCCGGCTGGGGATGAAGGAAGGCGAGTCCATCGAGAGCAGGATGGTCTCTCGGCGGATCGAGGGGGCCCAGAAGAAGGTCGAGGAACGCAACTTCGAAATCCGCAAGAACCTGCTGGAATACGACGAGGTGATGGACGAGCAGCGCAAACGCGTCTACACCTACCGCCAGAATGTCCTCGACGGGACCAACTGTAAGAAACTCGTCCTGGAGATGATCGACGAGCAGGTCGATCACTATCTGAGTCAGTTCCTGGCCAAAGACTACGGCACCGAGACGTTCGCCAAGTGGGCGGGCAAGGAGCTGTCGATCGAGCTGGCTGCCCGCGACTTCCAGGGCATGGACTTCCGCTCGGCCGAGGACTTTGCCAAGGACGAGGCTGAACGGTTGCTGGAAGGCCAGCTCCTGGACGCCATCGACGAGAACCTGCCCGAGGAGGCCGACACCCGTGAATGGAACTGGGAAGCGCTGGCCAAGATGGTCAACACCCGCTGGCGCCTGAGCTTGCGGGATCGCGACTTGAAACAGATCGGGCGGGAGGACGTGGCCGAGTTCCTGCTGGAGAAGGCCCGGACCGCCCTGCAACGAACCGATCTCAGCCAGGGTGCCCGGTTCTTGGATGCCGACTTTGGCGTGCAGACTGCCTGTGCCTGGGTGCGTCACAAGTTCGGCGTCGAGCTGGCCCCGGACGAAGTCCGCCAACTGGAGCCCCAATCGTTCAAAGAACTGGTCCGCCGCCGGGCCGCCGAGGCCTACACCGAGAAGGAGATCGAGTACCCGGTGATGGCCGGGTTGTACCACTTCACCACCCGCGACGCAGGCGGCCACAAGCGCTACGACCGCGACAGGCTGGTGGAGTGGGTCCGGGAACGCTTCAACGCCGCCTTGAGCCTCGACGACCTCCGCAACAGGCAACGCGACGAGATCCGGGCCTTGCTGATCGAACACAGCCGCCGCTACACCGCCCAGGCCAGCCAGGCGGCGACCGAGGCCGCGGCGCGGGTCGAGAAACTCTTCGGCGAGGACGATTCCGTCCAGAAGGTGTCGGGGAACGACCCCCGCCTGCGGGCGCTCTGCGATTGGCTGGTCGGAGAGTTCCACGACGAGGTCTCGCCGGAAGCGCTCGCCGCCCTGGACCGCCGGCGGCTGGAAAACCGCCTGGCCAATGCGATCGACGAGAAGTTCCGCTCCGAGATGCGGAAGATGGAGCGGGCGCTGGTGCTGCAACTGCTCGACGGCGCCTGGAAAGACCACCTGCTGGCGATGGACCATCTCCGCAGCAGCGTGGGCCTGCGGGGCTATGCCCAGGTCGACCCCAAGGTCGAATACAAACGTGAAGGGATGCGGACCTTCGAGGCCATGTGGAACTCGGTCGGCGAGCGCGTGACCGACCTGATCTTCCGCATGGAGCAGCTCGACGAGAGCTTCGTCGGCTCGACCTGGACCGAGGCCGAGGCGATTCACGAGGACGCGGCGTCGGCCGGCGAGATCGCCGCGCAGCAACAGGCGGCCATCGACGGCACGCAGTCCGACCGCAAGCCCGAGCCGATCCGGCTCCACCAGAAGCGGGTGGGCCGCAATGATCCTTGCCCCTGTGGCAGCGGCAAGAAGTTCAAGAACTGCTGCATGCGGAAGGGGGCAGGAAGGGGGGTGTAGAAGAGTATGCTCATTCCAAGAGTCTACGTCGAATTGACCTGGAACTGCGAGCACTTGGCGAACGCGAACAAGTTCCAGCACATCCGACGCGTCAACTCGATGCTCGGCCTTTTCATTCCAAGCCTCGTGACTCCGTTGGAACTCCTTGGAGAGAACCCGTGAATGCCAAACACGACCCCGAGCTTGCGCAAATCCGAGAAACGAGACTCCGCATTTCGGAAGAATGCTGCCACGACCCGGAGCTCATGGTAAGACACTACATGGAACTCCAGAAGCGGCACCAGGATCGCCTGGTGTATTCCACTGAGGCCGGCGTGCAGGGTCTGCCCGAAGAGCCTCCCTGAGCTGCACCACAACGGAAGGGAACGGACAGTCTTCGGGGTGCTCGACCGGTTGAAATGGGAACAGTGGTGAGCGACTGCTGGGAAAGGATGCCCTTCGTGCCGTATCTGCTCAACATTCTCTATCTGCTTCTGATCGTGCTTGCCTTGCCGTGGCTCGTGTGGCAATCAGTACGGAAGGGAAAGTACCGCCAGGGACTTGCCGCCAAGCTCTTGGGCCGGGTGCCGCGGCGCACCTCGCAGAAGACGTGCATCTGGCTGCACGCCGTCAGCGTGGGTGAGGTCAACCTGCTGGCCCCGCTGATCCGGGAGATCCAGCGGCAGAGGCCCGACTGGCAGTGCGTCGTCTCGACCACGACCGCCACCGGCATGGCCTTGGCCGGCAAGAAATACGCGGGACTGACCGTGTTCTACTGCCCGCTGGATTTCAGTTGGGCGGTGGCGGCGGCCGTGCGACGGATTCGGCCCGACGTGCTGGTCCTGGCCGAGCTGGAGTTGTGGCCGAACCTGGTCCGGGCGGCCAAGCGGTTCGGCGCCCGGGTGGCGGTGATCAACGGGCGCCTCAGCGAGCACAGCTTCCGCGGCTATCGGCGGATCCGGCCGCTGGCGGCGAGGCTCCTCAGGCAGATCGACCTGGTGGCCGTGCAGGACGAGACGTATGCCGGCCGCTTTCGCGCCTTGGGGGCCCTGCCGTCGACGGTACACGTGACCGGCTCGCTGAAGTACGACGGCGCCCAGACCGACCGGAACAACCCGGCCACGCGCCGGCTCCGCAGGCTGGCCGGTTTCGCCGATGAGGACCAGGTGCTGCTGGCCGGCAGCACGCAGGAGCCGGAAGAGGCGGTCGTGCTGGAGGTCTATCGGCAGTTGAGCCGCAGTTGGCCGGGGTTGCGGCTGGTGCTGGTCCCCCGGCACCGCGATCGCTTCCGAGCGGTTGCCCGGCTGTTGGACAGATCGGGCATTCCCTGGCAGCGGCGAACGGAGTTGGAGGCTAAGAGTCTGTCTCAAAACCCCTCACCCCCTGCCCCTCTCCCCGCAAGCGGGGCGAGGGGAGAAACCAGCACTGCTCCTCTCCCCGCAAGCGGGGCGAGGGGAGAACGTTCTGGGACAGGCAGTAAGGGACCTGACACGGCGGCGCGCGTGCTGTTGGTCGACGTGGTGGGTGAGCTGGGCGCCTGGTGGGGGACGGCCGGGATTGCCTTCGTCGGCGGCAGCCTGGGCGACCGTGGCGGGCAAAACATGATCGAGCCAGCGGCCTACGGTGCCGCCGTCTGTTTCGGCCCCAACACCCGAAACTTCCGCGACGTCGTTGCCACCATGCTGGCCCACGATGCGGCGGTAGTCGTGGCCGACGACGAGCAACTGTCCCGGTTCGCCCGCCGCTGTCTGGAAGACCCCGACTACGCGGCTGCCCTGGGTGATCGGGCCAGGTCGCTGGTCCTCGGGCAGCTTGGGGCAAGCCGGCGGACGTTTGACCTGCTGGCAGCACTGGCCGAGCAGCGGCTGGGGCACGACGGGCGCGCAGCGGCGTGATCGCACAAGTTCGCCGCCAGCGGTTTCTCGGTGCGCCGGATTCCGAGCTGCGGGGCTTGAACCGGCGCAAAGGAGGCGCGGTGATGCACCCTGCGGCTCACCCGGTGATCCGCATAGCGATCGGCCTTGCCGTTTCCCGCCCCCCGCCAGGGCGGCCTCCGACCTTTTTTTTCTGGCCCCCCAAGGCTTGCCTGCCCCGCGGCCGGTTCCATCCGCCGCCGGCGCCGGCTACCATGGAGGCTATGAATACCCATGACATCCAGGAATTGGCTGGCCGTCTGCTCGCGGGCGAACTGTCCGTCGCACAATTCGCCGCCCATTTCAGTCTCCCCCAGCTCGCCGACGTTGGTGTCGCCCAGGTCGACCTCGACCGGCGACGCCGCTGCGGCTTCCCCGAGGTCGTCTTCGCCCAGGGCAAGACCGTGGAGGCGATCGAGAAGATCTTTCGGGCGCTGATCGGGCACGGGGCCGAAGTGCTGGCCACGCGGATGACGCCCGACCAGGCCGCCGAACTGAAACTCAAGTTCCCCGGCGGCTGCTACAATCCCGTCGGCCGGACGTTCCGCATCCCACTCGGCGCCGGCAAGCCCCACGACGATCTCGAGCGTTCCACTGGCGTGACGCCAGTGCCACCCGGCCGCCCGCCTGCCGCCGGGAAGGTCACCATCGTTACCGCCGGCACCAGCGACCTGCCCGTGGCCGAAGAGGCCCGCGAAACGGTCCTCTGGACCGGCGCCGAGGTCAACCTGATTCACGACGTCGGCGTTGCCGGACCGCATCGGCTGACGGCCAACCTCGATCAACTCGAAGGGGCCGACGCCGTGGTGGTCGTCGCCGGCATGGAAGGGGCCTTGCCCAGCGTCGTCGGCGGCTACGTCGCCTGCCCGGTGATTGCCGTACCCACCAGCGTGGGCTACGGCGCCAGCTTCGGCGGAGCGGCCGCCCTGCTGGGCATGCTCAACAGTTGTGCCTCCAACGTCGCGGTGGTCAACATCGACGCCGGCTTCAAGGCCGGCTACGTCGCCGGACTGATCGCCCAGAATGCCGCCCGGGCGCGGGGGACTGCGGCCTCGCCCTGAGACCCGCCCATGAGCACCAGCACCCTGATGAACGCCCTGGTCCTGCACGCAGTCGGCGATGCCCGCCTCGAGAAGATCGCCCGGCCGCCCGTCACTCCCGGCGAGGTGCTCCTGCGCGTGGCCTTCTGCGGCGTCTGTGGATCGGACGTCCCCCGGATCTTCGTCAAGGGCACCTACCACTTTCCCACCGTCTGCGGGCACGAGTTCGCCGGCACCGTCGAGGCCTGTGGCGCGGGCGTCGCGGGATTCAAGCCGGGCGATCGGGTGGTCGCCTTTCCGCTGCTGTGGTGCGGGAAGTGCGTCTCCTGCGAACTGGGCCGTTACGTGCAGTGTTCCGACTACGATTACTACGGCTCCCGCCGCGACGGTGCCTTTGCCCAGTACGTCTCCGTCCCGCCGCAGAACCTCATCGCCGTGCCCGAAGGTGTCTCGATGGCGGCCGCCTCGATGACCGAGCCGGCGGCCGTGGCCCTGCACGCCTTGAAGCGGGCCGGCGGCGGATTCGTGGGCGAGACGGTGATCATCTTCGGCGCCGGGCCGATCGGGCTGATGGTCGCTCAATGGGCCCGCGTGATGGGCGCCGCCCGCATCGCCCTCTTCGACCTGGTCCCCGAGAAACTGGCCATGGCCCGCCAGCTCGGCTTTGACCTGGCGTTGGACGCCCGCAGTCGCCACCCGGTGGAAGAGATCAACCGGTTCACCGGCGGCCGTGGGGCCGAGGTCTGTGTCGAGGCGGCGGGCGTCCCGGTAACCCTCAACCAGGCGATCTCCGCCGCCCGCGTCGGCGGCCGCGTGGTGATCCTCGGCAACCCCTCGGCCGACGTCACCCTGCCCGCCGCCTTGATCTCCCAGGCCATGCGACGCGAGCTGGACATCCTGGGCACCTGGAACTCCTCGTTCAGCGCCGCGGGCAACAACGACGACTGGCGGGCGGTGCTTTCTGCGGTAGCCTCCGGGGCAATCGAGCTGGACAGCCTGGTAACCCACCGCGTCCCGCTGGAGGACGCGCTGGCCGCACTCGTGATGATGAGAGACCAGAGCGAGTTCTTCGCCAAGGTGTTGATCGAACCATAGAGACGAGACACCTCATGAAAGCTGCCGTACTTGAAGAGCTGGAAAAGATGGTCGTTCGGCAGGTCGACGACCCGCAGATCGACGACGATTCGGCCCTGCTGAAGGTCGAGTCGGTGGCCATCTGCGGCTCGGACATCCGCATCTTCCATCACGGAAATCCCCGCGTCAGACCGCCGGCAATCATCGGCCACGAGATCGCCGGCACGGTGATTCAGGTCGGCAAAAGCGTCACCCGGGTCAAGCAGGGCGACCGCGTCGCCGTCGGGGCCGACGTCCCCTGCGGACAGTGCTCGTGGTGCCGCAACGGGCTGGGGAACAACTGCGCAATCAACTACGCCGTGGGTTATCAGTTCCCCGGGGGCTTCGCCCAGTACATGCTCCTGCCACGGCTAGTCTTGGAAGAAGGGCCGGTCACGCCGTTTGCAGCGACGCTCAGCTTCGACGAGGCCGCCCTGGCCGAGCCCCTGGCCTGCGTGATCAGCGGCCTGGAGCTGGTCAACATGACCCTGGGCAAGACGATCGTGATCATCGGCATGGGACCGGTCGGCTGTCTGATGATCGACGTGGCCCGGCTGATGGGCGCGACCAAGGTGATCTGCGTGCAGCGCAGCCAGCGGCGGATGGAGATTGCCAGGCAATACGGGGCCGACGTCTACATCAACTCCGCCCAGGAGAACCTGATCGCCCGCTGCCGCCAAGAGACCGGCGGCGAGGGCCCCGACGTGGTGATGACCACCTGCCAATCGGTCGAAGCCCACGAGCAGGCCATCGAGATGGTGGCCCATCGCGGCTACGTGAACCTATTCGGTGGGCTGGGCAAGAGCGTGCGGCCCATGTCGGTCCTCTCCAACACGATCCACTACAAGGAGTGTTTTGTGACCGGCTCCCACGGCTGCGCCCCCCGCCATCACGAGTTGGCGGTCAGACTGCTGGAGGCGGGCAAGGTCCGTGCCACACCGATCATCACGCACCACTTCCCGCTGGATCAGATCAACGAGGCCTTCCAGGCCATGGAGAACCAAACGGGGATGAAGATCATCGTCCATCCCCATGCCTGACGCCGCCGGCGGCTTATTGATGCTCAGAAAAAGAATGCAGCATCCGGTTTAGCGGCCGACGGCACGTCGGCCCGGAGAAACGCCTCCGTCGCCGTGCCGGCGACGGCTAAACGAGGTAGCATTAGCTCTCTGAGAGTCAATAGCAGCCACAGAGTCGACCCGGATCAGAATCGCGTCACTGGCCCTTTTCTCCTCCGGGAGCCCTGCTCACGAAAGAGTCGAACACCCGCACCTTCTTCCAGTTAGGCTGGTGCTTGGCGACGTACTCCAGGTGGCTAGGGTGGGCCAGGTACTTCTCCATGGCGGCCTTGTCGTTGAAGACCACGTGCAAGGCCACGTCGTAGTCACGATCGACCACGTCCCGCTCCACGTCGGACACGACCCCGGCGGCATAGAACACGATCCCCGGGATCGGCGCCAGGTACTTGTGGCTGTCATCGACCATCGCCTTCTTCGTCTCCGGGCTGTTGTCCTTCAGCGAGAAGAAGACGTTGTGGGCCAGCAGGGGGCCTTTCGCGGCAGGCTTGTCGGCCGCCGGCGCACCCAGCACACACAGCCCAAGGCAAACCACTCCCAAGATCAGCATCGCAGGGACAGAACTCTTCATCGATCACTCCCTTCGGTAACAGTAGTTGAGGAATGACAGTCGGTTGTACGCTGTGAATATGGCCGCTAAGCCGCAAGCGGCGTTCACGACGAGGCAAGCGGCTGTTGCCGGCAGAGTCAGGTCTTCTTGTCGGGTACGGGCTTTTTGTAGGCTGCCGGGCCGATCAACGCCTCGATCTCCTCTTCGTCGAGTGTCTCTTCTTTCTCCAAAGCGCCTGCCAGGGTGTCCAGTTTGTCGCGGTGTCGGGTCAACAGCTTCTTGGCCCGCTCCGAGGCCTCGCGGAGGATGCGGACCACCTCCTCGTCAATCACCTGGGCCGTGTGCTCGCTGAACCGGCGGGGCTCGGCCATCTCCTTGCCCAGGAATGGATGCTCCTCGCCGTCGCGAAACGCCACCGGACCCAACTTCTCGCTCATCCCCCAGTGGGTCACCATGCGTCGGGCCAGCATCGTGGCCT
>Ga0315277_10002707_pt1 | contig 24505 bp, 18 predicted proteins | sample YL17G05_15_MG_FD_203695 | JGI IMG/M metagenome (GOLD analysis project Ga0315277, IMG submission 203695) | Sediment microbial communities from Yellowstone Lake, YNP, Wyoming, USA - YL17G05_15 | ecosystem: Environmental > Aquatic > Freshwater > Lake > Sediment | place: USA: Wyoming | collected... | reverse complement strand
TCCACTCAGTTTACATCCACCCGGCTTATGATGCAATGATGATTACCGAGAGGCCGAATTACAATCTCCCCCTTCCCGCCGGTCTTTGTGGTTAATGAGAGATGCGGCCAGAGCTTTCTCACCCCAGCCATGGTCGTTTGCGATTTCCGGTTTTCTCGATGGCCTTGACTGCAATCTGGACATCCTGCGCAACCTGCCAATCAAACATGCCCAGGCAAATGAAGTCTGCGCCGCTCTCGAACGCGTAGGCAATCCCATCATTGGCGGGAATGGCCCCTGCGGCCAGGACCTTGAACGCTATCCAAGGGACCTTAACATCCTGCATAAACTCCACCGTCTCCTCGTGGTCGTGGCAGAACATATTATCGTGATACTCGGCGTGATTGGGCGAGTTGCTTTCGTACATCTCGATGAATCGCCTGTTCTCTCTGGGGTGGGCGGACCAATACCTGTCGTGGTGGAGGGTCTTCATATAGAAATCGGGCTTGAGTCCCTCCTTCTCGCAGAACCGGATCGGCTCGAGCCGATGGGCGCAGATGCCGACGGGAACCTTGTACTTCCTCATAATCTCGTAGGCCTTGATGATATTCTTCTGGCTGCCCTGATGATACCAGGTATCGCTTGCGCCTCCCCAGAGATACGCCGCGGATGCCCCCAGCTCGATGTGCTCTTCAAGCAGCCGCTCGTACTGGCTGATATCCGTGGTAATCACGTCGGCCAGCCATTTCATATTCCCGCCCCATTCGTCCCAATACCTTGACAGCCTGAAGCGTTTGAAATTGTGGTTCTTCAGGATGATGCCGTTAATCCCGTGCTCCTCACAGAGCTTTAAGGTCATAAGGATTCTGTCTTCCGTGTTGTATCGTTCCGCCAGGGCATTGACATAGTCCAAATCCCGGGCGTGCATATTCATACTGATAAGATTGCTGCCGCTCATCAGCCTGCCTAAGGTGATATCGCCGATTTTGCCCGTGGGCATCTTCTGCCGCCTTGCCAACACCTCCGGGGCATCCAAATCCAAGTCCCTCAGTCTGGCGTATTCCAGTCTGTCGGCCTTTGTAGTGATAGCCGAGGCGGTCGAAGCGTCCGCTGCTTCTCCTGCCGAGGCAGGCGACGAGATGCCAATAACGCCCATGGCGCCCAGTCCCCCAAGCACCTCCCTGCGATTCGGATTCTTTCCAGACTTCATAGGCGCTCTCCTGCTTCCAACGTCGTCAACTCGAGCCAGTGAGATACACTTCCGTTGATGACCATAATAATCATATCGTGCTAAAGAAAACCGGCATTGTCAAGCGGCGACTCGTCGTTGCGACCAATCAACGCTATTGCACTCAAGCCTTCACCAAGCAGCTTTTGATTATGATTGGTTGGCTATTGACAGCCATACGCACTATATTTAGTATCGCGTTGGTGGAGGTAAGACAGGCGTGCGTGCTTTATGGTTCGACGTATTGCGATATTGGGTTCTACGGGTTCTATCGGCGGCAATGCGCTGCGCGTTATCGAGGGGCTGGGCGAGGGATATTCGGTATATGCGCTCAGCGCGCACAGTAAGGTCGAGCTGTTAGCGGAGCAGGTACGGGCGTTTCGGCCAAAGGTTGTTGCTATTACCGATTCGAGCTGCCGAGAGCGGCTCGTTGATTTGCTGGGCGATCTTGAGGTCGAGGTATTGAGCGGCCCGGAGAGTCTGGCGGCTCTTGCGGAGCTTGATGAAGTCGATACCGTTCTAACGGCGATTGTCGGGGCGGCGGGGCTGCCGGCCGTGCTGGCTGCGGCCAAGAAGGGCAAACGCCTTGCAATAGCCAATAAAGAGCCGCTGGTCGTCGCCGGCGAGCTTCTAATGGCCGAGGCGGCCAGGAGCGGCAGCGAGATTCTGCCCGTCGATAGCGAACACTCAGCCATTTTCCAGGCGATGCAGGCCGGCAAGCGGACGGAGATTGCGAAGATTATCCTGACGGCCTCCGGAGGCCCCTTCCGCAACCACAGCCGCGACGAGATCGAGGATGTTACCTTAGAGCAGGCCCTTGCCCATCCGACGTGGGATATGGGCCCCAAGATTACCATCGACTCGGCGACGATGATGAACAAGGCCCTTGAAATCATCGAGGCAAGGTGGCTTTTCGACGTTGCCGTTGAAAGAATTGAAGTTTTGATACATCCGGAGTCGATAGTACATTCTTTAGTCGAGTTCGTCGATGGTTCGCTAATCGCCCAGTTGGGCCAGCCGGATATGCGCCTTCCGATCCAGTACGCCCTGACTTATCCGGACCGCATTGCAGGCCCTGCGAAGGCGCCCCAGCTTGCCGAGATTGGCAGCTTGAATTTCAGCAAGCCGGATGCCGAGGCCTTCCGCGCCCTGCCTCTGGCTTATGAAGTCTGCCGGGCAGGCGGCACCGCCGCGGCGGTCTTCAACGCCGCTAATGAGACCGCAGTCGAAGAGTTCTTGGCGGGAAGGATAAGATTTGTTAATATACTCGAGCTTGTTGAAGATTGCCTGAATAAGCACGATGTCAAGACCGGCGTTTCGCTCGAAGAGCTGCTCCAAGCCGACGCCTGGGCAAGACGTCAAGTCTCTGCACTGACGTGCAGTATGTAGTCTATATAGTTTGGTGGAAGCCTTTGACCTGGGGGCGTGTTAATGTCGAAACCTAAGAGTTTTTTGGGCAAGTCATTCAAGGTATTACTTCTGGTGGCGATGGTCGCCGGCGCTATCTACCTGATTGCTCGCAATATTGATGCCTTCGGGAATATTCTGCTGGTCCTGCTCGGTTTTGGGGTGGTGATTCTGGTTCACGAGTTCGGGCATTTCATCTCGGCCAAGCTCTGCGGGATAAAGGTTGAGATGTTTTCGATAGGTTTTCCGCCGATTCTGCTTGGCTTCAAGAGGGCGGCGGATGGTTTTCGCGTTCGCATTCTGCCGGGATTCTTCGCTGAGCCGCACGCCGACGACGCTGAGGACGACAAGGCCGAGCCTGGCCAAAGGCCGGATGAGGCCGATAAGGCCGATGACAGCCTTCTCAGCCTGACACTCGGCGGCAAGGGCCGGGCCTGGGATACCGAGTACTGCATCGGCCTGATCCCCGTGGGCGGTTTCGTCAAGATGCTGGGCCAGGATGATACCGGCAGAGTCAAAGCCACCGACGACCCGCGCTCCTTCGCCAATAAGCCGGTGTCGTCGCGGATGGCCGTTGTTGCTGCAGGAGTGGTCTGCAACGTTATTCTCGCGGCGATGATCTTTGTGATCGTTTTCCTGATAGGGATAAACCAGCCGCCGGCGGTGGTCGGCGGAATCGAGCCTAATTCGCCGGCCGAAGAGGCAGGCCTGCAAACCGCCGACCGGATCATTGAGATTGAGGGCAAGAGCAAGAACATTGATATGACGGATGTGATGCTTGCAGCGGCCCTATCCAAAGAGGGCGAGAAGGTCAAAATGAAGATTGACCGAGGCGGAGAGGTGATTGATTTTCAGCTTGCGTCGAGAAAGCTGCCGGGCCAGTCGCTCAAGACCTTCGGGATCAGGCTGCCCGACAGCCTCGAGATAGACAAATTTGCCGATGCCAACCAGGTCGAAGAGTTGAAGGCAAAGACAGGTCTGGTCCCCGGGGATGTTATCAAGTCGATCGACGGACGAGAAGTCGAGCAGTACTGGGAGTTTGAGCCAATCCTTGAAAGCACTTTTGCACCGACGGTGAAGCTCTCAATCGAGCGCACGAGCACGGACAAGAAAACCGAGCTGGTTGAGGTGGCGCCGGCCCTTGCCTGGGCGATCGGGGGTAAGGCGACGGACAAGGATGAGACCGAACTTCACCATATCTACTCGATGGTGCCTCGATTGAAGGTTACGAGCGTCAGTGAATTGGTGCGCAAAGGCCCCGAACGGAGCCTCCCCCGTCGAATCCTTGATAGATTCCTCGGTTTGGCAGGCAGGGGGCAGAAGCCGCAGACAACACTGTCGGATCTGAGGGTCGGTGACATTATTATCGCAGTCGGACAGGTCCAGAATCCGACCTACAATGAGATGCGGCAAATCACCGAGCAGCACGAGGACTCAGAGCTGCTCGTGAAGGTGCTGCGTCGCGATGCGGGCGGAATCGAAAAGGTTGCGACGGTCCCGGTCTATCCTGTCCGCAGGGCGGACACCAACGACGTTGCTATCGGCATCGGTCTCGCTCTCGATGCGGATCATGCGGTCGTCGCCAAGACTATAGAGGCCGGCCTGTTTGCTGCAAAGCTCGATATTCCTCGCGGGGCGGTGATAACTGCCGTCGATGGCGAGCCAGTTTCGAGCTTCTACGACGTTGTGCGAGAGATACGGAAGTATCCCGGCGAGCATATCACTATCAACTATCGCCCCGATAATGAGGAATCCGCCGGTGCCGTCGCGTTGACCGCCGCTGCGGACCGGGACGCAATGACCGTGAAGCCCGGCTTTGCCGAGCTTGTGCCGTTCAAGCAGCGAAGAGACCTTTACAAAGCCAAGGACCCGCTCGACGCGATTATGATGGGAAGCAGAAAGACCGTTTCGATGATTGCACAGACCTATCTGACAATCAGGCGGTTGATTGCGGGGGCCGTTAGTCCCAAGAGCCTGATGGGGCCGGTGGGCATCCTCGCGGCCAGCTACCATACCGTCGCGGACAAGATGTGGATCGAATACCTCTTCCTCATCGGGCTGATAAATGCCGCTATTGCGGTCTTCAACTTCCTTCCTCTGCCCCCCTTAGACGGCGGCTTGGCGGCATTCTTAGCGGTTGAGAAGATCAAAGGCTCAGCCGTAAGCGAGCGAACACAAGGCTTTATTGTTCGCATAGGCTTTGCCCTGGTGCTCATGCTGGTTGCGTATGTAACGCTGAACGACGTGATCAGAAACTTCTTCAGTTGAGCCGGCGCCGGCTTAAAAATCATCAAGAACGCCTCGAACTGCCGAATTAGAGGATGTGGCTGGACAAACAAGGATTGACGCTGCACGAAAGAAAGACTTGAACGTACAGGGATGCTTTCTGACAGGCACAGTTGCGAATGATTCAAGCAGGGCAAGATTGGTGCGCTGCGCGAGCCAAACAGGAAGTTCAGGGGGTTTATGGAGCAAGAAACCGGCCGCATCGTTGGGTGCGAGAAATACCACAAAGGCATATTGGATGCGCTGCGCGAATCCGACCCGCGCGTTTATGACCTGCTCAGGGCGGAGTACGAGCGGCTGCAAAACACAATACAGCTTATCGCCGCGGAGAATCAATGCTCGCGGGCCGTCCTGGCAGCTCTCGGCTCGATTGTTCAGAATAAGACTACCGAAGGATTTGCGGGGGCGCGCTATCACGGCGGCTGCGCCGTCGTCGATGATATCGAGCTTCTGGCAATCAGCCGAGCAAGAGAGGCCTTCGGCGCTAAATATGCAAACGTTCAGCCCCATTCCGGAACCGCCGCCAACCATATAGTTATTACGGCAGTTCTTCAGCGGGGCGAAAAGATACTGAGCCTCGGCCTCGACCAGGGCGGACACCTCTCCCACGGGGCAAGCGTCTCCTTCACGGGCAAGTTCTTCGACGTCGAGAACTACTACGTCGATAAAGCCACGTTCCTGCTCGATTACGACGCTATCCGCCGCAAGGCTGTTGAATTCAGGCCCAGGCTGATTATATGCGGCGCCAGCGCATACTCGCGGACGATAGATTTTAGCAAGTTTCGCGCCATCGCCGATGAGGTGGGGGCGTATCTGCTGGCCGATATTTCGCACATCGCCGGCCTGATCGCCGCCGGCGCTCATCCTTCGTCGATAAACCACGCCCATTTCACCACGACCAGCACGTACAAGCCCGGCGGCCCGCGCGGCGGACTCATACTAATGGGCAGGGATTTCCAGGCCAGGATTCGAGCGGGGGAAAGGCAAATCACGCTGGCGGAGCTTATCGACAAGACGACCTTTCCCGGAGTGCAGGGGACGCCCTACTTGAACAACGTTGCGGCCAAGGCGATCTTCTTCAAGGAGACGCTCAGCGAGCAGTACCGCGCCAGGCAGTTCGAGATTATCAGCAACGCCCAAAGACTGGCCGCCGCCCTGGCGAAGCGAGGCTACGACGTGCTCACCGGCGGGACGGACAACCACATGGTCTTAGTCAACGTTGCGAATCTGCGGACCGGCCTGACCGGCGTAGTCGCGCAGAAGGCGCTTGAACAGTGCGGCCTGATTGTCAATATGAACCGCCTGCCTTATGACCCCAAACCGGCGTTCGTCGCCAGCGGCCTGAGACTGGGTACGCCAATCGTCACCAAGAATGGAATGGGCCATGAGCAAATGGACGCCATAGCCGGGCTGATTGATATTGTCCTCAGAGGCATCGAGGTGACCGCTGAGGCCGAGTACAGGCTCGATGAGTCCCTGCGGACAAGGGTCAGAGAGCAAGTGGCGAGATTGTCTAAAGAGTTCCCGATGCGATAAGGCCTGTGTGCGTGCTCAGGGCCATCCCCAAGCCCTTTGGGCTTGAGGATGCCACCCCGAGAGAGCAGGCTAACTTTGAAGCAATTTTGACGCCGCTTTGTAAAGGGAGGGGAATTTGGTCCTTAGGTAGCGTACGTTCTTCTGCCCGAGCATCTTCAGACCGAACCTGCGAACCATGCTCTTCCTTGAGATCAGGCGATAGTACAACTTGTTCAACTGATCGGCGGAAAGGTGTCTCGTGGCCGGCAGAATGATATTCTCGAAGGAGTAGTCGTCGAGGCCCTCGTTTATTATTTCGTTGTACATTTGCGAGATGGGAACGGCCCAGACGCGATTGTAACTGCGATTTCCCAGGCCGAGTTTCTTTGACGATTGATAATTCTTTATTATGGACTCTTTGTCGTCAAAGGGAAAACCAATCATAAACGCCCCGCCGGTAGTGATGCCGTTTTCATTGCATAGATTGATTGCGCGGCGAATTTGCTCGACGGTAATTCCCTTTCCGATTCTCTTGAGCACGGCATCGTCGGCGGCCTCGATGCCGAACCAAATCGCCCTGCAGCCCGAATCGGCCATCCGTTTCACGACCTCTTCATCCAGGGTATCCACCCTCGACTCGCACAGCCAGACAAGCTTGAAATCCTTCACCCCTTCGCAAAACTCGATAAGCCGTCTCCTGTTGGTGGTGAAATTATCCTCTCTAAAATAGAGTCCCTTCGTCCCGTGCGTCTCTTTCATAAATCCGATCTCTTCCATAACGTTCCGGGCCGACCTATAAGTGTATTTCCGGTCCCAGATTATCTTCGAAGAGCAGAAGTAGCAGTCGAAGGGGCATCCCCGGCTTGTAACGACGATATCTATCGGCTGGATGTCGCCTAAGAAATGAAACTCCTGCCTTCGATAATCGTCGAGCCTTATCTTCGTCCTGTCCGGGAATCGCAGGCCGTCCAGCTCTTTCACTCTGAAGGTATCGAGGTTGACGTAGCTGCCGCCGATTCTGGTGAAGCCGACCTGCTCGAGACCGTCGATATTCTCGACGGCCTTATCGAACATCAGCTCGGCCTCGCCCCGCCAGATGACGCTGAATTGCCCTAAGTACAGTCGCCAGTTGACCGTGGCGTTCGGCCCGCCGTAGAGCGTGGTCTTGCCGCTCTTAATAAGATGAGCTGATAGCCTGCGGGCCTCCTTGATCTCGAATATCGTTCCGCCGAAGCCGATGATGTCGTACTGCATCAGTATTTGGCAGAGCTGCTCGAAGCCGTACTTCTTTATCCGGTTGTCGATGAAGTCGATTTGGCGCTTCGAGTTGCCGATGATGTACAGCAGGCCCATAGGAGGCAGAGTCTCGATAGTATCCGTCGAGATATTCGTCGCGTACCTGAAATACCTCGGCAGCCTCATTCCATTCGGATACACAAGACAAATTCGTTTCATATTGACCACTCTTCAAGTTTGCAGGCGTCTTTCTTTGTTGATTTTCGCATTTCTCAGACCGGCAGCCCAAAACATAGTTGCACGAACGACAGCAGATAAACACAAACCCCAACTACGATAACAGCGACTTCCGTCCGCTTGCCGATGCCGAGCTTGCAGCAGCAGAAGTTCGTTATGTGATATATGCCTATACCCTGCGCGAGAATGAGAACCGGGTACGCATTATTGGTTCTTGAAGGGCTCAGAAACATCCAGCCGTACGTCATCAACGGCGGAATGGCGGCAGCCAGCGAGCTTATCAGCGAAATACTCAAATTGCTGACATAACACGCATAAAGCCCCCCTCGATGTTCTTTGTTTATGTATCGCGGCAGCCACACAAAGAACGAAATGACGCCAAGCAGCCCAAGGAGCGACCAATACTCAATGGAATTTTCAAAAATGGCGGATACTTCGGGTGCAGAGTCTTTAAGAAGGTCTCTGGCCGGCAATATGGGATTTTCTACGACTATTCTGATAATATTGCGACTTATCAAAGCTCCATAATCCCAGAAGTGCATATAAATCTGGCCCGGGATTTGAAGCAGTCTGCTGAATAGATCGGTTCTGGACTGTATGTTGAGGTCCCCGCCCTGCAGGTTATACGCCTGCAAAAGCATTTCCCACGCCTTCTGGCTGAGCATCGGGATTGCCGCAAAAACTGCCGTATGTGCTGCGATGCGGAGGAATCTCCCGCGCTGCCTGTTCTCTTTTCTAAACGCATAAAACAGCCCCCACAGAAACACAATGCCGGCGAACACGTACGGATCATAGGTCAAACCGCCGCACGCCAGCACGCTGCAAAATAGCAGTTGCTCCCCGACGTTCATAGGCCGCTCAAATAAGCGCATTCTGTATAGAAGCAGCACGATTACGATTATGAACGTCGAATATAATATGTAGAAATAGGGCGAAATTGTATAGAAAAGAATATGATAGTTCGCCGCCAAGAGAATTGCGCACAGAATGCTCGCGGACTCGCTCAAGCCCAAGTGCTTGGCCAAGAGATAACCCGATATTACAATCATAAAGTAGAACACGCCGTTGACAATGATGGCGGCGTAATACGGATGAAAATACGTCGATACAAGGGAATAACAATAAGGGCCGAGACCCCTGCGATTGATTAAGCCGTTGCATTTTCTGAAATCTCCCTTGAACATTCCGCTCGGCCCGATATGCTGCCAGAGGTCGAATCCCCCCGTCTCGAAGCCGTAGAATTTAACCGTAGGCCCGAACTTGGCCGTTTCTGCTTTTCGTGTGTTCGCCAGCATGCTCTTGGGCGAGTTCTTCCCCAGCCTCGGGCATACTTGCACAAGTACGGCCAGCAACAATGCGCAAACAATGATCGCCTTCCTCTTCTCAATCGCGGGGAAAAAACGCCCGGTCTTATGGAACCAATAACCACACGCGACGGCAAACGACGCCACAAAATAGAAAATGACAATCCAACACCCTCCTATTCCCAGCGCCGTCCGGGGGACCGGATAAAAGAACATGCTGTTTAGATTTATTTCCGGCCCGTAAAATATCTTGTACGGAAATACGCTCAACAAAACATAAAACACTAAGAACAATAGGCCGATGAACTTACCCAGCAGCATCTTGAATACGAAGTAAAAACAGGGCGCTGAGATAAGAAAAATAAATGCGGACACCGCAAAAACCGCCCCAACCATCTGGGCAGAGAAGGGCGGCGTGCGCGGTATCCGGATATATAGAAAAAATAGCGATATGCCAACAACCATGATCGCCGACAATATCGCCCGAACGTTTATTTTCGCCATCATTTGAAACCCTGAAGACCCGCAACACTCAATCAATTCTGCAAAGCACAAATCTCCGGCATCACGCCGTAGATTCACACTCAGTCACATCGCAGTGGTGCTTTACTTGTTATTGACAAGAACACATCTTACGCCGATGCCGGCTGGGCTTGGCTCTTTTTCATAAAGCTCTATTTCAAATTCTTTCTGTAATATCTCTTTGAGTTCCGGCTCGTAGTACTCGCACAAATGATACGGATTGCGGGAATTCATCCTGTTCTGCAGGAGAGGAACGGTCATTATCAATTTGCCCCGCGGCACGAGAACCCTCTTCACCTCTTTGATGAACTTCTGGCCTTCCAGAAAAGTTATATGCTCAAACCCTTCCAGGCAAATGACTACATCAAACGTGTTCTCCGGATATGGCATCTTGGTCATATCGCCCACAGCGTAGTTGCCGGGAAAATGACCGGCTGCATAGTCTATTGCCTCCTTGGATACGTCCAGGCCATAGACTTCTTTGTAGCCCTTCAGCAGAGAAGTGCCCCACCCGGTCCCGCACGGAACATCAAGAACAATCTTGCCGCGAATATAGTCGTTACAGAACGAATATCTCTTGTAGAGATATTGCTTGCTCTTACTTCTTAGCAGTCCGAAGAATCTGTCCTGAAAACCTTTGCACTCTGGGTCTGCTCTTTCTACCATTTGTTTGTCTGCTCCGTCATTGCGCAGTCAATCCAACTGGGTTCACTACTCAATTTCAAGATATTCCGAGTTGGACTTTTCTGTTCTTGCCAACATCGACATCACAAATAAGAACTTACGCTTCTCAATAACTAACTGTAATTCTGACGTTAGAATAATCTTTGAAACAACAGCCGTCAACGAAAGGTCTGGCCTAAACCGCCGTCTCTGAAAAAACACTTTTCACTGCTCTGTGCTCGATTTTTGCGGAAAAGTTGCTGTTTCTCGGACTTTTTTCTTGACAAGTCTGCGCATTTTAGTGTATTCTACACATATCGTTCGGATGAGCAAGAAATAGCGTTTTTATTATCGAGGTTGCGTGATAAATTGGAGGAACAAATGAAAAGGGCGGCAATAATTCCTGTGTTAATCGTACTCTTGGCGCCGGCGTGTGCGCTGTCGGCCCTTATTTGGAGTGACAATCTATTGACTAATCCCGGAGCAGAGACCGGCGTTCTCGCCCCTTGGATAGATGGCTCACACACCATTGTTTCTCAGTCTCAGGGAGAACACACCGGCCCGGTTTACCCTCATTCGGGCAACTGGTTCTTCAACATGGCAGGCGCGCGTGCCGGATCGGCCGGCCAACTCGTAATCGAAACTCTGTATCAGGATGTGGATGTCAGAAGTTATGCGCCTGCGATTGATAGGGGAATGCTCCTAGTGCAAGCGAATAGCTGGTTACACACGGAAGACAGCCCTGATCATGACTACGCTGACTACGCCCAATTGTCGCTGTATTTCCTTACCGAATCAGGCGGCAGAATCGGCACGCTGACAACCGGGCTCGTTCAGTCGCCGAACGATATCTGGATTGCGAAGGCTGTTGATGGGACAGCGCCATTCGGCACCAGAACACTGCGCCTTGAACTCCTGGGCAGAAAACGCGAGGGCGGTTGGATCAACGCCTTCTTTGATGATGCCGGCGTAAAAGTGGCGGAAGTCCCTGAACCGGCCACACTCTGCTTGCTATCTCTTGCGTCCCTGCAATTCCTGAGAAGACGCAAATTCTAACCCATAGCTTATCCTGCAAACGACAAGTCTATCGCGGTCGATAAATCGGTTCATCGTCTAATCTCAGAGGTCGTCGTGGTCGGCCGCTGGGATGTCTCCAAGTGCGTTCTGAGGGGCGTAGATTCGCCGCTGGGTATCCCTACGGCGTATTGCATATAGGAAACACGCAGTAACCGCGGTTATGCTCAGGGAATGTACTACCAGCGTCGCCCAGAAAACGCCTATGTAGCCGAATAAGTATATGAATACATAATCAAGAACCACGTTCATAACCCCACCTGCCGCGGTCGCAACGGCGGTAATCTTGGCGTAGCCGGCGGGGACTAAGAAGCCATGATTCAGGCACGTCCCGAAGACCTTGAAAGGCAGCAATACCAGCAGGATATTCATTATCAAGAGGAATTGAGGGGTATGATGCTGCGGCAGAACGATTCGCAGGGCCGGCGGAATGCCGAAATGAAGGCAAACGCTTAATACCACGCCGATGACGAGGCTAAAGACGGCGTATTTCTTCAGCTTATCTCTGATCTCGCCGAAGTCGTTTGCAGTCGCGTACTTGACGGTGTTCGGGGCGATAACCTGGCCGAGGATGGCGAACGGGATTATCAGCATCTGAAATATCTTATTCACTATTTCGTAGTGGCCGATTTCCACCACGTAGCCGAACTGCTTCATTATCAGGATGTCAACTCGCGTGTAAAGGAAGTATGCGACGCCCGCCAGCCCGAGGACGAGGGCATACCGCGCCACCTCAGTGACAATTCCCTTATCGAACCGGATTGTAAAGTTCCTCTGAAAGGCGAAAAGAGCGGCGGCCGTCAGAAAATACAGGATAATCTGCGACAGGATCGCTCCGACAAGGAGATAACGGCTGACTAATATAAATGATGCCGCAAGCGAAAATACGCCGACGATTATGCTAATCAGCGCCAGCTTTCTGAACTGCTTCAGGCCCCTGTACATCCCGTCGGCGATGCTTGTCAGCGGCATTAGGAATAGATAAGGCAGCAGGCAGAGGATATACCGATAATTCTCTTTGAAGACCCTTCCGCCCAGCAGCGCTACGACCGCCGAGATGAACGCGCTTATCCCAATGCTGACTATCGAGATCGAAAAGAGTATTTTATTGAGCTTTTCAGATTGCTTAAACTTGTACTCGGCGACGTACCTGGAGACCGCCGTGGAGAAGCCGAAGTCGCAAATGACGGCTAAAAGTCCGACCACCGCCATCAAGTAGCCGAAATCGCCGAAGCTCTCCGGCGACAGGAACCTGGCGGCTATGAAAAAAATCAGGCAGGCCGTGCCCTGCTTGCCCACTATCTGCACGCTCCGCCAGAGAAAATCCCGGCCCGTCTGTCTATGAGTCTTGTACAGCTTCTCGAACATCTTAGAATCGCAGGACCTCGTATCGCAGCTTCCTGTAGAACCCGTGCAGGCGGGGAAAATTCACGAAAAGCGATAACATGAATTTGTCGGCACTATGGCCGCCGTATCTTTTGTAATTGCCGAATGCCTGCATAGCCGCTTCGACGTCGCCGGCGGCAAGGGCAAAAACTATGCTCTTTCTCAGGGCCTCTCGCTCTAATTGGTCCGCGGTTATCCCCAAAAATCGCAAAAGGCAATTCTCATCGCCAAAATCAAGCTTGTCATAAGAGTCGCAGCCGCTTTCGAGCCTTTCATAATAGAACTTCAATGCCAGCTTGCCCGCCAAAACCTGCTTTCTCTTGCTGCTCATCGAGATGCTCCTATTCGACACCCTGTAGTGAAGCAGGATGTCTCTTAGATTGGCGAACCTTTTGTTCTTCGACAAGAGATTCAAATAGAAATCGTAATCCTGAGCCGTCTCAAAATGCTCTCTATAGAGAAGGCCCTCATTTCTGAACATAATTGTCGGATGATACAAGGCGAGACGGCCTCCGAACATATCCTGGACGATTTCTGCGTGTCGTGTGCGCCTGATGGCGCTATGTCGCACCGCGCCATCTTGATCGATTATCTTAACGGAAGCGCCCGTCAGAAAAATATCATCGTGTTTCTCCAGAAAGTCATACTGCCGAGCCAATCTCTCAGGCAGGGCCACGTCGTCGGCGTCCATCCTTGCAATATATTTGCCCCCGGCGGCCTTTATAGCCTTGTTCAAGGACTTTGTCAGTCCGAGGTTCTCATTGTTTGTGATAATCCGAATTCGCCCGTCGGCGATTCCGTACTGCTCCAGCAACTCCCCAATGTCAGCTCGATCCGGGTTGTCGTTGACAATAATGAGCTCAAAGTCCCCAAACGTCTGGCCGAGCATAGACTCGATGCTCCCCTTGAGCCAGTCTATTGGCTCATTATATGCCGACATAACTATCGAAATTGGCTTCATCTGAGTAAGTAATCCACGAAGTCTGCAAGGCGCGACACACCCTCACTGATTAAGCTTCCCGGCTTGATTCTTGCCTGGAGCGGGCCGTCAGGGTCAGAAACAGCTCCTTATATTTCTTTACAATCTTTTCTATATCATGCTTCTCTTCGGCGTATCTTCGCCCGTTCATTCCGTAATCGCGAGCCTCTTGCGACCCGGTAAGAAATTCAAATTGCCCTAAGAACTTCTCCCAATCGTCATCAGCGCACAGTCCGCATTTGTACGTTCTCAGAAAATCGTCCGGGCTTATGCTGAGCGACAATATTGGCGTCGCGTACTTGCATGCCTCGACGAAAGTGTTCGGGAAGCCCTCCGAATCGCTCGTATTCACGAAGACTTTCGCCCGCTGATAATAGCTCCCGGTCTCGTGAAACGGCACGCGCTTGATGAATTCCAGGTTCTTAACATTCTCGGCTCGCTGTACCAGGGCCTGGAAATCATCGTCGTCAGTCGCCCGCTGGCAAATCATGGTGAAACTCTCACCGGGCATCTGCTCGGCAAGATCGATGAAAAGCCCCGGCCTCTTGAGCGGCGTGCTCCTGCCGACCCAGAGCACGATGTCCCTCTGCCCCTGCGATAATGCGGGCAGGGGATGCGCGTTAGGTATGACAACGGCGGATACGCCGGCAGTTCTGCCTATTTTTGCCTTGTCGGTCTCGTTCTGCACGATTACCAGCGCCGCCTTCCGCAGCGACCACAAGAAAGCCCTGCCGCCAAGGAAATGATGCTTCAAATATGTCCCGTCGCACTCGTCCCTGCCGGCCGTGCGGTAAACAAAGACCCTTCTATGCGCCTTGCAGAATAGAGCGAGTAAGAAACCCGCCGGAGAAGGGGCCTCGCGAAAATATATGTCCGCATCGGCCGCCCGCATCGCCCGCCAAACCTTAATTGCCCCGATTACGGGGTTCTCTTTGAAATCCAGACTCTTGATAATCCGCACCCCTTCAATCGTCTCGAATTTTTCCTGCCCGTAGTCCGCAGTGATGAAGCTGACCTGGAAATCCTTGTCCTTGGCAAGCTCGCGCGAAAGAAAATACAAATCAACCTCGGCGCCGCCGAACACCTCTTTGACATCGGCGTTGAAAAGCGGATAAGCCTTCGGAGAAATAAAGCAGATTTTGATCGGCAAACGCTCAGCGGTCATTTTTGTCGGCAACAGCCTTCTTCTCAAACACGAACTCATTACAGCCGGTCGGCACGGGCGCCGCGACGAGCTTGATACACTCAAAACCCTTCTTTCCCACGTACTGTATTATCTGCTCCTTGCTTGCATATTCATACGGGTACCCCCCAATCCAGTCTATTACATCGTAGTAAAAGCTCATCCCTCTTCTTTTTTTTCGAAACGGGTTGCGCCTTGTAACGATGAACTTCGCCAGCGCGATGACGACATAGAAAATCCATACCATAAGGCGCTGGGCGAATCCGGGAACATTGTTGTAGAGCCGCTTCACGATTTTCCAGATTCCACAGGACCAATGCCTGTTGTAAATAGCCGCTACGAATAATGAGCCCGGCTCCACAAGTCCGCAGGCTATATCTATCGCCCTGTACATATCGCCTGTGTGGTGCAGGGCGCCCCAGGAATATACAATATCGAATTTGCCCAGTTGCGGCACGTCGCCGTCAAAGATGGATTTATGATGAAAGGATATGTCGTTCTGCGCGGCAAATCTCTGTTTGTTGCTGATGGATGTCTCGATACTCTTTTGCGATACGTCGATGCCAACCACCTTCCTGGCCCCTGCGATGGAGGCTGCAATCGCAAATATCCCGCTGCCGCACCCGATGTCGAGGAAACTGCTTGCCTTAATCCTGCCGGCGGGTATCAACTGCTCCAGCGACTCGAAGGCCGAGGCAAATTTCTCCTCGTCAAGCGCGTTATCGCAGAATGCCCGCCAGTTCTTGCCGAAGTCGAAGGCGATATTCTTTTGCTCATCCATTACAATGGCGCCAGTAATTGAAGACGAAAATCAGCCACAAATCCCTGGCGTTATCTTCCCTGCTGCTAATATGACCGTCAAATAAATCCTGAACATAGCCATAGTCCAGCAGATTATGTTCGTAGTATCTGCGATCCGTCAGAAAACTCCGAACAAAATTTTCGCCCTTGATCCATCTGGAAATCGGAGCGGTGAAGCCTCTCTTTCGCCTGTGCACTAAATTCTTCGGCAGATACCTCTCCGCGATCCGCTTCAAAAGCCACTTCGTCCTGAGATTCCTGACCTTGTATTTCTCCGGCAAAGACAGAACCAGGGGCGCCAGCCGGTAGTCCAGATACGGCACCCTGACCTCGAGCGAATTGAGCATCGAGGCCATATCGACCTTCTTGAGGATGTCTTCGGCAAGGTAGTTATGAATGTCGCTTAGCTGCAGCGCAAGCAGACTTTTCTCCGGCCCGCAGGGGATAAGGGATTCAGCCGGCACAAAATTCTCCCTCAGCAATTTCGGCCTTTCCAGGTCGTTGAAAGTAGCCATCCACCCCAGGTGTCTTCCAACGGCGTTCAGGTCGGAATCCCTCACGAATCTCCTTAGTTTGAAGGTGAATGTCATCTTTTTATCGGATGGCGGCAGTAAGTCAATCAGGCGTTTCGACGCCCTTATCGCCGCCCGAGGCACATATCGAGCGAGCTTGTATGCCTTGTACGTGTCATAACCGCCGAAAATCTCGTCGGCAGCGTCCCCGGACAGAGCGGCGGTGACCCGCGCGCGCGTCATCTTCGAGAGCAGGTAGGTCGGGAAGATAGAGGCATCGCCGAAGGGTTCGTCCATATTATCCAGCACAAACCTGATATTCTCTTCGTTGAACCCGACGTAATCGACGTGGTGACTCGTGTTTATATGCTTTGAAGCGAGGTTAGAATATTTCACTTCGTCGTAGGATTCGTCCTCCTTGAAGCCGATTGAAAAGGTCTCAAAGCCCTTGTGCTTCCCGGCAATGATGGCGGAGATGAGCGACGAGTCCACCCCGCCGGAGAGAAAACTGCCCACCGGCACGTCCGCCACGAGCCTCTTCTCAACCGCGTCGATAATAATGCCTTCGACCGAGTCGAGCCTTTCCGCGAGCGAAAGGCCCTGATTCCGGGCTACCTCCCGCTCGATGTCGTAGTACTTTGTCAGCGTCAGCTCTTTGCGGTTCAGGTCGAACAGGAGGTTTTCCGAAGGCCGCAGCTTGTAGCAATCCTCGAATATGGTCAGGTTGTCGCCGATGTATTTTTGATAGAAAAAGTAATTCACCGCCGGCACGCTTATGGTCAGGTCCAGGCCGTGCTGTCTTATGGCCTTAAGCTCCGAGGCAAAAATGAATTTGCCGTTGCGGAAGTAGTAATATAAAGGCTTTATGCCGAATCGGTCCCTTGAGAGAAAGAGCGTGTTGTTTTTCCTATCATAAACGCAGAACGCCCACATCCCGTTGAATCTATCCACGCAGGCCGGGCCCCACCGATGGTAGCTGTACAGCACCACCTCGGTATCGGTGCCGGAAACGAATTTATAGCCGTCCGCCTCAAGCTCCTCCCTGAGCTGCTTGAATCCGTATATCTCGCCGTTATAGACAATAGTCAAATTCTCGAACTCCATGGGCTGATGGCCTTTGTCCGAGGGGTCCATAACAGCCAGCCTCGTATTGCCTATGGATACGTTCGAGTCGGCAAGGAATCCCTCATCGTCCGGGCCTCGATACCGCAGAGTCCCGAGCATCTTCTCGATGAGGGCCTGACTATTCCAGTTAAAGCCTGCTATCCCGCACATATATTCTCAGTCCGTCACTCTGCTCCGCGAGCCTGCGTAGCGCTTCGCAGAGCAGGCCCGCCCTGCCTGTTCTGCACGATTTGGCGGTAACGCCGGGTATATCGGTCCGCCACTGAGGACCACGTGAACGAATTCGCCCGGTTCCTCGCCGCCTCGGACATTCGCCTGTAACCATCCCGGTCGTGCGCTATTTCTTTCACCGCCTCGGAAATAGCCTCGGCATCGGCCGCTCCGAGCACGGTGCCGTTATCCCCAACCAACTCTTCAACTCCTTCGCATCTTGTAGTAACTATCGGCAGGCCCGACGCCATCGCCTCAAGCATCGCATTGCTCATTCCCTCCTGCATTGTCGCGCTTACGAGAATATCGCTTTGCCGATAGAGTGCGGGCATCTGCTCTGCTTCCACCCTGCCGGCCATTTCGACAATCCGGTCCAGTCCCTTGTCCTCTATCATCTGCCTGAGCCGCCCTTCCATCGACCCGCTCCCGGCTATTACCAAATGCACACCAAGCCCGTCGTTGTGCAGAATCTCAACGGCCTCGATCAGCATCTCCACACGCTTGGTCGCCGATAATCGCCCTACCGTCAGCAGCCTCAGACGTTCACTCTTCTCTCTTCCTTCCATCGGGCTAAATCGCTCAAGGTCAACGCCGTTCGGAATGACGTCGATTGAAACCGACGGCAGAAAATTCAACGCCCGCGCCTTGAGCCCCTCGCTGCAGGCGATAAGCGCAGCGGCATTGCTCCATATCCGCCTGAACACCGGCGCAAGAATCTTATAGTCCAGTCGCAGCCGCACGTTTGACCCGGGAACATCCGAGCCGCGAAGAGAGATTATATAAGGCATCGCTCCGGCCCCGCGCCCGCAAAGATAGCCCGTCGGAAAACCGAAGAAGGCGTGAGTAAGGTCGTACTTGTTCTCTCGAACCAGCCTGCGATAATGCCCCCGCGCTTTGATGAGCCACTCGATTACCTCGATTCGCCGCCACAAGTGCAGGCTCTTTTTATGCAGGCCAACCTTATAGATAGTGACGTTCTCTGAGAACTGCTCAGCGAAAAATCCCGGCTTCGCAGCCGAAGTCAGAACATCCACCCTCAGATCATCCTTGCCGGCAAACTCTTTAAGCAGACAGAGATTGGCATTGGCCGCCCCGCCGCCAATCGGAGGAAACTCATAGTTGAGCATTAAAACATTCAATTTTCAGCCTTTCCGGTTCTTTTCGTGTCTTAGAAAGTGTATGAGAGGCCGTTTTGTCGTGGCACGGGCAGGTCCCACGGACTCCATGCAGAGATGGCCGTGCCACTTCTCATACACTTTCTTTGTGGCTTTGTGGCTATCCATCAGGAGTAACGCCTTTCTGCAAACGGAATACATTCACGTATCCCCTCTTGGCGCGGACTTGCGTAACGAACTTGTAAGGCCCGTTATCTTTTGGCTCGCGCAGGTGCGCGATATTCTTATCAAGCCCAACCTGTCGATAACCCGCGTGGTCCCCGAACCCTTCTCTCGTGGCCCATACGATATAGGTCAGGCCCTGGTCGTAGCAAGCCTTGACGAATTCCGTCGGATTCTCCGCCTTCGGCAGGCCGAAGATGTCCTCAGCGCGGTCCGGCGAGAACATCCTGACGATGGCGGACATATAGAGCCCCATCTTCTCCCCCGGCTGTGTATTGGCGCAGTACCAGTCGGCCAGGTTCTTGAACTCGACCTCCTTTTGCCCGTCGTTGACGAGGGGGACAAGACGGAATTGATTCGACACGATAACCATCGCCGCCGCCGCAAATATCGCAACCTCGCGGCTAAGGCCCCCGACCCTGTAGATATAAAGCTGAACAGCAAGAAACACCGCTATCAACGCGATTGCGACGTAAGGCACCGAAGCCGACGGCGGGCTGATTGACGAAACCTTCGATAAATAAGGAAATAAGACAATCACCCAAATAAGCGCTATCACCGCTACCAGAGCCTGCAAACCGAGCACAATTGCGCGCGGCAGGCGTCCCTTGCCGTCGATCAAGCTCCATATACTCTGCACGCCGAACCAGAACAACAGCAGCGCGATCCAGAAAATCGTCGCGTGGAACCTCTGCAGCGGATACGGATATGAGGCGTGAAGCAAAAAGTAGGGGACGAAGAATATCAGTAGCGCGATTATCTTCCAGTTGCGTTTGACCAACCCATAGACAACGCCGAAACCGGCGCCTATTGCGGCCACAACCTTGCTCATCGTATAGAGCGCCTCTATCGACTGCACGTCCGCAGCCGTGGGCGTGATGAGCCTGAAGGTGGCCTTGATGTCCGCCGCCGAGGTGAGCAAAGGCCGAAAACCGACCTGCCAGAGAATGTTCAAATGAAACCCTATCCCCGTCCTCTCGGCTGCCGATTCCCTAAAGCCCTTCTGATACTCCTTGCCCCAGACGTTGAAATAGTGCTGAGTGGTGGGGCTCCAGGTTAAGTATGTCCCGAGCAGCCAGAGGCCCAGAGGTATGCACGCAAGGGCCGAATAGATGAAGGCGTTAATCCTCGCGCGCCTGTCTTTAGCCTCCGCCATATCCAGGACGAACGCCGCCGCAATCAGCGCAGCGCCTTCATAGCGGACCATCGTGGTTATCGACGCGGCTAAATAGCACCACTTCGAGCGCCGGAACATCAGGTAAAACGTCAGCAGTATGAAGAATAGGTACGTCGTTTCGACGATAGGCTCGGTCATCAGATAGACGACCCAGGGATTGATTATGGCTGCGACGGCGAGCCAAAGCCCCGCCTTGCCCACAATCTGTCTTGCGACAAGGTACAGAAGGACAAGGTTAAAGGGGTGAATTATCGCGTTTAGCAGCCAGCCCGCCGGCAAGTTCGGATCGTGCCCGCCGACGACATAAGAAAGAGCCACCTGCAGCATCCCGAGGACGGGCGCCTGCATAAATCGCACCGGCAGCCGGAACGACAGAATGTCACGACCAACCTTGTAAAGCGCCGGAAAATCGGAGATCGGAACCTCCGTGTGCCCGAAGTACAGAATCGACTGATAGACCCCGAAGGCAAAGAGGGCAGCTATGAAGACGGCCTCGCAGTATCTATCGTCCTTGACCTGCCGGTCGCTTTTGACCTCCATAGCAGCCTCGGCCCGCGCCGCCCTGAAACTATGCTTGCCGCCCGCTACATTCGGTCTTTTAGACTTCCGCTTGCTCATACTGCCCCTCACGGCGGATACTCATCCAAACTGCAACAACCTGTTTCCATAAATCTTTACGCCTTCCCAATATAGCCCAATTCCCCGCCCTTGTGAAGCATGCCCCCGCCGTCATTCCGAGCTTGCCGAGGAATCTATTCGAACTATCCTCTGCCCGGCCCCGTTTAGCCGTCGCCGGCATTTATCCCCTGGGGACGGCGACGTATGATTGCACCCCCCGGCGTAGCCTGGTAGCGTGGGCGCCGCCCACCAAAATCATACTCGCACAAAAAATCCAGCGATGTTCGGGTTTCCACTGATGGTCGCAATTGTCTGTGCTATTCGCGCCTTCTGCCAAAAGCCTTTATGACGGCGGATTCCTTTCCTTCTTCGACTTTTCCGGGGTAGGTGACGTGCTCTGAACGATTGGGGGACCATCCATATCAGGCGCCTTCGCTATGTGAATCGGTATTGATGCGCTGCCAAGAGCGACGCGTTTAAGAGCTTCCATTATGGCTATTTGCGCGAACTCTATATCTGCGTACGCTTTCGGATTATATGCACCTTTCCTGAGAGTAAGAGGGTCAAAATGATACCCTAGAGCCTCAGCCATTTTCTCAAGCAGTTCGTTGCGAAGTCTTTCGCAATCAGAAGTCCATGCATCTAACTTAGGCTGGTGCTCTTTCAAAACTTCGAGTGATGGCCTGTCGTGATCGGTCCACGGGGGCGCGGGAGCGTTGAATAATGCGTCCCTTAGTTCAGCCCACGCTTCAAGAACCGCTAGCTCTTTTGTGCGGGTTTTCTTAAACAGAAAAGCTATCAGCCCTTTGCTGCGAAAAACTATATCAATCATATTCAGCGCTTGGACATGATCCTGGTGGAGGACCCGGCCCCTGGTTGCCATGAGAGTGACGAATAACTGCTTCTTCTCGTGGCGGACCCGAGTAATCCGTTCAATCCATTTTTGGGCTTGGACGGCGAGAATTGGCCCAATTATTATCGCAGCGATCGTCACAACTTCAGTTACACTCATGATTCTTACTTCTCCTTATTTTTGGCTTTTTAGACTCATCTAAAGCTGTTCCGTAACGTTTTTTCATCGAAAACCCACATGGTACCATGAGAACTCCCCTCAACATTCCCACATATCTAGTCAGGGACACCTTACGTCGGGACCGTAGGGGGCTACTCACGGGCGCACGCTGGTCACTCGCTACTGGTCACCTTCTTTCAAATTAACACCCATTATTCGTCCAGTCAACCGAAAGCCAGGCAGAATGGCCGGACTGGAGAACCGGATCAACCATAAGCGCCGTGCCAACTCTGGTCCCACTTGTCTCTGAGACTTCTACCTGCCCAATTCGGTATCCGAAATCGCCCTTTCCACCACCAGCGGGTCTATGATTACTTGGCGTCTATCTTATCCCTTGGCCGCTCAGGCGGATTGCGCCTCTTGCTGGCATATGAAAGTGCGGCAATAACCGCGCCGAGACCGACGAGGAGCCCCCCGACGATTTCTCCGACATTGTATTGAATCGAGACCTCGGGCTTCTGCGCCCAGCCCTTCCAGACGCAGTACCCAGTGAGAAGGAGAGCAACAACGAGCGCGACACCCGGCAAGAAGCGTCCCCATAGGGGTGTTCCGTTCAGCGACCGCATCTCGCGTTCGATTTTCTGCAGATACTTGTCGCTTTTAGCCTTCATGTGTATCATCTCCTCGTACGTTTCTCTTGTTTTCTTGACACATTCGTCGAACCCCTTTATACATTCCAGCATATTGTAGCATCTTTGGCAGATAGGCGCTTCCTTTCCCAGGTTGATCGACGCCGGCACTGGGACCAACACGATACAGTTCCGGTCGTCTGTGTGGCCTTTAAGCTTGCATATGGCACACTCCTTCGTGGCGTCTTCAGGCAACACTACTTCGTTACAGGAGGGACATAGTGCATATTTGAGGTTACCAATTGTTGGCATGGCCCTTTTCTCCCGTTAGGTATCGACACATTTTCTCACGAAACCCCGCAAGGTCCCTTTGCAACCTCCCGGCAATATCCCAATTTACGATTTTCGTTCGCCCACTCACTGGTGCGTTATTTTCTCTCAAATTACCGGCAAAAGTCCATCCAGTCAAGAACACAGAGATAAGATACAAGGGCATAAGGCCCCCGGAACAGGCACTGCGCCGAAGCCGAAACGTCGCCGGCCTACTCACACTCGTCTCGCCTTCGCAAAAATCGCAACGCCGAAAATGACGACAAATGCAAATAGTCCGATGGTCAGCATCGCCAGGCTGCGCATCGAGGCGCGAATATCATTCTCCCCGGCCGCCTCGGCGTTCTCTTGCCGCTGCTGCCGATCCAGAATTGCCCTGGTGACATTCGGATCAGGCGTGCCGCGATTCGGCTCCTCCACAGCCGCATCAATAGTCTTCACGACGATGCCCGCATCAGCCGCCTCGACCGCTGGAGCATCGTTGGCATCCTTTATCGCAACTTCATCAACGTCCGGCTTGCTCACCTGCCGCGACATTGGCGCATCTGCGCGGGGGGAATCCTCGCTTGGCAGCTCATCGGAATCCGTCTCCGGCTCGATGATAAGCTCCTGGTATCCGTAGGGAGTGCTTGGATATCCGTCGCCGCCCATTCCGCGGCCTATTATCGAGCCCATCTCCATCTTCACCATCGGGCTTTCCGGATCGAATCCCAGGCTCTCGACCGCGAGGGCGTGAGTCTTCTCATCCCATCGCACCGGCAGGCGCGTGCCCTGGAGCCACTTGTAGTCGAGTCCGCATTCGCAGTCCGCGCCGACGACGAAGAGCACGCTCGCCAGGTCGGCTTCATTTACCTGTTCGCCCCGAAAGACCGGCCCCATCCACCGAGCCTTACCATAGATAATCACTGCAAGCGGCTCGTTCGCGTCGCTCGGTTTAAGTCCGAGGCTCCAAAGCAGCACCTCTTCGTCCTTGAGGCAGTTGGCGTCCATCACCATCATCACCGGCGGCCCCCCGATTTCCTTCGGCATGAGTTCCATTTGCGAGGCAACTTGCTCTACCGCGGCGGCGGCGCCTTTCTTCGCCTTTTCGTTTTCCTCCGCGTCCGGCCCCTCTATCACGACAACCACCCCGTACATCTTGCACACCTGCCGGAGAATTTCGCTTCTCTTGGGCGATGAGAGAATCTTATCCACAGCCGAGCGGAACGTCTTCTCGAACGGCTCGCCGGGCTTGCTCACAGAGATCGGCATGGTCTGCTCATCCGGGGAAACGAGCACCGCACACGGCACGGATTGGCAATTCGGATAGAGATATTCCAGGGCCGGATGCCCTTTTTCTCGATCGACGTCAATCAGCCGAAATACTACGTTGCTCTCGGCCAGCGCGGCATCAGGCAGCTTCTTGAAGGCTGCCGTCACTTCCGCCGGCGTATTTGCGTCGATATACCCGCACAGGATGTACGGCTCCGCCCCCAAATCGACGAATCCCGTCTCACGAACGTTGTACCGGCACGCAAGAGCAGGACTAATCAATACCAAAGCAGCCCCAAAAGCAAACAGGATCGCACAACCTGCTCTTCTCATAGCACAACCCGTCATTTCTGTTGCTACAAAGCCCTCACCGGAAGACTAGTAGTCTGTAACACTTATATTACTGGGTAGAGTCTTTTCAGTTTTACACGAGCGTCCGCAGTGGTGAATTGCCAATCCACAGTAGCATCAGCCTGATTACGTTTCTGCTCCCAAGCAGCGACT
>Ga0315277_10002706_pt1 | contig 24518 bp, 12 predicted proteins | sample YL17G05_15_MG_FD_203695 | JGI IMG/M metagenome (GOLD analysis project Ga0315277, IMG submission 203695) | Sediment microbial communities from Yellowstone Lake, YNP, Wyoming, USA - YL17G05_15 | ecosystem: Environmental > Aquatic > Freshwater > Lake > Sediment | place: USA: Wyoming | collected... | reverse complement strand
AGGGCGAAAACGGGGAGGAACGAAATCACCATGATCACGACGGAGAAGAAAATCGGCCGTCCGACCTGGCGCAAGGCGCCGACGACAACCTCCGTCGTGTCGCCCGTGATCCGGTTGTCTCCAAATTCCAGCGTCAGGTGATGCGTGGCATTTTCGAGCATCACAATCGCTTGATCCACGAGGATGCCGATCGAGATCGCGATCCCCGACAGCGACATGATGTTGGAGGACATGCCCAACCACCACATGAGAAGAAAGGCGATTAGGATCGAAAGCGGCAGGGTCACGACCACCACGAAGACGCTGCGCAGGTGGGTCAAGATCAGGAGAATCGCAATGGCGGCGATGAGGATTTCGTGTTCGAGAACTCGTCTGACCGTATGGATGGCGTTTTCGATCAGACGCGTGCGGTCGTAGAAGGGGACAATGCGAACGCCTTGCGGAAGGCCCTTTTGCAGATAGCGGATTTTCTGCTTGATGCGCTTGGTTACTTCGAGCGGGTTTTCGCCATAGCGCATCATGGCGACGCCGCCGGTAACCTCGCGTCCGTCTTTTTCCAGCACGCTGCGACGGAAGGCGCTCCCAATTTGCACGGTTGCCACGTCGCCAACCCGAATCGGCACGCCGTTGCGTTGGACGATCGCGGTGTTGCGAATGTCGTCAAGCGAACGAATCCAGCCGACGCCGCGAATCAGATATTCGGCATTCCCCTTTTGGACGACGCTTCCGCCGACGGCGCTATTGCTGCGCGCGATGGCCGAGTAGATTTGGCCCAGGGTGACATTGTAGGCGCGCAACCGTTCGGGCGTGACGTCAATCTGGTATTCTTTTGCCAGCCCGCCGACAGTGCTGACCTGTGCAATGCCCGGGACCGAGTTGAGCTGATAGCGCACATACCAGTCCTGAATTCCGCGCAATGTCCCCAGATCGTAGCCCTCGCCTTCGACCGTGTACCAAAAGATTTGACCCAGAGCGGTCGCGTCCGGGGCAAGATAGGGAACGACGCCTTGGGGGAGAAAAGTGCTTGCGAGCGCCAGCCGTTCGAGAACGCGCGTCCGCGCAAAGTAGAAATCCACCGAATCATCGAAGATGATATTGATCATCGAGAAGTTGAACTCGGACGACGAGCGGATTGTTTTGACGCCCGCGAGGCCTTGCAGATTCACCGAGAGCGGATAGGTGATCTGATCTTCGATCTCCTTGGGGCTGCGGCCCATCCAGTCGGTGAAAACGATCACCTGATTTTCCGACAGATCGGGGATCGCGTCCACGGGCGTGCGCCGCATCACCCAATAGCCGAAGGCGGTGACACCAATAGAAACCATGATCACCACGGCGCGATTGCGGCAGCAAAATTCGATCAATCGCTCAATCACGGATTGGTCTCCGGCGATTTCTGAACGGCGGGAATGAAGCTAAAGAGGTCATCGCCGATGACCTCCTCGAGTTCGGCGAGGAAGCGCAAGCGATCGGCTTCAGCCCGCAAAACAATCTTCTGGAAGTCAACGAGCAACCGCTGGGTGTCAAGAATATCGAGCAGGTCGCCGCCGCCGCTGCCGTAAGTTGTGATTTGGGTCTGGAGAAGTTCGCGGGTCTTGGGGACGATGCGTTCACGGTAGTCGGCGAGAACACGTTCGGCGTCGCGAATGCCAGCCAGCGCCATGACGACGCGGGTTTGCACGTCGGCGGACGCCGCGCGAAATCGGGCTTCGGCGACCTGCCTCATCGCAAGGGCTTCGGCGATTGCGGCGCGAATGCGTGCCCGATTTGCGGGCAGGGTAAGGCCCCCACTCAAAACCAGCGAGAGGGATTCGATTCCGCCGCCCAGGCTGTAGTCCGGCCGCTTCTCCAGTTCGGCGAGCACCTGGGCTGCGCCACGCGCCTCGATCTCTTTTCGCAACGCGGCCAGTTCGGGATTGTGCTGGGCGGCTCGCGCAAACAGATCAGCGTCGGAGTCCGGAGGCCGTTGAATAGCCGGGAAAATCAATGCACCCAGAACGGCGTCCGCCGGACGATTCAGTGCGCCATTCAGCTCCGCCTGCTGCTTGCTGCGCATAATGTTCAAGGAACGCTGTTCGCTCTCGATCGTTTGGATTTCCACCTCGATCTTGCGCAAGTCCGACAAATCTTCTCCCAAGCCCTTCTCGTTCATGGCGTGGAAGCGGTGCACGGCAACGTCGTGCGCCTCGCGCAACAAGCGAAGCGTCTCGGAGGTCTGTCGGAGCAAAGCCTCGTTGAGAGTCACATCCGCATAGGCCTGCACGACTTGCTTCTGAAGACGATACTTGGCGGCGCGGAAACGTTCCCCGGCCGCCTGGGCCTCTTCGAAGGCCAGTTCGGCGCGGGTCTTGCGCTTGCCCCGGCCCGGGAAATCTTGCGCCGCCATCAACCGGATTCCTTGAAGGAAAGAGGAAAAAGACTTCAAGCTGTCGGCGCCGAACATGACGCTGAAATCCAGCCGCGGGTCGGGCAACGCACCAGCCTGGGGAACTCGCTCGATCGCGGCGCGCCATTCGCGATAGGCGGCCTCGATGTCGCCGTTGTTGTTGAACGCATATTCGAGAACGGCGGGCAATGGGGCAGAAGTCGCCAGATCGCGCAGGGGGCGCTTGTTGACGGGGATGGCGAAGACTCCTTCGGCCGCCGTGGCTTTTGCTCGCTCGGCCGGCTCGCCTTTCGGCGCAATGGTCCAATGGCACGCGCCAAGAAATAGCCCAGAAAGAAAGGCGATCGCCATCATCCACAAATGAATAGGACTCTGTCGCAATTGAGCCATATTCGCGCCCCGTCGGACTCCCCTACAGTTACGAGCAACAATCATTCCAACTTGTCGCGTCATACTGGTTAACGGTGTGACTTTCATGAGAACGGGAGCAAGAGCTTTTTGAAACCTTAAACTGTCTAGTACCAGCATTGGCGCCAATTAGACGACGAAATTTGCAGAATTTTCTCAAGACAACAGAATTTCGCGTACATGAATTGCAAATTCTTTTTGCAAATCCATGCACGCGAAGCAATCTGTGGTTTCGTGAGGTCTCTACCAGCAAACTTGAGGTCAGAGGATAGGCCATGAAAAGGCGATCATCGGAAACGGCGCTGAGCCGGCGAGAAGTGCTTGCGCTCGGTGTGGGTGTCGCTGCGGTGGCGTGTGCAGGAGGAAAGATTACAGGGGCCAAATATGGGCCGAAGGAACGACCGAACATCTTGCTTCTGATGGGGGATCAACATCGCGGCGATTGCATCGGTGCAGACGGGAATCGGGTCATTCATACACCGAATCTCGATCGGATCGCTCGCGAGGGAGTGCTGTTCCGTTGCGCCTATTCTACAACGCCGACTTGCACACCGGCGCGGGCGGCGCTGCTGACCGGCCTGTCGCCCTGGCGACACGGCTTGCTGGGCTACGGACGAGTGGGTGAGAAATATCCAATCGAGATGCCGCGCGCGCTTCGGGAGGCGGGATACTACACGATGGGGATCGGCAAGATGCACTGGCATCCCCAGCGCAACGCGCACGGGTTTCACGAAATGTTGCTGGACGAGTCCGGGCGCGTCGAGTCGCCGGGTTTTGTCAGCGACTATCGCACATGGTTCGCATCCAAGGCGTCCGATCTGAATCCCGACGCGACCGGCATCGGATGGAATGACTATCCGGCCAAAACGTATGTATTGCCCGAGCGGTTGCATCCAACGCATTGGACGGGCGAGACGGCCGTGAAATTTCTGAAGACCTATGATCGTCGCGAGCCTTTCTTCCTGAAGGCCTCGTTTGCCCGACCGCACAGCCCCTATGATCCGCCGGAACGATGGATGAAACATTATGCCGATGCCGACTTGCCGAAGGCCGTGGTCGGAAAGTGGGCGGAACGCTATGCAAAACGCAGCAGCGATCGGGCCGACCTGTGGCACGGCGATCTCGGAGCGGATCAGGTGCGCTCCTCGCGCCAGGGATATTATGGGTCCGTCTCATTTGTGGATGAACAGATCGGGCGAATTCTTGAGGCCCTCGAGCAGCGCGGCTGGCTCGACCGGACGCTCATCATCTACACAACCGACCATGGCGATATGACGGGCGATCATCATTTGTGGCGAAAGTCGTATGCCTATCAGGCGTCGGCGCGAATTCCGATGCTGATGCGCTGGCCGACGCGATTGGCGGCGGCCAAACGTGGACAGATGTCATCCGCGCCGGTCGAGTTGAGAGACATACTGCCGACTTTTCTGGATGTCGCATCGGCGACGGGCGCGGAAACACTGGACGGTCGAAGTTTGCTTCGGCTTGTTCGCGGCGAACCCGCGGAGTGGAGAACGTATTTGGACCTCGAACACGACATTTGCTACAGTCCGGACAACCATTGGAGCGCGCTGACAGACGGCCACTACAAGTATATCGTTCACGCCAAGAGCGGCGAGGAACAGTTCTTCGATTTGGAGAAAGATCCGGGTGAATTGAACGACCTGGCACCCGATTCCGCATACCAGAGCCAAGTGCGCGAATGGAGGGGCCGGTTGATCAATCACTTGGCCGAACGCGGAGAACAGTTTGTGCGAGACGGTAAGCTGGCGCTTCGGCCAAAGTCCCTCCTGTATTCGCCGAATTACCCCGGCTGTTCCTGTCATCCGCGTGCCAAAGGCTGAGGCGAACAGGTGGTCTTACTACAGCGAAACCCAAATGGGGCGCCAAAATCAGGTTTCGCCGGAGGGCATCCGAATGAAAGAGCCGAAGGCTTTGGAGTGCGGCGACACGACGCCGCTTTGTTCTTCAGCCCGACGACGAAGGCGGCAGCAGAGCGTGCCGCAGTCCACAGCCCTCAGTCGCGCAACTTCCATTTCGGCCCGTTTATTGTGTTTTACTGTACTTGGTGAAACGGCGCTTTGTCCTGGTGGGCTTTTCGGCCGATGATCAGGGTCGTATCGTAGGCGGTGCCGATTCTGACGATTTTGGACAGGCCGGCTTTTCTCATCCACGAACGGACCTCGGATTCCGTGTAGGTATCGCCGGCTTTCGTTCCCACCAACATGTTCAACGCAAATAGTGCGGCGAAGGCCGGTTCCGTTCGATCTTCACTTACGATAAAATCCTGGATGACGACTTGTCCTCCCGGATTCAAGGCGTCCGCCGCCTTGCGGATCAGTTCTCGATTTTCCTCGAAGGAATTGCTATGGATCAGCGCCGAAAGGAAAATGAGATCGAAGCCCTTGCCGAGGCTGTCGGCGTTACAATCTCCCGCGACTGTTTGGATCTTGTCCGAAAGCTGCTCCTGCTTGATGTATTTCTTCGTCAGAGGGATCACGTGAGGCAGGTCAAAGGCTGTGGCTCGAATGCGCTCGTTGGCGCGAACGAACGCCATGCAATAGGCGCCAGAGCCGGCGCCGACATCCAATACGCGCGTGACATGGGAAAGATCGAGAAGCGCGACGACGCCGGCTGCCATGCGAACCGCGCGCGTGTGCATGGCGGCGATGAAGGACGTCAAGGATTCCTTCCCGCGTTCGCTCACGCGTTTGGCCACGACGGATGCGCCGCGACGCACCGCCTCGGTCAGAGTGCTCCAGCTGTCCCAGAGGTTCACGCCATGGCCGAGGCCTGCGAGATAGTCGGGCTTGCCTTTGACAAGATGCCGCGCCGCCAGAGGCGAATTGGAGAATTGCCCATTTTTCTTTGCCAGCAGCCCAATCGCACAGAGGGCGTTCATCAAACGGTCCGTGGCCCGCGGCGCCGTGCGCAATGCTCTTGCCGCTTCGCTTGAGGTCCTGCTCTTGTCACCCAAGACAGTGAATAGTCCCAGCTCAAAAGCCGTCAGTACAACCCGAGGCTTCTGGAACGCGAATATTATCTGGAATAGTTCGTCGGACGTGGAGAGGCCACGTGCGCGGTCTTTGGCTTTTTTCATCCCAGTTTCTCCCGTGGAAAGCGACAAAATGGGCGCAGCGTGCCGCGCTCCTGCGATGCGGGTGGCACTGTGGTGGTGCATTTTTCTGGAATCCAGGGAAATCCGCAGGTTCTACTTGGGCCGCACAGGGATTCGAGAGAATGGTAGGCTTCCAATATCGGAATGATCAGCTCGGAGTTCAACGTTCACGTTGCCTTTCTCTTTCCTTTTTCCTTTTCGGGGCATACCAAGTGGGATCGAAAAACCAAGGAAAGAGACAAACTGAAGTTTGAACTCCGAGCGGCGAAAGGAGCACAAGAGATGAAAACGAACCGTCGGGAATTTCTCACCTCGAGCATCGGCGCGGGAATGTTGGCGATGGCGTCAACGCCTCCGCTTTCGGCGGCGCCGTCCGACACCTCGCTGTTGAAACTGGACACGATCGTCAAATCGCCGGTGAAAATCGCTTCGGTCGAATTATTGATAAGCGGCGGACATTATTTTGTCCGGTCTACATCCACGGATGGCGCCGTGGGGATCGCCGAGACGAACGAGCGAATCCGCTATCTCTATCCGATCCTGCAACAATTGGTCATGCCATACTTCAAGGGGAAAGACGCGCGCGCGATCGAGTCGCTCGTGGACGGTGTGTATGTCCACAGTTCGAACTACAAGTTGGCGGGGCTGGCGCTGTGGTGTTGTGTTGGCTGGGTCGAATTCAGCCTGTTCGATCTCTTGGGGCAGGTGGCCAGAAAGTCGGTCGGCGAACTTTTGGGCGGCGTGATTCGCACCGAAATTCCGGTCTATCTGTCGAGCATGAGACGCGACACGACACCGGAACAGGAGGTGGAGTGGGTCGGCAAACGCATGGAGGAAACCGGCGCGCGGGCGTGCAAGCTCAAGATCGGCGGGCGCATGAGCAAGAACGCCGACGCCTCACCCGGCCGCACGGATCGGTTGATCCCGTTGGCGCGCAAGACATTTGGCGACGCAGTAGCCATTCACGTGGACGCGAACGGATCGTACGATTCAGCGAAAGCAATTGAGATCGGCAAGATGCTTGAGGCGCACAACGTGTTCTTTTTCGAGGAACCGTGTCCCTTCGAGGAATTGGAAGAAACCAAGCGTGTAGCGGATGCTCTAACGATGCCGGTCGCCGGCGGCGAACAGGATACAAGTCTGCCGCGATTCCAATGGATGGTGAAGAATCGGGTGGCGGACATCGTGCAGCCGGATTTGGACTATAATGGCGGCTTTGTCCGAACGATGCGCGTGGCGCGCCTGGCGGCCGCCGCCGAAATGGCGATCACGCCGCATGGTCCGCAAGGCGGCCTGAGCACAGCCTATCTGGTTCATTTTGCTTCAGCCACGCCCAACATGGGCAAGTTCCAGGAGTATAACGCCGCGCCGCAGAAACGGGAGGCATGGTTCGAGCCGTCGCTCGAAGTGAAAAACGGCGTGATCAAAGTTCCCACAGGTCCTGGACTAGGCATCACGATAGATTCCACGCTCTTGAGACAATCTGAACCCGTGAAGTGAATGGCCCCAACAGCTAACCCGACGTACGAAAGGAGGATTCCATGGAGGAGAGACAAGTTGATCGGCGGGTTTGGACCAGCGCTACCGCGCTATTGGCCTGTTTAGCGTTGTTCAAGATGCTAATTCACTTTGTGAACAATGGCGCCTATGGCTATTTCATAGATGAGCTCTACTACATCGCATGTAGCAAACACCTTGCCTGGGGTTATGTGGACCATCCGCCGCTATCCATTTTCATTCTGACGATCACACGGGCGCTCCTCGGCGATTCCCTGTTCGCAATCCGGCTGCCGGCCGTATTGGCCGGGGCGGCGTCGGTTTTCCTGACGGGGCGAATGGCTCGCGAGTTGGGTGGAGGACGTTTCGCCCAGTGCATGGCAGCCCTCGCTTACATGGCGATGGGTGTGCCCCTCGCCACGACGACTTTCTTCTCGATGAATGCGTTCGATCACCTGTTCTGGATCAGCTGCGCCCTCATTGTGATCCGGATTGTGAGAACAGACAATCCCAAGCTGTGGTTGGCGTTTGGCCTCGTGGCAGGCTTCGCCATGCTGAACAAGATCAGCATCGCGTTTCTTGCCTTCGGCATCGTCGTGGGGCTGCTGGCGACGCCGCACCGAAAGCAGTTCTTGAGCCCCTGGATCTGGTTGGGCGGGGCGGTGGCGTTCGTCATCTTCCTGCCGCACGTGATCTGGCAAATTACGCACGACTTTCCCACGCTCGAGTTTATGAGCAACGCCAAGAAATACAAAATCACCCCGATGTCGCCGCTGGCGTATCTGGGCGGGCAGATTGTCGAAGCCAATCCGCTCACGCTGCCGATCTGGCTGGCAGGCTTGATCTACTTTCTTTTTGCGAAGTCCGCAAAGTCCTATCGCGTCCTGGGGCTGGCCTATCTTGCGGTGCTGTTGTTGTTCATCATCCAGCAGGTCAAGGTTTACTATCTTGGTCCGGCCTATGCTATGCTCGCTGCGGGCGGCGCGATAGCCATCGAGGGAGTCGCCCAACGGCGCCAATGGCGCTGGCTGAAACCGGCTCTCTTCGGCTTTGTATCGGTCGGCGGCGCCTGGATGGCGCCATTAGTCCTGCCGATCTTGCCACCCGAAACCTATATCCGATACGGGTCTCTTACGGGCATCCAGCCGCCCAAAGAGGAGCGCGGGCGTATGGCCGAACTTCCCCAGTACTTGGCGGACCGTTTTGGCTGGGAGAATATGGTCGTTACGGTAGCGCGGGTCTTCACGGCTCTGCCGCCCCAAGACCGTGCCCGATGCGCAATTCTCGCCGGCGGTTATGGCGAAGCAGGAGCGGTAGATTTCTTCGGCCCCAGGTATGGTCTTCCCAAAGCCATTAGCGGCCACAACAACTACTGGCTGTGGGGACCTGGCGACGCGACTGGCGAAGTCGTCATTTCTATCGGATCGTCGAGGGAGAGACTGCTGGAATTCTTCGAGACGGTCGAGCAGGCCGACATCATCGTCTCGCCTTATGCCATGCCCCGCGAGACGAACCTTCCTGTCTATGTCTGTCGCCATCTGAAGCGACCTGTTGAGGAGGTCTGGCCGCAGCTGAAGCACTTCATATAATACCGCTCATCGAATGGATTTCTCGGGCAACTCCATTTTCATTTCAGGATTGACGGGCATTCGGTCGGGCAGCGCATCGGTGGCCGCCATGAGTCGGGCCAGCTCCGCCTTAAGGCCCTTCACGCGGTCGGCATGTTCGGGTGCGTCAATCAGGTTTTTGGTTTCGAGCGGGTCGCTCTTCAGATTGTATAGTTCAGCCTTGTATTTGTCGGGCTGGTCGTCGCCGTTTGGGGAGTGGACATACTTCCATTCGTCGGTCCGCACGCCGCGCACGTTCGGCGTATAGGGAAACTCTTTCTCATAGTTATACTCGTAATACCACGACGTGCGCCAACCGCCGGCGTCGCCTCTGACCAATCGTTTCCAGGACAAACCGTGGACATGTTCAAGTGGTTTTGCGTCGCAAATGTCCAGCACACTTGGAGCCAAATCCAGATTCAGCACCATTTCGACGATCGCACGCGGCTCGCGAATCCATTCAGGATAGCGCACGAGAAGCGGCACGCGAATGCTCTCCTCATACATGCAGCGTTTATCTATGGCCCCGTGTTCGCCGAGCATGAAGCCGTTATCGCCCAAAAAGATGAACAGCGTATTGTCCAGCGCGCCGATCGCGCCCAACGTGGCGTAGATTTGTCCTATGCTGTCATCCACGGAGCAAATCGTCCCCAGATAGCTTCGCACAAACTTATTGTAGTCCTTCAGACCGTAGAGCGGGCCGTCAATGCCGTGCCACGTGGGGACCCGCCACTTGACCCACGAGGGTTTGCCCTCGCCCGTATCGTTTGCGGTCGGCGGTTTCTCGATTTTGACGTTGTCGAAGATCGTGGCATATTTCGGTTCCGGCTCAAAAGGTCCGTGCGGCGCCTTGTGTCCCATAATCATCAGGAAGGGCCTCTGGTGGGGGCGCCTGAGCCAATCCATCGCGAGTTCGGTCGCGCGATGGGTGTAATAACCCTTCAGCACTTCGCGTTTGCCCTCGATGTTGAAGGTCGTATCGTAGTAGGTCCCCTGCCCTTTGTGAGACGCCCAGTAGTCAAAGCCGGGCTGTTTCTCGTCGCTTTTCTCATTCATATGCCACTTGCCGATATAGGCCGTTTCATAGCCGCTCTCCCGAAGACGGCGCGGATAGCTCGGCAGGCCGGCGGGATAGTCTGTGAAGTTGTTGATCACATGGTGCGAATGGGCATAGAGGCCGCTCAGGTCGCTCGCGCGGCTCGGCGAACACAGCGACGTGGCGACAAACATGTTGGCAAACCGCGCGCCTTCGCGGGCGATGCGGTCCAGGTTCGGTGTTTTCAAGAATGGATGTCCCGCGCAACTCATGCAGTCCCAGCGCTGATCGTCTGTCAGAACGACGACGACGTTCGGCCTGCGATCGCGGCGCGCCCGATGGCCGACCCGGGCGCACGACTGACCAAGCGCCAACGCCGCAACAGCCGCCGAGCCTTTTAGAAACTCTTTGCGATCCATGCGACTCATTGCCCGTTCTCCGGATGATCATTCCTGGTGCGAAAAGGATATGGCGGTCCGCATCGTTTCTATTTCGTTCGGCAACCGATCAGGCGTCAAGCACGAACCTTTTCAAAAGACTATCTTGACAACGCAGTACCATAATGGAAGATATAGTTCGGTTTTCCCTTATTAAGGTGGATTGCTGGCCGGGGTTAACTTCCATGGCCAATCATCAGTGGGCATCGGCAAGCCTGCCGGCCGCCAAACCGCAAAGATGCGGGTGCGACCATGATTCATACATTTGTAAGATAAGTGCGGAAACGAAAAGAAATCTTACATTCGAAGGAGGGCATTCGGCCATGAATATGCTCAAGCGTGTCGCAACGATCGTGGTCCTCGTTTTGTTCGGGACGGCTTCTCCGATGCCGGCGCAAGAAGTCGTCCACCTCGTAAAAGACATCAATCAAATTGCCATCGGTTCGGCTCCGGGTGCGTTCGCAGTTGTGGGCAGCGTGGTGTTCTTCGTCGCCGACGATGGAAGCCACGGGATGGAGTTGTGGAAGACCGACGGAACGTTGGCCGGCACAATGCTGGTCAAGGATATAAACCCCGGACCGGGCGGTTCTTCCCCTCAATCGCTAACGAACGTGAACGGCACGTTGTTCTTTAGCGCCGACAACGGAACGAATGGACGCGAATTATGGAAAAGCAACGGGACGGCGGCCGGCACGGTGATGGTCAAGGATATCTATCCTGGGGCCACCGGATCGTCTCCTGAATATCTGATGAATGTGAACGGCGCGCTGTTCTTCCGCGCCGACGACAGCACGAACGGGCCGGAGTTGTGGAAGAGCAACGGGACAGCAGCCGGCACGGTGCTGGTCAAGGATATCCTCGCCGGTGGGAGCGGCTCGGCTCCCTCGTGGCTGACCAATGTGAACGGCACGCTGTTCTTTAGCGCCGAGGACGGCACCAATGGGCGGGAGCTCTGGAAGAGCGACGGGACGGTGCTTGGCACGATACTGGTGAAGAACATACACCTTTCGGGCAGTTCGTATCCGGGAAACCTGACCACCGTGGGCAGCACGCTATTCTTCAGCGCCGATAACGGCATGGATGGGTTTGAGTTGTGGAAAAGCGATGGAACCATTAGCGGCACGACAATGGCGAAGAATATTAATCCCTCCGGCGATTCCTCGCCACAATATCTGACAAATACCAGTGGCACCCTGTTCTTTCGCGCGACAGATGGCACGAATGGGGCGGAGTTATGGAAGAGCGACGGGACGGCCAGCGGCACAGTGTTAGTCAAGGATATCAACCCGGGTCTTGCCAACTCGGAGCCCATGAACCTAACGAATGTCAATGGCACGCTGTTCTTCAGCGCGGACAACGGAACGAATGGGCGCGAATTATGGAGGAGTGACGGAACCACGACTCGCACGACGATCGTCCAGGATGTCCTTCCCGGCGGCAGCGGTGCGTCTCCCTCGTGGCTGACCGATGTGAACGGCACATTGTTCTTCAGCGCCGATAATGGAACAAATGGCCGGGAGTTGTGGAAGAGCGACGGGACGGCGACCGGCACGGCGATAGTCATGGACATCTTCCCGGGTTCGATCGGTTCTGATCCTGGATCGCTGACGAATCTAAACGGCACGCTGCTGTTTGGCGCCAATGACGGCCTGTATATGCGAGAATTGTGGAAGAGCAACGGGACAGGAGCCGGCACAATGATTGTCAGGGATATCAACGTAAACACGCTGCCGTCGGATGCGGCCAATCTGACAAATGTGAATGGCACACTGTTCTTCACTTCTAACGACGGGATCAACGGAATCGAATTGTGGAAGAGCGACGGGATGGCGACCGGCACGGCGATGGTCAAGAATATCGCGCCCGGCGGGGCCGGTTCGAGTCCGTCCAACCTGACGGATGTAAACGGCGTGTTATTCTTCGCCGCCAACGATGGCGTCAATGGGGCGGAATTGTGGAAGAGCGACGGGACGGCCGGCGGGACGGCGATGGTCAAGAATATCGCTCCCGGCGCGGCCGCTTCGAACCCGGCCAATCTGACGAATGTGAACGGCATTCTGTTCTTCACCGCCAACGATGGCACCAATGGGACGGAGTTGTGGAGAAGCGACGGGACAGCGGTAGGCACGATCATGGTCAAGAATGTTGCCCCCGGTTCGCTCAGTTCGCTTTCTCAATACTTAACCAATGTGAATGGCACGCTGTTCTTCAGCGCAAACGATGGCACAAATGGAATCGAGTTGTGGAAGAGCGACGGGACAGCCGCCGGCACGACTCTGGTAAAGAACATCGCCCCTGGCGCGGCCGGTTCGAGCCCCCAATACTTAACCAATGTGAATGGCACGCTGTTCTTCAGCGCGAACGATGGCACAAATGGAATCGAGATATGGAAGAGCGACGGGACAGCCGCCGGCACGGTGATGATCAAGGACATCAACCCTGGCTTGGCCGGTTCGACTCCTCAGTATCTGACGAATGTGGACGGCCTGCTGTTCTTCAGCGCCACCGACGGCGTGAACGGTGTGGAGCTGTGGAAGAGCGACGGAACCACGACCGGCACGACGATGGTCAAAGACATCAACCCCTTCGGCAATTCCTTCCCCGAAGAACTGGCGAATGTGAACGGTACGCTTTTCTTCCGCGCCAACAACGAGACGAATGGGGTCGAGTTATGGAAGAGCGACGGGACGGCCGCCGGCACGGTGATGGTCAAGGACATCAACCCTGGCTTGGCCGGTTCGGTTCCTACCGATCTGCTGAATGTGAACGGCATGTTGTTTTTCAGCGCCGACAACGGAACCAATGGGCGTGAATTCTGGAGAAGCGATGGGTCAGCGGGCGGCACGATGATAATCAAGGACATCAACGTCGGTCCAAACGGCTCGAATCCCACCGAGCTGACGAATGTCAATAGCACGGCATTTCTCAGCGCCGACGACGGCACGCACGGACGGGAGTTGTGGATGGCTTACGAGGTGCTTGTTCCGCCCTCGATCGTTGCCGAGCCTCCCTATACCAGTGGAACGACGAATCGCCTTGAGTGGAGCGCGGTTGGGGGCGCCACCCAATATTATCTCCAGTGGAGCACGAACGCCTACTTCTCGCCCTCAGCGGGCAACAGTGGTTGGATCACGGTAACGGCTTATGTGGCCACGGGTCTCCAGAACGGCCAGACCTATTACTACCGGGTGAAATGCCGGAACGTCGCCTTGCTGGAGGGCGCCTGGTCGTATCCTCCGGTCAGTTCGAGGCAAGATGCCTCCGCGCCGACCGCGCCCGGAAGGCCAAGGGCGGGTGGAGCCTACACGTCTTCGACTTCGGTCACTTTCACCTGGACGGCGGCCACGGACAATGTGTCGGGCGTGGCTTCCTACCACCTGCATGTGGGCACGACGCCCGGAAGGAACGACATTTTCGACGGAGATGTCGGCAACGTTTTGACGTGGACGGGCACGGGGGCAGAAGGCCAGAAACTGTATGCCTGCGTGCGTGCGCGCGACCGCGTAGGAAACACCGGCCCCTGGTCGCTCAATTCGACCGGAATCTTGATTGACACAATTCCACCGGCAGCGGCGGGGACACCGACCGACATGGGTTTATACACGTCCTCAACCTCGGTGGTATTCAATTGGACGGCGGGAGCGGACGTCGGCACAAGCGTGTCGGGAGTGGGCTCTTACGACTTGCAGGTAGGCACGACGCCGGGCGGGAGGGATGTTTACAGCAAGAACGTCGGGAATGTTCTGACAAAAACCATTACCGCCGCGAACGGCAAGACACTGTATGCGCGCGTGCGCACTCGCGACAAGGCGGGGAACGAAAGTCCTTGGTCGGGCAGTTCGGACGGCATCCTGGTTGATACAGCGGCGCCGACGGTTCCAGGGGCACCGACCGATGCGGGGGCCTATACCTCCTCGACGTCTGTGAGATTCGATTGGACGGCCTCGACGGACGTCGGCACAAGCGCATCGGGATTTGCGTCGTATGACTTGCAGATAGGTACAACCGCCGGCGGGAACAACATTTTCAGTGGAAACGTGGGGAATGCCACGTCCTGGACGGCCACAGGTTCGAACGGCCAGACGCTCTATGCGCGGGTGCGTAGCCGCGATCGAGCGGGCAATGCCAGCGCCTGGTCGGGGAATTCAAACGGCATCTTCATTGATACAGTGGCGCCGGGGACACCCGGAACCCCAAGGGATACGGGAGCCTATGCGACTACGACATCAGTGCAATTCGATTGGACGGCAGCTTCCGACGTCGGCACGAGGTTCTCAGGGATTGGGTCCTATGAGTTCCAGGTAGGTACGACGCCGGGCGGAAGTGATGTGTTCGCCGGGAACGTGGGATTCACTCTGACAAAAAGGGTCACAGGCGCGGATGGCCAAACGCTGTACGCTCGTGTGCGCGCCTTGGATAGAGCCGGGAACTCTGGTCCCTGGTCGGGGAATTCGAACGGCATCCTGATTGACCTCGTAGGCCCGATGGCGCCCGGGACGCCGACGGATGCAGGAGCATATACGTCCTTCACGACCGTGCGGTTCGACTGGACGCCGGCTACGGACCCTGGCACAGGGGCGTCAGGGGTGGCTTCCTATGATTTGCAGGCGGGGACAACCCCCGGTGGAAACAACATTTTCAGTGCAACTGTGGGGAATGTTACGTCGAAGACGGTCACCGGCTCGAACGGCCAGACGCTGTATGCGCGCGTGCGCGCCCGCGACAAAGCGGGGAACTTCGGCGGTTGGTCGGGCAACTCGGACGGCGTCACCATTGACACAGCCCACCCTCGCCTGACGGGAATCACAGTGAAGAATCGGCGAACCTTAATCATCACATTCAATGAACCTGTGTACAATGCCGAGCAGGCATCTAACTACACGTGTACGGGTGGGGTCAGTATCTTCAGTGCAATGTGGCAGACGGACACGCAATATCGTCTCACGACAACCGACCAGAAGCCGGGCAGTGCTTACATATTGACGGTCAGCGATGGCGTGAAAGATCGCGCGGGCAATCCGCCCGATCCCAGCTATAGGTCGCGCAACTTCTCGGGCGGTGAAACAGCGGTGAGGATGTGGCAGTTCTATCGCTGAACCACCAAGCTGGCAATGGCAAGAAGTGCAACCCTTCTACCGGCATTGAATTGCTGATCACTGTGGCCTTTCTTATTGTCTCCTGTCGAGCGAGTTGCCGAGATCTGCCGCAACCGCCGCGCAGGGGCACGGCTATCCTGCCCGGGAAAGATCATGGGCAAAGCGGCCGGCCCTTGGGTTCTCGATTGACAAAAGCTGGCCAATTGACGATAAAATCCACGAGTGGAACGCAAGCCCGACGGGGCGTGGCGAAACCCCGGCGGGCCAGCCGGATTAAGGCGGCCTGTTTTTTGTTTTAGACCGGAGAGAGAATCAGGCGATTTTCTTGGTGCTATGGGATGGTGACTGACACAATGTCACAGTCTGGGCCGAATGCCAACGCCAATTGATTTTCAGGAAGGGGATAGAATGAGAAGAGTCACGCGCTGGGACAGTTGGGTTGTCGCGGTGGGCGTGGGGATCAGCTTGTTCAACCTTTGTTCTTCGGTTGGATTGGCGGTTCCCGCCTCGAGCGCCGTGGGGACTGTCAGACAGCCGGATGGAACCGCCGTCGAGGGACGGCTGTTCGGCGACGAGTGGTACCACTGGAATGAGACGCTCGACGGCTACGTGATCCTCCAGGGGGCCGATGGTTGGTGGCGCTATGCCGTCAGGGATGCGGGCGGCGATTTGGTTGCCGGCCCGCAACGGGTGGGTGTTGACGCGCGCCCGGCCGCGCTTCAGCCGAAGTTGCGGCCCGACCAGGCAATCGTAACGCAGAGGATTCGTGCAGTCCGACAAGCGGCCGGGCATCTGGAGGCCCGACCCCTGGCCGCAGTCGGTCCCGTTCCCGTGGAGGAGGTCGAGAAGCCACCGGTCGAAGTGGAGCCGCGCGGGACGGTCAAGAATCTCGTCATTCTGTGTCGGTTCAGCGATCACACAACGACGGGCGTTCGGCCAGCTTCTGAATACGATCCTCTGTTCAATCAAGTCGGATACGTTGCCGACGGGGCGGTAGGCTCCGTCAAAGACTACTATAGCGAAGTCTCCTATGGCACTCTCACTCTCAACAGCACGATCGCGGCAGCGGCCTGGGTGAATCTGCCTCAAACCGAAGCCTATTACGGCGCGGACAGCGGGCCGACCAAGGACGTGAACATCCGGCAAATGATCGTGGACGCGATCACTGCCGCCAACAACGCGGGCGCGGACTTCTCGCAGTATGACACCGACGGCGACGGCTGGATTGATGCGATTGACATTATCCATTCGGGGTATGGTCAGGAATACCTGGGCGCGCCAACGACATACGTCTGGTCCAAGCGCGGGTTTCTGGGCGACTCCCTGGCGGTCCAAATGGACGGGGTGTGGATCAGCGGCTACCACACCGAGCCGGCTCTCCGCAACCTCTCCGGCACGAACATCGTACGGATCGGCGTAATCTGTCATGAGACCGGACACTTCTTCGGTCTGCCCGATCTGTATGACACCGACGGAGCGGGAAGCGGCGGTTCGTGCGAAGGGATCGGATCGTGGGGTCTGATGGGCAGCGGCTCGTGGGGCGCCGATGGAACCTCTTGGCCGCAACGGCCCACGCATATGTGTGGATGGTCGAAGATGCAGATGGGTTGGCTCGATCCAACGCCCATCCACACGAACACGGCCTGGTCGCTCCTGCGCGTCGAGGACAACGCCGCGGCTTACATCGTTCGCGAGGGGCTGCCGAACGCCGAGTCGTTCATGGTCAGCAATCGTCAGGCAACGGGATTTGACGCCAATTTGCTCAATGGCGGGGGGCTGGAGATTCTCCACGCGGATGAGGCGAGCCTGAACAACAATGCCCCCTACGATCTGAAGGTCACTTTTGAAGAGGCCGACGGCGACTGGTCGCTGATGGCCTCGGGCACTCGCGCGGAGACGGGCGATCCCTGGCCCGGCAGTCTGAGTCGAACCACCTTCAGCACCGCGACGATCCCCAACACGAACTCCAACCCCTCAACGGGCGGATCGCCCAGCTCCATCAGCTTCTCCTCAATCAGCGCGAATGGCAATCCGATGACCTTCAACCTCCGGACGCTGGTTCCCTGGATTGACGTGCCTGCCACCGATCCCGACGGCAACTACAACGCGACCTGGACTTCGTCGGCGGGCGCCACCCAGTATGAGCTTCAGGAAGCAACCACGACGACCGTCACAGCGTATTCGGACAACTGCGACGACGAGGCGCGATTTCGTGGCGACTGGACCGCGTTGGGCCTCGTGCGCCGTGTCGTCCCACCCAGCGAAGGCGACTCGGTCTATGTGGCTCAGTTCTACGATCCCGGAACCAGCACCTGGTATGACTCGTTCTATTCGCTCAAGCTGCGCAAGCGGTTTCGCGTCACCACTTCGACGACGATTTCCTATAGTATCAAGTACGGCTTCTATAGCTCGGGCAAGGACGCCAACGTCGGCTACTTTCAAATCCGCCGCGTCACGGATGCGGCTTGGACCACCCTGAGCAGGTTCACCGACTATGGCCTGGCGGGTTGGAATGCCTGGACGGAAACCAGCGGCGAACTCGCTCCCTTCGTTGGCTCCGAGTGCGAGGTCCGCTTTATCGCCATCAACAATGTCGGAACGGTGTGGACCTGGGCGAACTGGCCCTACGACGGCTTTGCCATTGACGATTTCAGTATCAACAGCGCGCAGATGGTGGACTATTCGTGGACCACGCTGAGCACGAGCGCCACCTCGCCCTATGCCATTTCGAAGGGTAGCGGCGGAGCGTGGTTCTATCGGGTGCGCGCCTATTCGGGTGGCCAGTGGCGCGACTGGAGCAACGTTGATGGCGTGCGCGTGGCCCTGTCGCCGACGATCACGGCGGCCTCGGTGCAGGACCTTGGGACCGCAACAGGAAGCGACACCGCTCTGGCGACTGCCCAGGCCGGCTACGCCAATGAACGCTCGGTGCGGGTGGCCGTGACGACGACCAGCGGTGCGCCCGATCAGATTCGCGTCGCCGAAAGCCAGGCGGCCCTCACCGTGGCCGGTTACGTCGCCTTCACTCCGCCCAACTACGACGGCTATTTCCTCAGCGACAGCGATGGCGGCAAGGACATCTGGGTCCAGGTTCGAAGCGCCGGTGGCGAGTCCAACCAGTATAACATCGGTGGGCTTGGAACAGACATCGTCCTCGATCGCGTGACCCCGGCCTCGACGGGCATTACGACTCCGACGGTCGGTTCGGTTTTGCCGGGCGGCTCTCCCTCGGCGATCAATTGGAACACGTTTACGGATGTCAATGGCGTCAAGGCCAATTCAGTCTCACTTGCCTACGACACCACCGGCGGTGCGGGCGGCTATCCCAACAGCATCGTAACGGGTGAGGCCAACGATGGAACCTATAGTTGGAACCCGGTTCCTTCGATTGATAGCCTAACGGTGCGCGTGCGTGCGCGAGCCTACGATGTCGCCGGCAATCTGGGCAGTGTGGCCAACACCGGTAGTTTTTCGATTGATTCCACACCTCCGACGGCGCCGGGGACACCAACTGATGCAGGTTTATACACGTCCTCAACGTCGGTGCGATTCGACTGGACGGCGGGAGCCGACGTCGGCGCGAGCGCGTCGGGTGTGGGCTCCTATGATTTGCAGGTGGGTACGGCGCCCGGCGGAAACAATGTGTTCGACAGAAACGTGGGAAATGTCCTGACGAATACGATCACAGGCGCAGATGGCCAGAGGGTGTATGCGCGAGTGCGCACCCGCGACAGAGCGGGGAACCCCAGTCCCTGGTCGGGCAATTCAGACGGCATTTTGGTTGACCTCGATTCACCGACGACACCGGGAATCCCGACGCATGTCGGGCCCCACACATCCTCGACGTCCGTGAGGTTCAATTGGGCAGCGGCTTCGGACCCCGGCACGAACCCATCGGGTCTGAAATCGTATGACCTGCAAGTGGGAACGACCCCCAGGGGTAGCAACGTTTTTAATGCCAATGTGGGCAATGTTACGAGCAAGACAGTGACGGGCTCGAACGGGCAGACGCTCTATGCGCGGGTGCGTGCGCGCGACCTGGCGGAAAACATTGGCGGTTGGTCCGACAGTTCCAGCAGTATCACCATTGACACGGTGCGTCCGCGTCTGACCGGCCTCACCGTGCGGGATCAAGCATCGCTGCAAATCACATTCGACGAGCCGGTCCGGTATGCGGACCAGCCGTCCAACTACACGTGCACACGCGGATTGCGCGTCATCGAGGTGGTGCGGCTGACCGACATACAATACAACCTTTTCACAACTGATCAGCAAACCGACACCAGCTACACGCTGACGGCGACCAGTGGGATAAAAGACCGTGCGGGCAACTCGCTCGATCCGTCCTACCGCTCGCGCGCCTTTCAGGGAGGCAAACGGGCCGGAGTGCGCGTATGGCAACCGTATCGCTGAGACGGCAAATCGGTGGCGGCAGGGAACGTCGCGTTTTCACGCGGATTGCGATACTGCTCGTCGCGACGTTCCTTGCTTTCTCTTGTCGAACGAGCCGTCAGAATCCGCTGCAACCGCAACCCGAAATCCGCAATCGGTGGCGCCTGACGCCGCTCCACACGGGCATTTGTTACATGGGGCAACGCCATGTTCTTGGCAATGACTACAGCGATGAACAACGTGTGCCGTTCGCCCTTTATTCGTTTTTGATCGAAGGTCCGAACGGCGAGATTGTGATCGTGGATTTTGGACCCAAAGACCCCGCTTACTTCAACGAAATGTTCCGCCGCATCAAACTGTTCCGCGAACAGGGCGATGGCCGCGTCAACCCCGACGATGTTGTCCAGCCGGAAGGCAACACGCTCGATCATCTGAAGCGCCGAGGGATCGCGCCGGAGAAAGTGGGCCACATCACCTTCACTCATCTCCACTATGACCATGTAGGAGGCTCACGGCCGCCGGACGTGGGCCTGCTCGCTGACTTTCCCAACGCCATGGTTCATATCTCGAAAAAGGGCTGGCAGCACAATCTCGACAGCCGCATTGATGGCGTGCGTTGGAACAGCTATGTGGATTTCGACATCTCGCAGCACATTCTCATCCGAGGACAACGCGGGATGGCAAGGTTTGAAGACGACGCCCAGATTCTGCCGGGCATCCGCACGGCTTGGTTGGGCGGCCATTCGCCGTGCAGCCAGGCGATCCTGGTCGAAACCGAAGACGGAACGGCGATTCTCGCCGGGGACGTTGCTTATCATTACGAGTATCTTGAAAAGGGAATCGTCGCACGGCTGCGAACAACCGACAAAGAATGGATCGCCGCTTGCGACCGCATGGTTGAACTCGTAGGACAAGTTGGCAACCTGTCGCAATCGCAGGCTGACAGCCGACCCCATGGAATTCTTCTCCCCGTCCACGATCCCATCATCGGGGAGACATACAAGAAGAAAGGCGAGGACTGGCTCGCGGCGCTCAAACCCTTGAGCGACCGCGCCGTCGCCGGCTGGACATCACACCGCGACCATTTGAAGATTCTCGAAAAGCACCGCAATCCGTGAGTTTTTCGCCAGAGAGTTCATGGGTGGGCCCTCGCTTTCAGCGGCGGTCGGACTCGCTGCGGAGCGGCCAGAGTCGTTTCAGCAGGTCCGGATCATCGAACCATCTCTGCAAGACTTTTGCTGCGCTACGCAACTCCTCTTCGTTTCGAAAACGGATTTCCAGACTCATCTCGTCCGATTCGAAACTCGTCGCCGGCGCCAGCCGCATCCCAGGAGGCATTCGAAGAGCCGCACGGGCTTCAGCAAACCGCTCCTCGCAGGCAGAAACTGTCGGATATCGCAGATAGTTCAAGTATCGCCGAATGGCAGCTATCCGGTCGCCGGCTTCCAGGTTTTCAGACGCCAGAACCAATCTCACTTCGGGCGCGGCCAGGATTTCGCAAAGGCTTCGATTGTCGCGTCGCGCCACGTCCACCAATGCTTGTGCCCATTCACGCGCAATGGAAACCGATGCCTGACTTCGTTCAAGTAGATAGGCAAATGCCTCCTGGTCGTCATTCGTCAGCGCGGCCACCTCCACGCCCACCTTCTCTTCAATGCGTCCTTCAGCGACCGCCTTTTTCAAGCCATCAATCAACTTCATCAACGTAAGCGTTCGATCGAACAGTATCGCACTCGGTTGTATCCCCAAAAGGGGCACGTAGTTGCTTATCAAGGGGCGTCGGTCTATGTGCCGTCCAAATTCATTCAAAATCATTGCCCGCTCGATCGGATTGAAATAGCGATGTCCCAGATTGTCGAAAAGAGACAATCTCAGGCAGTCGGCGTCGGTCGTTTCGGGTGGAAGGATGCGAACCAGAAGCTGCGTCAGACCCAGAGCGCGCGCCGCATGTGCTCGTCCAAAGCCACAGACAATCTGATAGCCCGCGTGGTCCGCGCGCTCCCGAACGAGCAACGGCTGGAGCACGCCAACCGCGCGAACCGACTCCCAAAGCCCCTCGTAGCGACGGACAAAGCTGAGATCGAATGTCCGATCATCCAGCGAAATCCGCTCGAGCGACGCTTCGACGAACTTCAACGCAGCAACCTCCGTCCGTCTCTTCCCCCACGACTTCGGACCGAAACCGCTCGCAATTCTTACCATTCAGAATGAGAGGCCAAGAAAGGACCCGAAACACGCCGTCGTGCCATTCGTTCTTGTTCATCGTTCATCATTCATCGTTCATCGTTTATCGTTCTCTTCCGGCGCGACTCCCACCGGCTTGGTCTCGAAACGAAAGTCCGGATGGCCCGATTCGCGGAAGATGGAGACAACATCATAAAACGCCTGCACGCGCGCATCGCGGTCGCTGCGAATGCGAACCGGAAGGGGCTCGGCAGGCCCCTGAACCGCCTCGGCGAGGCGCGCCTTCAGCTGGGCGGTGGTTACGGCATCGTTGTTGAAGAACATGCTGCCGTCGCGGCCAATTGTAACAACAATTTCCTTCTGTGGCGCCGGCGCCGTGACGCCGGTCTCCGTCCTGGGGAGTTGCACCTCCATGACGCGGGTTTCTTCTTTGATCGTTGTGGCAAGCAGAAAAAAGAAGATCAGATTGAGGATGCAATCGAGCAAAGGCGTGAGATTGATCGGGTCGAGTTCGCGTTCGCGCGCATGCCTTACGGCTGCCATTGTTCTTGCTCCTTCGTCACAGCGGGCGATGGCGATGCGGCAGGCCGCACCTTGGCCTGCTTGGCCGCCGCCCATAGCATCGCGAACAGTTCTCTCGCGCGCGCCGGAATGAATTCTTCTTCATAGCGATAGATTTTCTGTCGGAAAAGGCTCAGGAAAAACTGGGACGGCACGGCGATAATCAATCCCCACATCGTCGAGACCAACGCCTCGCTGATGCCCTTGCCCAGCTCACCCACCGATCGCGTCTCGGAAATACCGAATGTGTGAAAAGCGCGGATCATGCCGAGGATCGTTCCCAACAGACCCAGAAGCGGCGCCACCTGGTAGATCAACGAAAGATAGCCGTGGCGCTGGTAAAGGCCGGCAATTTCTTCGCTTGCCACTTGTTGGACGGCGAGGTCCCAGCTTTCGCCCCGCCGTCCAATCCACGGCAACAGACGCACGCAGACACGCGTCAGAGGACTCTCCGGACAGGTTTTCAGTTTTTCACGCAGTTCGTCGAGTGTCGGAGGATTACTGACCTCCCGAAAAGCCGCCTCGACGCTCTTGGGCATGACTTTGCCGCGCCGCAAGTCAATCAGCCCGTGCACGATCAACGCGACGGCGACAACCGAGCAGGGGATCAGAAGGAACATCGTCGGTCCGCCCGACAGGACAAATCGCTGCAGGTAGGTTTCCACGCTGAACCTCGCTAGACGAGACGACTAATGAAATTCAGGCATCGCAAGGACGTCTCGCGAATCTTCGACACCTTTTGCATGTCGCTGATTTCCGGATGAATGTAGGGATTGCGGAAGTGTTGCAGGCCGGTGAGCAACTCGGCAAACGTTAAGACGTCATTGTCGTTTTCCAGTCCCTTCAGGTTCAAGGGGTTGTCAATGCGCATCATCCCACTGCTGCGCCGGAATTCATACGTGCGCCCAAAACACAGAATCATGATCCCCAGCGCCTTCAAGCCGTCGGGTTTGTAGCGCGCTTCGTGCTCGAGAATCCGGGCGAGCGTCTGCCCGACGTTGTCGGTGGTCACTTCGAATCGCCGCTGATGTTGCAGCTGGAGCAAGTATTGGTGATAGAAAAGGTCCACGTTTCGCGTCTTGGTGTCATAGAGCGATTGGATCATCTTGTAGGTGTTCTTGGATTCGAGGAAACGACCGAGCTTGCGGCGCAGGACTGTTTTGGCCTCGTTCTCGACGCCGAAACAGTAGGAGAAGCCGATGTTGCGCGAAAAATCAATATCCTCGCCCAGGCTGGATTGCTGGCGGTAGAGATATTCCGCTGTACGCAGCGACTCCTTGGATTCGGGCTCCAAACGGTCGAGCGAGGCCAATTCCGCGCGCAGGATGTCATCTATTTCCTTAAGCCCGACAGCCGGCGCGCCTTCTCGTCCTTTTTCCATCAGCGCGCTCAAGCGCTGTTGGACAGCCGACCGGATTTCCGCCGACCGCAAAGCCAACAACTGCTCGAAGACCTCGCCCTTGACATACGAATCCACGTCCGGATCGGAGAGATACTGCTGCCACTGGGCGATTGCTTGGTCCGGCTGAATGGTTTCGGCTTTCTCGCCCGCCGCGCGCACCTGTTGGAGTATCGTGTGATTCTTCACGTACGCGACGTGACAGCGATTGATCTGTTCATAGAGCGGTTCGAGTTCTTCCTCGATGCGGCTCTTGCTGACGACAAAAGCCGCCCCATACTGCGTCGCCAACGCGCCTTCCTCAAAGGTGCCGACCGCCGAGATCATGATGATCGGTACCAGGGGCATTTCGTTCTTTACGCGGCGAATCAGCTCCAGTCCCTCGCGGTCGGTGCGC
>Ga0315277_10002705_pt1 | contig 24518 bp, 24 predicted proteins | sample YL17G05_15_MG_FD_203695 | JGI IMG/M metagenome (GOLD analysis project Ga0315277, IMG submission 203695) | Sediment microbial communities from Yellowstone Lake, YNP, Wyoming, USA - YL17G05_15 | ecosystem: Environmental > Aquatic > Freshwater > Lake > Sediment | place: USA: Wyoming | collected... | reverse complement strand
TTTCTCCCTCCCATTGGCATGGGGATGTTCATCGCTTGCAACTTTGCAGGAATCGACGTCGGAAAGATGTTCCGTAACTTCGCGCCTTACTTGCTCGTTCTTTTAATAGGTCTTTTCATCATCACCTGTGTGCCCTGGTTCACCACCGTTCTCGTAGATATTTTCTTCCCGATGAGATGAAAGCGGCGTAGGTAATGGTGAATTTGGCGATCGAGGTGGAATAACACTATCCTTTAAGATAAAAAATTTAGTTCTCTATGGGGTTCATCTTAACATGTTTGGTAAGAGGGATCCTACTCAGCACGGAACAATAACTCTCTATGAAATCAACAAGAAACTTAAACAGCTTTGAAGGGAATTAGGTGTCGAATGAGAGACCTTCCATACTAACCATGAGGGAGAGATTGTAGAAAAGTTCATCTTCTAAACATTATTTTTGGCTGTAAGAGGATAGTTTTATGAAGACTTACAATGTAGGAGTGGTCGGATCGGGCTTTATGGGAAAGGCGCATACATACGCCTACGAAGCGATACCGTTTTTCTACGGGGAGCTGCCCATTGAGGTCAATCTGCGGGCGATATGCAGCCTGCCGCTCGAGGCCGCGCAGAAGGCCGCCAAGGAATACGGTTACGATATCGCCACGGGGGACCTTGACGAGTTCTTCAACAGCGGCTTGGACATCGTGCACGTATGCACCCCGAACGACATGCACAAGCCCTTCGTCATGGGAGCCGTAAAGCAAGGCATCCATGTGTATTGCGAGAAGCCACTCACGAACAGCTATGAGGCGGCGCAGGAGATTGAGGAAGCGCTCAAGGGGAGCAAGAGCATCGGGCAGGTCGGTTTCCATTCGAGGTTCTATCCCTGCACCATAAGGGCGCGGGAGATACTCGACAGCGGCAGGCTCGGCAGAACGCTGGGCTTCAAGGTGAGGTACTATACCATGAACAGGCTCGAGGGCACCGCAAGCCCCAACGCGCTCACATCCGGCGCAATAATGGACCTGGGACCCCATCTTTTGGACATGGCGTATTTCCTTTTGGGCGATTTTGACAGCCTCATCGCCGACACGAAGTATCTCAACCCTGATGAACCGCATCAGGAGGCCACAGAGGATGCGTTCTTCGCCGTAGTGAAGATGAAGAACGGCGCCGAGGGCATCATTGAGGCCAGCAAGATAGCGCAGGGCGCCAACAACGACTATTTCGTGGAGATATACTGCGAGAAGGGCGCGCTCAAGTTCGACATAGAAAATCCCGACTGGCTGCTCTGCTATGACGCCAACGACAAGCCCGGACCGTATGGCGGCGACAGGGGCTTCAAACGCATAGAGTGCTTTAACAGATATCCCACGCGCTGCTTCCCGTCACCGAGGCATTCCCCCGGCTGGCTGGGCGGACACATGCACAGCATATATAGCTTCCTCTGCGCGGTTAGGGACGGAGCGCCCGCCTCACCCTCGCTTTCGGACGGCATCTACGTGCAGATGGTGATGGATAAGATGCAGCAGTCGGCGAAGGCAAAGAGCTGGGTATCCATCCCGTAAGGCGCTGCGATACGAAGCGTACGAAACTCAACGGTTATGAAAGGATGGAGAAATCATGAGCACGAAAAAGGTCGGATTTGTGCATACCACCCCCGCGACCATAGGGATGGTGGAGGTCTTCATGAAGGCGGATCTATCCGGCGTCGAGACTATCCACATGTACGACGGCAATGTGAAGCTCGCGAATTTCGCTTCGCCCATAGGCGTCACGCCCAAGATAAATCTGCTCAGATATGCGGTCTTCGCCGATGAGCTCGAACGCGCGGGCTGCGATGTGATCGTGTCATGTTGCAGCCTTATGCCGCGCGCCGTGGCGTATGCCTCGGCGGTGGTGGACGTGCCGTTCATACAATTGGACGCGGTGATATTGGATGAGGCGGCGGCGAATTACAGCCGTATAGGCGTTATCAACACCACCCCATATTCGGTGCCGTACATCCGCGAGGGACTTGTGACGCGCGCCGAGAGGCAGGGCAAAAAGCTTGAGCTGTTGTTTTCCGACAAGGAAACGGAGCGCGCGCTCGGCCTTTTCAACGCGGGGGATTTCGATGCACACGACGATGTGGTGCTGCAGCAGATGCGGCGCATGGAACGAGCGGGTGTTGACTGCATACTTATGGGTCAGATACCATTCGCGATGATGGAGGAAAAAATCAAGGCGCAGTCTTGGTCTGTGCCGGTGCTCTATGCCGGCGAGGCGGCGTTTGGGCATGTGGCGGCACTTTTACAACAATGAGAAAGGAAGTACATGATGAGCATTACAGCCTTGGATTATGCAAGCCCCTTCTTTCCCGTAAGCTATGTGCAGGGCGAGGATGAATACGCAGTGCGCGAAAAGACCATCGTGTTCAACATGTCGGATGAGGATCTGTACATAAACGGCCGTCCGCTCGGCTTCTTCCGCTCGACCGTGGCGGTGAACACCATTATCACGCACGTAAAGCGCGCGCTCGTTATCGAGAAATTCGATGCGTATCCCGACACGGAGTCGCTTTTCAAGCAAGTGAAAAACACTTGGGTACTCGCCTACGACGCCACCCACGAGGAGAGGCACAAGGGCGTGGCGCTGTGGCGTTCACCCAAGATAAAGCTCGGCAATATCGCCGTCAACATGTGCTTTGCGGGTAGCGTACCGCTCAACGTAGGCCTTCACAGGGAGCACTGGGGCGGCCCGCCGATAAAGGAAGTGCATGTCCAGATAGTGGGCGTGGGCAGGATGCAGCAGTATTACGAAAACGACCTCCACACGCTCTACCGTGAAGACCCCATGGCACCCGGTGTGGCGCATCCGCCCATGTATGACGAGAAGATAGAATATCCCTGGCATCAATACGAAACCACCACCAGGGCAATATTCATGGCGGTGGAATTGACGCCGTAAAGGTGATCTGTTGGTGGAAAACATCACTTCCGTAAAGGAGGAAGTATGAAAAAAGTGCGGTTGGGTTTAATTGGAATGGGGATGATTGGGAAGCTTCATGCTGAGACCATGAGCAAAATGAAGGATCTGGAGTTTGTGGCTGCTTCTGACGTCGATGCGAAACATCAAAAGACGGCGGAGGGGGTGGGAACAAAATTCTACCGATCCTATGAGGAAATGATTGGGAAGGAGAAACTGGATGGCGTGGTGGTTGCCGTTCCGAATGAGCTCCATCTTCCGGTAGGCTCGACCTGCGCTAAAAAAGGGTTGCATCTCCTTATGGAAAAACCAATTGCCGCCGACCTTGAATCCGCAGACAGCCTAATCCAGGTAGCCAAGGAGAACAAGGTTCATCTTATGGTCGGACACCACCGGAGGCACAACCCGCTCATTGAAGAGCTCCGGAATATCGTGCGGGGAGGAAAGATCGGAAAACTCGTCGGCGTAACGGTCCTCTGGGCATTATACAAACCCAAAGACTATTTTCAGGGACCCTTTGCCTGGAGGGCTGCCATCGGAGGCGGGCCGATCCGCATCAACTTGATCCATGAGATTGATAATATCCGTTACATCTGCGGTGACGTCACGCGTTTGTATGCGGAGGTGAGCAATGAAGCGAGGCGATTCCCTGTTGAAGACACAGTCAGCATCAGCCTTCGCTTGGCGAGTGGAGCAGTGGCAAATATTTTTCTCACTGACACCGCCCCCGGAAATATCGGGTATGAAGCCAACACCGGTGAGAACCTTTTCTTCTATCACAGCCCGGAGACATGCTATTACTATTTCGGCACAGAGGGAATGATTACCTTTCCACGGATGAAGAAATTCTTTTATCGGGACGCAGCGAAAGCGGGATGGCAATTTCCCCTTTGTGAAGAAGGAATCAAGATTGACCGCGAGGATCCCTACACCCGGCAGATCAGAAACTTCTGTGGGGTCATCCAGGGATCGGAAACCCCCAAAATCGATGGAGTAGATGCCAGGAAAACGCTGGAGGTCACCCTCGCGATTCAGAAATCAGGAGAAACAGGCCAGCCTGTTGTTTTCTGATGCATCATATTAGGAGATAGGGTAAGGGTAAGGGTAAGGAAGCCTGTTTGGTCCGAGGGCAAAGGTTAATGGCTGATGATTTAGGACCGTTACCCTAACCCATAGACGAAACCGGCATCTTTACCCTGACCTTAGCCAAAGTTTTTGATTTATTCAGCCAGGAGAGAAGAATGGCAAAAGTGAGGCTTGGATTGATCGGTTTAGGGCTAATGGGAACTCCCCATGCCAGAATCTTAAAAAAGGTCGCAGAGTGCGATCTTGTAGCCGCCTCTGACGTTGACGAAAAACAAAAAGCGGTCACAGAGGAACTCGGAATAAAATTTTACCGGCGTTATGAAGAGATGATCGAAAAGGAAGGTCTTCAAGGTGTCATCCTCGCCCTTCCTAACCATCTCCATGCGCCCATCAGCATCGCCTGCGCCCAGAAGGGTCTTCATCTTTTTGTCGAGAAGCCTATTGCTCAGAGCGTCTCCGAGGCGGACCGCCTCATTGAGGCAGCAAAACAGAATAAGGTTCGCATATTGGTGGGACATCAAAGGAGGTTTAGCAGTCTCGTTGAAAAGGCCCGTGAAATTGTCACCGGAGGCGGGTTGGGCAGGCTGGTTGGTGTCACAATCACGTGGGCGCTGCTGAAGCCAGGGCCCTATTTTGAGGGGCCCCTATCCTGGAGAAAAGAAAAGGGGGGAGGACCGGTCCTGATCAATCTGATCCACGAGATCGATAACCTCAGATATATCTGCGGTGAGATCGAAGAAGTCTTTGCCCTGGTGAGTAACAAGATCAGGAATTTCCCTGTAGAGGATACGGCCAGCATCACCTTGCGATTCAAGAATGGGGCATTGGGAACTATCTTTCTATCCGATTGCACGCCTTCCCTGACGTCATGGGAAGGGACGACCGGAGAAAACCCCTTGCTATACCATGACTTCGGAAATTGCTACCAGTTTTTCGGCACGGATGGTTCGTTGTTATTCCCTCAAATGAAGAGACGCTACTACTCCGATCCCGAAAAGGTTGGATGGAATTATCCCATCACGGAGCAGGGATACAAAATGGTCAGGGAAGATCCTTACATCAAGGAGTTCAGCCACTTTTGCAGAGTAGTTATTGGAGAGGAAGCCCCGCGGACCTCAGGGGAAGACGGAAGAAGGACGCTGGAGGTGACTCTGGCCATTCAGAGATCCGGAGAAACAGGCCAACCGATCCGGTTGTAATAGCTCATGTCCGGAACCATGAAAATGGTCTGTGGGTTAGGTAAAGGTTACGGTTACGAAGCCCGTTTGATGTATCATTGGTCTAATAGTCTTATGGTCGTATAGTCGTATAGTTTTGGACAAAAAGGCTAATGGACTATAAGACTATCTGACTACAAGACTAACTGACTGAAAAAACGGGCCTCTTTACCCTCACCGTTAGACTTATATTTTTTAACTAATGCCCCATGCCAGGAGGGCACCCACGAATGATGAAAATGACGAATTTCACGAATGGTAACGAATAGTTCTACATTCGTGTCATTCGATATAATTCGTGTTATTCGGTTTTATTTTCTAACTAATCAGGAGGAGGTTTTGCAATGAAAGCCATCGTGAAAACCAGTCAGGAAGCAGGGGTCTTCGAGGTGAAGGAGGTTCCTACACCGAAACCGGGCCGGGGTGAAGTTTTAGTCCAGGTCAAGGCAGCGAGTCTCTGCTACACCGATGTTGCCATTTTGAACAACAAATATAAGGGACGAAGGCCTGTCCCCATCCCCATCATTATGGGTCATGAGGGGACGGGTGTTGTTTCAGCATTGGGGGAGGGGGTCGATAGCGTTTCCGTGGGGGATAGAGTCGGGCTGGAAGTGCTTTACGGATGCGGTTCCTGCATCAATTGCCTCAATGGAAATAGTAATATGTGTGCGAACTGGAGGCATATCGGCATTACCTATGATGGAATCTTCGCCGAATATGTAGTTGTTCCGGCACGTGCCGCTCACAGGCTTCCGGATAATGTTTCCTTTGTCGATGCAGCCTGCCTCGAGCCCATCAGCCTGACCGTTCGAACGATGGAGCAGGTGAAGCCAATCGTCGGGGATACGGTTGCGATCTTCGGGCCGGGGGCAATCGGTCTCTTCCATCTCCAGGCCTTTAAGGCCGCAGGGGCTGGCCTGGTGATGATGATCGGCATTGATCAGGATGCAAAACGGTTCGAGGTGGCCAAAGGATTAGGAGCCGATCACATTATTAACTCAAGTAAGGAAGATGTCGTCAAACGGGTTCGGGAATTGACCGACGGCCTCGGTGCTGATATCGTCGTCGAAACGGCGAGCTCGCCTACTGTAGTGCCCTTAGCACTCGATGTCGCTGCGGCCAGAGGCCGTGTCTCCTTTTTTGGCCTTTACCCAGAAGCGACAATCAGTCCCCTCACGATTACAAGAAGTGGCTTACATATTTTCGGAGATGCGGGATCGCTCCCCCGCTATTTTGTTCGGGCGATCCGGTGGCTGAAATATGGGAAGGTCAGGGCAAAACCTCTCGCGGCCCGACTCTTCCGTCTGGAAGAAGCCAAGGAAGCCTTGGAGGCCTCTCGCCTGGGGGAGGTTGCGAAAGTCATTTTTGAGTTGTAGGCATTCCATATCGTACCAGAAGGTATAGGGTGGTGAAAAAAATGTATGAATTGTATTTAGAAAAACCCGGTGACTTAAAGATGAAAGAAAGTGCACCTGCACTAGCACCCAAAGACAATGAAGTGAAAGTTAAAGTGATCTACGGAGGGATTTGCGGCTCAGACCTCAGGGTTTTTAAAGGAACGATACCCTATGCGACCTATCCTTGCCGTCCCGGTCATGAAATTTTGGGGACGGTCGTTGAGGCGGGCAAAAAATCGCCACATAAGGTGGGGGCCAAAGTAGTCTCTTTTCCTAATACCTACTGCGGCCAATGTGAATTCTGCCTGCAAGGCAGAACCAATATCTGCAAGAATAAGAAATCTTTTGGAGTAACTGTTGACGGTTTATTTGCCCAGGAGATTACTGTTGATTCCGAGTTCGTTGTGCCTATTCCTTCGGATCTGGCGGAAGAGAGAGCAATATTGATCGAACCTTTTGCCGTTAACGTTCATGCTTTGAAAAGAGCCAATATCACCAAGGGGACATCGGTGGCCGTCATCGGTTGCGGCACGGAAGGCCTGCTTGCGATCGCTCTGCTTAGTCATATGGGCGCCGATATAACGGTGTTGGATATCATTTCAGCGAAGATGGAAAAGGCTAAAAGTTTTGGTAAACATATAAAAGCCATACATCCTGCTGATGTTAAAGACCAGGTGTTTGATGTCGTCGTCGAAGCTGCCGGAGTAAAAGCATCTGTAGAGCAAGCATTTCAGCTTGTGAAACCAGGCGGGGCCATGATTTCACTGGGCATTACCGGAGAGGAGATTAGCTACCCGGCTCTGCGTATCACTCGTAGCGAGATAACCATTTACGGTACTATTATTTACACGAAGAAAGATTTCGCGGACGCACTCGCTCTCCTGCAGGATCCTACGTTTAATGTTGCTCCCGTGCTTTCGAAGATTGTTCCTTTTACTAAATACCAGGAAGCATTTGCTGATGCCTTAACGGGTAACTTTGCCAAAATTGTTCTGGACTTTAAGGAGACTTAAGATAGAAATAACAAAAGAATAAACCTATGCGAATCGGTTATTGCACTAATTTGATTGCTACCCAGATAGATGGTACGGGCAGTGAATGGATCGAGAAGGGGAAGGAAAACGGGTTTGATTATGTTGAGTTGCCGCTTGCACAAATGGTGGATTTAAATGATGAAGAGTTTTCCTCCTTAAAGGAAAAGGTTGGTTCGTCCGGTCTAAAATGTGAGGCATGCAATAATTTCTTTCCTGGTAGTATTCGGCTGACAGGCAATGCTGTAGATTATGGGAAAATTGAAGAATATCTTCAAAAAGCATTGGGAAGAGCAGCACAGTTGGGAGTGAAAGTAGTTGTACTTGGGAGCCCCAAGTCCAAGAATGTACCTGAAGGATATCCGATGGATAATGCCTGGTCCCAGTTGGTGGAATTGCTGAGGTATATTAATCCGTTGGTTAGGACAAAGAGTATTACCGTCGTCATTGAACCGTTATGCAAGTTGGAGAGTAACATTATAAATACTGCCGCAGAGGGGCTTAAGCTTGTCAAGGTTGTAGACAGAGAAAATATTAAGCTGTTGGTTGATTATTACCACTTAGTCATGGAAAAAGAAGATCCCGAAATTATATCGGATGCCGGATCTTATATTAAACATATCCATTTCGCAAACCCTATTGGTAGGGTATATCCTATTGAAGCAGAGGATGGCTATCTTCATTTTATGAATTTTCTGAAGGGTGTTGGTTATAAAGACAGAATAAGCATTGAGGCTTATGCAAAGGATTTCTGCCATGAGGCCAAGCGCTCTGTGGAGATATTGAGGCAACTTGCCAAGTAAAGGGCAGGCCTGAATATGGCACAAAGACAAACGTGATAAAGTTTGAAAGGTATTGGCCGAACCCATGGTGAATCGCAGGTTTCGATTAGACCAGGCCAAGGAGGCTTTCGAGGCCTTACACCAGGGAGATACAGTAAAGGTGCCCTTTAATGGGTGACCCCCTCTACCCCTTCCATGGATTCAATTGGTCCTTCTCTCCTCTTCAGAATCGGTTAATACTTCCTGACGATTGCATTCTGACGATTACATTCTGACGATTACATTCTTGACAAACCAATGAAATTCCTTTAGTTTTCTAAAATGGGAAGCCGATTGATTCTTGCTTCAAAATCTCCACGTCGATATGAATTGCTAAAGCAAGCGGGTCTTGATTTCGAAGTGATTCCCAGTAGGATTGAAGAGGATTTCATCGCTGAAGAATCTCCAGAGCAGCATGTCATTCGATTGGCTGAGGCCAAAGCCCTGGAGGTAGGGAATCGATATCCTGATCGCTGGGTGATCGCTGCCGATACGATTGTTTATATCGATGGCTCCATTTTTGGAAAACCGGAGAATCGAGAAAAAGCCTTGGAGATGCTCCGCCGTTTCAGCGGGCGGGAACATTGGGTGATGACCGGATTTTCTGTCCACCACCTGGAAAAGGAAATGGGGGACCGTGAAGCAGTCAAAACCGCGGTGAAGGTGAAGCCCCTCACGCCGGTTGAGGTGGATTGGTATGTGCAGACCGGTGAGCCTTTCGATAAGGCAGGAGGATATGCGATCCAGGGAGCGGGGTCTTTTATGATCGAATCAATTCGGGGATCGTACACCAATGTGGTTGGCATTCCCTTGTGTGAGTTAATTCAGATGCTCATTCGATTAGGAGCCCTTTCGATTTCGGAATGCGGATTTCGGATTTCGGATTGAAAATAGATGTTTGGTTATTTTGAAATTGGATAATTGGAATTTATTTGGAGCTTGGAATTTGGTTATTGGGGTTTGAGAATATCGGATGTTTACTATCAGAGATAATTATTTAAAGGTGATGGAAAAGATTGAAAGGGTGGCCCAAAAAGCTGGAAGGGATCCAGGCGAAGTCAAGCTGGTGGCTGTCTCTAAAACTGTAGAAGTCGCTAAAATCAAAGAGGCCATTGAAGCTGGTGTTTCCATTCTGGGCGAGAATTATGTGCAGGAGGCACAGAAGAAGATTGAGGAGATCGGCCGGTCAATTGCCTGGCACTTTATCGGGCACCTTCAGTCGAATAAAGCTAAGTATGCAGTCAGCCTCTTTGATATGATACACTCTCTTGATAGCATCTCTTTGGCTGAAGAATTGAACCGGAGGGCTGAAAAAGAAGGCCGGACGATGAACGCGATGATTGAGGTCAATCTTTCCGGAGAGGCGACCAAATTCGGAGCAGAAGAGGCAAGGGTATTCGATATCGCCCGGAGGGTTCTCAATCTCAGCCATCTATCCTTGGTGGGATTGATGACCATGCCGCCCTATTTCGATTCGCCGGATATGAGCAGGCCTTACTTCATCCAGTTACGTGAACTGAAGGAAAGAATGGGAAAAGAAGGCATTCCCGTAAAGGAGCTCTCCATGGGAATGTCAAATGACTTTGAGGTTGCCATTGAAGAAGGGGCAACTTATGTGAGGGTGGGAACAGCGATCTTTGGAGAACGTAAATAAGTTCGGAGTTCGGAGTAGGAATAAGAATCAAAACCCAAATAAAAAATACCAAACAGGAAGCTATCATTTGAGAACGATGAAATTTGCAATCTTATTGGGGCTGCTTCTGGCACTGGTAGCGGGTTGCGGTCAGAAGGCGCCTCCGGTGCCTTGGTCAACGGTTGTTCCCAAACGGATTGTTGACCTTGAAGCAAAGCCGAGGGAAGAGCGTCTCCTTCTGGAATGGACCTTTCCAAAAGAGAATACCGACAAATCTGTCCTGACGGATTTGACAGAGTTTAAGATTCTCCGCTCTGAAGGGAACCTGATCGGAGATGAATGCAGGGGTTGCGGAGAGAAGGGGAAGGTGGTTTTTGAGGCGAAGCTCGACAGGAAAGGAGAGGATAAAGGAAAGAGGATGTCCCTGCTGTTTGAGGATCTGGAGGCAAGAAAGGTCTATGTTTATCAGGTGGTGACGTTAAACCGGAGAGGACATCCCGGTTCTCCTTCAAATCCTGTCACGGTCTACTGGGATTACCCGCCCCATACGACAAGAACAGTGAGAGCAGAGCGAGGAGATAAGAGGGTGGATATCGATTGGGAACCTGTACTGGGTGCAACAGGTTATAATATCTACCGGAAAGGAGAGGGCGAAGAATTTCCTTTCCAGTCGCTCAACAGGGGGGCTCTGACAGTGGCCCAATATACTGATCTGGGTGTGGAGAATGAGAAGAGATACATCTATTCGGTCAGGGCAGTGAAGCGAATCGTCAAGACCGATGTGGAGGGAAAAGGTTCTCTGAGCCTTCCCATCACACCCACCGATCTAAATCCCCCGGGGCCTCCTCTTGGTCTGGTAGCAATTCCTCTTAAGGAGGGAACGGAACTCAACTGGAGAAGGAATAGGGAGCCCGATCTTTTAGGCTATTATGTGTATCGAAGGAAATCAGGAGAGAAAGAGTTTAAGAGACTCAACCCTGCTCCTCTGACAAAAGAGACCTTTCTTGATACGGAAGTCCAAATCGGGCAGGATTACGAATATGCCATTACGGCAGTGGATAACTCTGTTCGAAAGAATGAAAGTCCACTTTCCGAAGAGGTGAGGGTGAAGTATCTGTACTAAAGTTCGGAGTTCAGAGTTCGTAGTTCGGAGTAAAAAAAGTTAAGCCTCCGAAACCCGAACTCATTACTCCGAACTAAGCGGGAGCGCCGAATGCATTTTTTTGAATATAAAAATCGGGAACTTCATTGTGAGGGGATTCCCATCAACCGGATTGCCGAAAAGGTGGGGACACCTTTCTATCTTTACAGTTATAAAACCCTGGTGAGACATTTTAATGTCTTCACTGAAGCCTTCGAAGGGATTCCTCATCTTGTCTGCTATTCCATGAAAGCCAATTCGAATCTGGCGCTCATCCGGCTTTTTGTTAACCTCGGTGGAGGGGTGGATGTGGTCTCCGGGGGAGAACTCTACCGGGCCCTCCAGGCCGGGGCAGACCCGCAGAAAATCGTGTTTTCCGGAGTCGGAAAGAAGGAGGATGAGATTGAGTACGCCCTGAAAGCCAGCATCCTCTTGTTCAATGTCGAATCCTCCATGGAACTCCGGACGATCAATGAAGTGGCCGGCAGGATGAATAGGAAAGCGCCCATCGCCATCCGTGTCAACCCTGATATCGATGCCAGAACCCATCCCTATATCACCACGGGGATAAAGCAGAATAAATTCGGGATCGATATTCTCCGGGCGCCGATGGCCTATCGCCTGGCCTCAGAATTGCCGAACCTGAAGGTGATGGGGATTGATTGTCATCTGGGATCCCAGCTGGTGGAGGTGGAACCCTTTGTGGAGGCGCTGAAGAAGCTGAAAAGTCTTGTCGAGAATTTACGGAAAGAAGGGGTGGAGATCCGGTATCTCGATCTCGGAGGGGGACTGGGAATCACCTATGACGATGAAGAACCTCCCCAACCTGTTGAATATGCCTCTAATATCCTTGAGGAGATTCGTGATTTTGGCTGCACCCTCATCCTGGAGCCAGGCCGGGTCATCGTTGGAAATGCTGGGATTCTGGTCTCAAGGGTTCTTTACACAAAGGAGAACGAGGAGAAACGTTTCATCATTGTGGATGCGGCGATGAACGATTTAGTCCGTCCCAGTTATTATGGCTCCTTTCATCAGATCCTTCCTGTGAGGGAGGAGGAGAGGGAGGAGATCGTGGCCGATGTGGTTGGCCCTGTTTGCGAATCGGCCGATTTCCTGGCCAAGGGACGGAGAATTCCAAGGCTCAACCCCGGCGAACTGATCGCAGTGATGAGCGCGGGCGCTTATGGATTCTCCATGGCCACAAACTATAACTCCAGGCCCCGTGTAGCAGAGGTCCTCGTCCGGGATGACGAGATGCATGTGATCCGAAAAAGAGAAGATTATGAGGATCTGATTCGGGGTGAAGAGATACCGGACTTTTTGGTCCAACCGTAAAAATAAGTCGGGAATAAATCCCAAATCCCAAGCACCAATATCCGAATAAGCTCCAATAACCAATATCCAAAAGTTTGGTAATTGGGATTTGGTTATTGGTAACACTTTAGCGGTTTGAAAAAGGCTTCATAAAATCCCTCCCCACCTCCCTTTGCCAAAGGGAGGAGAAATACATCCCCCTTTGAAAAAGGGGGATTGAGGGGGATTTGGGATATTACGATATCCTGATCAGACCTCTTTTTGTTGGATGCATGGAGGCACCATGAAGATTCCTTTTATGAAGATGAGCGGAAGCGGAAACGACTTCATCCTCATCGACCATCGAAAGCCTCTCATTGATGTAGATCGAATGGCCGAGTTTGCCCGGAAGGTCTGTCAGAGAAGGACCTCCGTTGGCGCGGATGGCCTCATTTTCATTGAAAACTCCGAGAAGGCTGACTTCAAATGGCGTTTCTTCAATGCCGATGGAAGTGAAGGAGAGATGTGTGGAAACGGAGGACGGTGTGTCGCCCGCTTCGCAAACTTGAAGGGAATCACAGGCCCAGCATTAACTTTTGAAACCCTCGCCGGAATCCTTTCTGCCCGGGTAAACGGGAAGACAGTCAAACTTGAGATGACTAAACCTCATAGTCTGAAACTCGACGAATCCCTTCTCATCGACGGGAAGAAACAGACGCTTTCAAGCATCAACACTGGCGTTCCCCATGCCATCCAGTTTGTAGAAGATATTGAAGCCATCGATGTTGTCCGATTAGGAAGGTTGATACGACACCACCCCCGTTTTGCACCCAGTGGGACCAATGCAAACTTTGTTCGGCTGGAGAAAGGTTCTCAATTATCCATACGAACCTATGAGCGGGGAGTGGAGGATGAGACTTTAGCCTGCGGCACAGGGACTGTGGCCTCTGCTCTGATTGCCGCATTCAAAGGGATGGTGAGATCTCCGGTTTCTGTCAAAACCCGGGGAGGCGAGCTTTTGATGGTTCACTTCGAGATCGAAGGCAAAGAGGTGAAGAGGGTATTCTTTGAAGGAGAGGTTCACATCATCTATGAAGCAGAGATGTGGGAGGAGGCTTACGAATGAGAAATGGGGGCGTCGGGGCAACCGGCCTCCCCGCCGCCATCCGCCTGCTAGGTTAATCCATGTATCTTCCCGCACTCATGTTGAGAATTTCCCCCGCCATGAAATCATTTTCCAGCAGAAATACAACCCCATGCGCAATCTCGCCGGGTTCGCACACTCTACCGACATGCGTGGTGTCTGCAAAACGTTCTTGAAGAGAAGCCGGAAGGTTCAGAAACATTTCGGTTTTCACCGGGCCCGGAGCAATGGCATTCACATAGATGTTTTTCTTTGCGAACTCCGTGGATAACGCCATCGTCAGACCGATCACCCCGGCCTTTGAAGCCCCATAATGCACACCAGATGCCCCTCCGGTTTTCCCCGCGATAGAGGACATGTTGACGATCTTACCTCCCGACTGCTTCAGAAATATAGGGATGACGGCTTGACAGCAATTGAACATTCCTTTGAGATTCACTGCCAGAACGCGATCCCAATCCGCCTCAGAGATCTCCAAGAACTTGGGTTGCCCCATTGTCCCAGCATTGTTCACAAGAATATCTACTCTTCCAAATTGCTTGAGAACGGTTTGGAACATGCTGTGGACCTCTGACTGCTTGGAAACATCCGCCTTGACCTTCATTGCTGTCCCGCCCATCCCTTCGATTTCGTGGACAACCCTGTCAGCGGAATCAGCGCCGCTGGAGTAGTTGACCGCTATTTTGGCGCCCTTTGTCGACAACATAATCGCAATGGCCTTGCCGATGCCTCTGCTTCCTCCAGTGATGACAGCTACCTTTCCGTTAAGGTCCATGATAATCCTCCTATTTGAAAATTCGACAAACCTCAAATCGTTCGACCAATCTCAGCTCCTTCCGCAATCGCCTCCAAAGCCCTCCGTGGCTCCTTTGCATCTCCGACAACGAGGAGGTGCCGGGACACGCCTCTCAAACCTTCGACGAGCGCATCATTGGACCTGGTTCCCATGGCAACAACGATCGTATCCACGCCTCGGATTGCCTTCTCCAGACCGGCTTGGACGTACTTCACCCCATCAGGAAGGATCTCCACAACCTTGGCGCCGGTGATGATCCCCACCCCCTTGACCCGCAGTCTCTGGATCAAGAGACTTCTCCATGAACTGCGCTCATCCAATGCCACATTGTCCAGCATTTCAATGACCGTCACTCGGTTGCCCCCTGGTCTCAGGTCGTCAACCGGGTGTGCCAAAAAGTCAGCGGTCTCACAGCCGACAACACCGCCGCCTAAAACCAGAATCTCAGGCCCTGCAAGCACCCGACCTGTCAACACGTCCCAAGCTGTCACCACGTTCTTGCCGTTACTGCCAGGGATCTCTTTCGGGATGATCGGTACTCCACCCGTTGCCAGGATAACCACGTCGGGTTTCAACCTCCTCACCTCTTCCGGAGTCACTTCATTGTTTACCTTCAACCTCACTCCAGCCTTAACCGCTTGCGAAACCAAATATTGCACCGCTTGGGTGAGTTCCTGTTTGAGGGGTGGAACTGAAGCCATCAGCAGCTGCCCGCCCAATTTGGATCCCTTCTCCATCAAAAGGACCCGATGCCTCCGCTTCGCGGCCACACCAGCCGCCGCTAACCCCGAGGGGCCACCGCCAATCACCAAGATTTCTTTGGGGGCCTCGGCAGGAACAAGCGGCGACACATCATCCCTGCCCACGTCGGGATTGATCAGACAGCATACCTTCTTGTCTGATGATACCGATACCAGACAGGCCATGTCACCCACACACGGTCTGATATCGTCCCAGTCCCCATGGTAGGCCTTGTTGGGGAATTCCGGGTCTGCCAATAGAGCCCTTGCCATGCCGACCATGTCTGCTTTGCCTAAAGCCAATACCTGTTCCGCAATCCACGGGTTTGTGATTCGGCCCACGCAGATGACAGGGACCTCAACTACCTTCTTTACTGCCTCGGTCAGGGGGGCGTTTGGGGCGAGGGGCGATCCCATTGGCGGGCTCGTTATCCAGGGCGTGTTACCTGTGGTGCCGGAGGAGATGAGGAGGGCATCGATACCAGCCTCAACCATCAGGGGGGCGGCGTACAGCGTCTCCTCGATCCCTCTGCCGCCGGGTTCGGGTTCCGCCGCGGAGATACGGATCATTATCGGGAAATCCGGCCCCACCACTGAGCGAACGTGCCGGATCACTTCAAGGGGCAATCGCAATCGGCCCTCGATATCCCCGCCGTACAGATCTACTCTCTTGTTATGAAGGGGCGAAAGAAAGCTGCCCAGCAGGTGGTGGCAGTGTGCGCAGTGAATCTGCACGGCGTCGCAACCGGCTTCCTGGGCCCGTCGAGCAGCCTCCCCAAACTGCTTTATGATTTCCTTAATCTCATCTACAGTCAGCTCCTTGGGGATCTCTCTATAAATGCGAGATGGGATGGGAGAGGCGGCCACGGGTTGAACTCCGGTGAGTGCTGACCGAGCATTAAAGCTCGGATGAATGAGTTGGGGTGCGAGCTTAGCGCCAAAAGAGTGAACGGCCTCAACTAAACCACTCCATTCTGGAATAAATCGATCTTCAGAAAGACTCAAATTGCGCCATAAATATTGGGGACCAATGGTTGTATCCTCGGTAATGATCAATCCCACTCCCCCCCGAGCGCGTAAGGAATAATGGTTTATGAGCGATGGGGTCACGCCTCCATGCGGGGAAGCCAAATTGGTTGCCGCCGGTGACATAACGATACGATTCTTTACCTCCATATGCCTGATTCGGATTGGGCCAAATAAATGCTTCAGTTTTCGCATCTCTTTCCTCTTATTTCTATAAACGGCTCTTGGCGATTCCCATCAGTCCTCCTCCAACCCCAGTTCGTGTTTATCCCCCCTGCACAATTAATAATTGACTTTGTTCAATCCTTTTAATCCCAAGATCTGTCTAACTTCGTCTGGTGTTGCTGGTTCAATCTCAAATTCCTTGGCAATTCTGACCATCTTTTCGACCTGCTCTGCATTGCTCTTAGCCATCCGTCCGCTCCCCACATACATGCTATCTTCAAGGCCCACTCGTGTGTTTCCACCCAGCAGAAGGGCAGTGGTGCAAATCTTCAGCTGATGCCGTCCTGCTGCAGCCGCTGACCATACAAAATCCCCGATCGTTGCCCGTGCCGTCTGGTAGAGAAATATCAGGTTCTCCATTGTAGCAGGGATTCCGCCCAGAATCCCCATCACAAACTGAAGATAGACAGGCTTCTGAAGGTGACCTTCCGTGATCATGTGGAGAACATTGTTAATCATCCCGACATCATAGATTTCAAGTTCCGGTTTGGTTCCACTATTCCTGAAGTGTGTGAGGTATCCCTGAAGCGTCTTAAAAGTATTCGAAAAAAGATAGTCTTCACTGATGCTAAGATGTTTTGCTTCCCATGGGAATGTGAATGTTTCGAATTTGGGAACTACCGTATGGTAGGCAAAGTTCATAGAGCCAAAATTACAGGAAGCCAGCTCGGGTTTCAAGGCAGGAACTACAGCGACACGTTCCTCAAGAGTCATTCCTTGTGCCCCACCCGTCGTAAAACAGAGGACAATGTTGCATCGGGCCTTCACCTCGGTGCCCACCTCTCTAAAAAGGTCCAAAGAAGCTGAAGGTTGTCCTGTCTCGGGGTTCCTGACATGGATGTGGGCCACAGCAGCCCCGGCCTCCCATGACCTGACCGCTTCATCAGCAATTTGCTTTGGTGTGATGGGCAGATAGGGGGTCATCGTGGGTGTGTGGATAGCACCTGTAATTGCGGCAGTAAAGATCGCTTTATTCTTGCTCATTACCACTCCTCATGGATGAAAGATTAAATGATTACCACTTGTTGATGGGAAAACCATGTCCATACGATGATCAAATCGCGGCTTCCCCGTTCTTCCAGAACAGCACACCACTACTTGACGGACTGAACCCTATTCGTCGCCTGGTGAAGGGACGAGACAAGAGTCTTCGCACTATTGCCCAGCATCGTGATGTCGCCACTTACGGCCAAATAACGGTACCCCGCTGCTGCGAGCTTCGCCGCCTGCTCCACAGATCCGACGAAAGCGCCCATGAACGTGCCAGTGCGCGCGGCGGCTTCCTCGATCTGGTGTATACGCGTGACGACCTCTGGATGATCGAACTGGCCGGGGACGCCGAAGTCCACACTCAGGTCCATCGGACCAATGAAGGCTACATCGAGTCCTTGCATCATCTTGTCGATCGGCTCTTCTATCTCGCGCGTTTCGAATTGACCAATCACCAGGGCGCGGGCGTTGGACTCGCCAAGATACCGGGAGACCGGAACAGTCCCATAGCCTGCCCACGCGTTAGCAATGCCGACCGAGCGGGAGCCTTCAGGAGGGAAGTGCATCATCGTGTGAAGACTTTTTGTGTCGGCAGCACTTCGCAGGCGCGGCATCTGAATGCCCACGGCCCCCGCTTCGAGCAAACGGTTGACCAGGCCCTGTGTTGGCTCGGGAAGCCGGACCGTCACCGGCAACCCTACGGCGGCGCACGCTTTAATGACCGTTCGGGCCTCCATCTCGGAAATCTGAGCGTGCTCCATATCGCAGATGACAAAGTCAAAGCCAGCGAGCGCGAGAAGATCCACCACTTCGGGACGGGGCAACTTCAGAAATGTCCCGAAACAAGCCTTCTCCTCCAGTGCCTGACGAAGATCACCGTGTCCCATTGATGTTCCTCCTTTTGGTATGGTCCCCTTTCGCTAGTCAGGGCATCGGATATTCGTCCGAGTTCAAGACCCATCCTTGCTTCTGGGAGAAATCAAGTCGGGGAGGGCAGAAAAGGTCTACTAGTTGATTAGCCCCCTTACCGACTGCCCCTGTCGTGTGGATGGCGGCTGCAGGGATCACCGCCACCGATACAGTTGCACACTCCTCATGCTCGTCGGCTCGCCATTTCTTCATATTGGGAATCCAAGGCCAGCGGATGTGATGGACGAATACTCCCTCGACGGCAAGGGAAGATTGCTCAAAATCATCATGAACGTGGGGGGACATTTTGGCCGTGTCCCGTGGCCCGTTTTGGATGTCGAGATAATTGACCATAATGGTCGAGCAGCGCCAAATACGACCGAAGCGCCCCTCTTGAGGGGGGACGTCAAGACTGTATGAGCGAAGACGGTAGCCGGACGAAGGTGCTGGCCATGGCTCAAAGGTGGCGACGTTCGGGTGAGGGGTCGCGTATGACTTGGCGTTTGAGCACTTCTTGGCCAGGTCTTCCGATAGGATGGTGAACAAACGGAATAAGCGGCCTTCGGCTAGGACGCGCACACTGCTCTCCCTCGGAGGGATGATGGATATTGAGTAGCCGGCAACCCTCTTTACCCCCTCGCCGGTAGTGATGTCCACGGACATGGTGCGATCGGGGAGGAGCAATACGTACTCGTCAGGTTGCGCGGTCCGTGAGAAGATCGTGTCCACCGAAGCCTCGGTGTAAGCGATGATTAGATTCTGTCCGCGGGCATACCACGTCTTCACGCCTGGAGAGGCTTCATCGGGCGGGGTTTCATAGAACTTGACGTATTCGGTGCCAGCGAAGTCAGTGGGCGTTTTGTCAACCGTGGAGCCAGGTGTCAGGCTGGCACGCGGATCTTTAGCATCATAAGGCATGGGGCATTCCTCCCGTTAAGTATCGTCTTTTCGCCAAATGGATCATTCTGCGGGTTTCCCTTCCCATCTTTCACTCCAGACCAATTAGTTTTGCCGGATTCTTCCGGAGTATCAAATCGATTTCTTCATCTTTAATTCCCAATTCCAACAGATCCCGGATGCAGGCTTTCAGACCTTCAACAGGGTAAGGATTCCCCTTCTGTCCGAGGTCCGATCCAATGGTTGTTCGTTCGGCTCCTACCCTCTTTATCATCTCAACGAGGTATTCTTTTTTCAGTTCGCCGGTGACGACCAGAGCGTAGGAATGTTCAATAATGACCCCCTGGTCTGCAAAGTTCACCATATCCTCCAAGGATGCATTCACAATGAATTCCGGATGGTTCATGAGGATCCTTTTCACTCCCTGTTTCTTGGCTTCGGCAATCAAAAGCTTGATCTCGGACAAATGGAGGTGTCCGGTTGCCAGTACGATATCTGCACGGGCAATCAGTTTGCATATTTCGATCACCTGAGGGAGTAAAGCGCCGTTTTGATCCACGATGGTCAACGGAATTTCCGGTAATGGTTTTTCCTTCGTGTCCGGGAAGGAGGTTTTGTGCCCTTTACTGTGAACCTCAATGTGGTTCTTGGCGGAAAGGGTTGGCATCCAAATAATCTTTCCGCCGTACTTGATCGCGCAATCCACTGTGTAGGGGCTAATACCTCCACCCGTGTTATTCAGCACCAAGCCACCATAGAAACTGATCGGCGCACCTTTGAAGACGTGCTCTCTAAGGAAGTAGACCGATCCACTGGTCATGGAGTGCTGGTCTTTGACCACCAGGCCTCGCATCCCCACGGCAAGAGCCTGCTTGACTGCTTCGGCATGATCCAGAGAGCGGGGAATCAGGCCAGGGCCACTATGAACATGCAGGTCCACGGCTCCCTGGAGAAGCTTTGCTATCTTGTCCATTGAACTCCTCCTTTACTTCAGAATTAAATTGGGTAAATACATAACCAGACCAGGCATATACGTGATGAAAAACAAGACTGCAATGGCTACAATCAATAAAGGGACAGCACCACGAGATATCCGCTCCAAGCTAATCTTGGCAATCCTGCAGCAAACGAAGAGACTGACCCCGACCGGAGGGGTGCTCATTCCAACAATCAGATTCAGAACCAAAATGACTCCGAAGTGCACCGGGTCAACCCCTAACTGAGTGGCGATGGGTAGTAAAATGGGAGTAAACAGGATAATGGCTGAAGCAGTTTCCATCAAGCATCCGACCAGCAACAAGAACAAATTAATCACCAATAAAATCACATTGCGGTCCTGGCTAATAGAAAGAAGAATTTTCGTAACAACGCCGGTAATATCTTCTGCTCCAAGTATCCAAGAGGTAATCATGCAGGTAGAGACGATTGGCATGACTGCCCCTAAAAAGATCCCTATCTCGATCAGGTTGTTCGCTAAGTCCTTGATTTTCAGCGTCCGATAAACCAACCCAATAAGCACCGCATAAGTGACGCCTACAGCTGCAGCTTCGGTTGGCGTAAATACGCCTCCCAAAATTCCTCCAAGTATGATCACAGGGAAGAACAAGGCAGGAAGGGATCGGACAAAATTGCTCAAGAAGTTTTTGGCCGAAAATGCTCCGGTTCTAGCGATTTTCTTTCGTCGTGCGTAGAGATATGAAGGGATCATCAAACTAAGCCCCAAAAGTACGCCTGGAAACACCCCTGCCAGGAAAAGACCGGCAACAGAGACATTTCCCATGGCGGCGTATATAACGAAGGGAATGCTCGGAGGGATGATGGGCCCCACTGTCGCACCTACAGAACATATAGCCGCGCTGAAGTCAACCTCATACCCATCCTTGACCATGGATGGAATCATGATTGAGCCGATCGCGGCAGCGTCTGCTACTGCAGACCCGGATATGCCACCCATGACCATGTTGGTTCCGCAGCTTACGACAGCCAATCCCCCGGTCAGATGTCCGACTGCTGACCTCACGAGAGAAATCAATCTTTGAGTTATCCCGACTGCATTCATCAAATTTCCACCTAAAGCAAATAGCGGAATGGCAAGCAAAACAAACATGTCGAGACCTTTGAACATTCGGTGAGGGAACATGATCAACAAATTGAACTTGCCCGTGATCAGGACGTAGGTCAAGGAAACCAATCCCATAACAAAAACGATGGGAATTCCTAAAACGAATAAAAAGCCAAAGATCATAGAGACGATCGATACCATGGCAACCTATCTCCTCGCCGCGCGAAAGTAAGATAAAACCGATTCAAATGCAAACAAAAGAAAAAGCAGACATCCAAGGGGAACTATGGCATAAATGATCCCCAATGAAATCCTCATTGACGGGGAAGCCTGTGCCAGATTTTGGAAGCACAATATGACCCCATAAATGACAATGACGATTGCGAAGACGGAGCACAGCAGGTCTGAAATAAGCAGAGTCACTTTCAGCAAATGGGGGGGTAATTTTTCCCTGAAGAACGCCACGCAAATAAGCTCTCTCTTCCTGTAGGCCACCCCCAGCCCGACAAAGGAGGCCCATATCATTAGATATCTCGCCAATTCGTCGGTCCACGGTATAGAAACCAACAGGATAAACCTGGCGACAATTTGCAACATCGTGGTAATAACGATCCCGCTCACCAGCACCAGGAGGACTATTTTTAATGACTTTTCAAGTGAGTCATAGAAACGTTTCATCTCTTCCCCTTCTTCTTTCCGAACCTACACGGGCTCAAGTTTTCTTGTCATTCCGGTCTGAGCAGAACCCCCTGCCATCACCCATTCAACGACCCACCATCGACGGACAAGATAATTCATGAATAAATTTCGAGAGGGCCGAAACGAGAAACACGATGACACCAGCAGGGTCCTCCGGGTTTCCCCATCGGCCCGCTGGTGTCCTCTCAGTCATAAACTTGATGGACGTGAGATCGACTTCCAAAACCTCATCCCAATCCCTTTCAAAGTGGCATCACTTCTTTTGCATGGCTTGTACCGCCTTAACAAACTTGGCCACCCTCTGGTCCTTCATATACTTGTCATAAACGAACTTGGAACCGTCGTAAAAGGCCTTTGAGTCGGCTTGATTAATCTTTATCCCTCTCCCTTCCATAACTTTCATTGCCTTTTCATCCTCTCCCTTGGTGAGATCAATCTGCCAGGGAATAATTTCTCTCCAAGTATCTGCAAATATTTTTTGAATATCTTTAGGCAAGCCGTCCCATACCTTCACATTAATAAAAGCAACAGATGGCCAAAAGAAATGACCGGTCGTTGAGAAGAATTTGATAACTTCCATTAATTTCTCAGATGACGCGGAGGTGGCGTTGATCTCAGTACCATTGATAACCCCTGTCTGCATGGATGTGTAAATCTCTCCGTAAGAAATGGGCACAGGGATCGCTCCAAGGGCAGCGAATATCTCCTCGTGCATCTTATTTTCTCCCACCCGGATTTTCAACCCCTTGAGATCTGCCAGCTTAGCGATGGGTCTGGTATTATTTCCTATGTGGCGATATCCATTTTCAATCAGGCCCAACGGGTGAAGCTTGCGCTCCTTTATAGCAGAAAGAAGTTCCATCGTATAATCGGCGAGAAATACCTTTTTTAACATATCGTAATCATTGATTAGAAAGGGCAACTGCAGGGCGTTCAACGCAGGCGTAAAACCGTCAAACATTGCGGAGGAACAATGAGCCCCCTCCAGGGCTCCTGACCCAACCAGTTCAATCATGTCCTTGTCGCCGCCCAGTTTTCTTTCCTGGGCCAGCACAAATTCGACTCTCCCCTTCGTTCTTTGCAGCACAAGCTCGGCCCATTTCTCAAGAGCTGTGTAAGTCGGCAGACCCTTAGACGAGGCCGAACCAAACGTTAATTTGATAACTTTATCAGCCCCGAATGCAACGGAGTTGACCAAAAGCAAAGAGATCCCCACAACTGCAATGCAAATCAACAGACTAGCTTTTCTCTTCATTTTCTTCCTCCTTTTCGGACTGTACTGGGTGTACTAAGAAACGTTCTTTGGTTGATCCAAATAAAAACCTCTTGACCGGACACTTCATTTCTTTTTTGGAAACATCACCTCCTCCCTTTCTGCTCCAGCTCGTTTTTATTGCCCATTTTACCTCCTATCCTTTCTGATATTTTTTTCGAACACTCAAGGATCGATTTCAGGATTTTTTCCTTCTTCTGGTCATCGATTCTTTGAATTGGTCCAAAAACGACAAGGCCTGCGATAATTTTCCCTTCGTTGTCGAGGATTGGCGCAGCAAGTGCTCTGATCCCCAAGGTGATTTCCTCTTCGCTAAAAGCATATCCTACTTTCCTGATTGCTTTTAGTTCTTTTCTAAGTTCATGCGGATCAACGATCGTTTTTTCAGTATACTTGAAAAGTCTTTGTGTCTTTAAGAAAAGCTCAATTCTCTCATCTGAGTGATGGGCAAGAAGAATTTTCCCTGCCGCCCCACCATGCAATGAGAAGCGAGTTCCTTTCCTCACCAAAAGAACAAATGCACCTCTGTTTTCTGGCTCGACCTTTTCCACATAAATGGCCCAGTTCCCATCAGCCACAATAAGGCCCACAGTCTCCTCTAATTGATTTGACAGTTCCTCCATATAGGGGCGGGCTATTCTATCAATTGCAATCCGATCTTGGACGGTCGTCCCAAGCTCGAACAATTTCATCCCGAGCTTGTACTTCCCCAAACTCTGGTCGTAATCAACAAGCCTGCACTCCCTCATGACTGCCAAATATTTGTAAGTGGTACTGCGGGGAAGCCTCAAGAGATCGGAAATCTCGGCTACTGAGAGTACTGTCTTCTCCTCGAATATGCTAAGAATGTCAATTGCCCTAAGCAGAGATTTGAATTGGCTTTGCATCGGGGATTTGACTTGGTTCTTTTTCATAATTTTGGGGGGGGCGATGGTTTCCATATGATGAGACTTAATTATCATATTAGTTGCACAATACAATATATGAAATATGAAAAATTTTTGTCAAGTCTTTTTTTAATTTCTGTTAATTTATTGGAGATAATCTATGATTTTGTCAGGAGGCAATTGATTGGTGAAAATATGATTCAACGAGATGGAAGAAAATCTAAAAATCATATGGTCGCTAAAATCAACGAAGCAAATCCATGCATCAGTATCCTCTGGTCCGATCAATCACATTCATCAGGGGC